>JAABUY010001827.1_pt1 | contig 27174 bp, 37 predicted proteins | sample 5560271 | NCBI WGS metagenome assembly JAABUY01 (sample SAMN10711886, study PRJNA513374) | rock metagenome | isolation source: Antarctica rocks | place: Antarctica: Victoria Land, University Valley | reverse complement strand
GAGAGGTGGGCGGAGGCGGGCGGAGGCGGGCGGGGGGGCGGAAGAATGGAAAGAGGAGGGGAAGTAGGGTGGGGGTGAGGGGTGAAGCGGTAGGCGTAGGAGGGGAGTATGGGAGAATGAAGGCGAGGAGTGATGATTGGGTATGAGCAGCGAATCGAGCGTTCATCGAGGTGATTTGACAGAGTGACCGAGGAGTTGAGTTGCCAAAATCGCGAGTATCCCGAATATGTGGGGAGGGCGATGGAAATGAAGGCGAAGAGAAGGACATGGCGTAGAGGATTGAATAAAAAGAACGAGCACGTCAGCTTCCATTCACGGCTCAAACCCCAGTGACCCACCTCCTCGATCGCCTTGCCCATGTCCTCCGTCCCGAACGCCTTCTCCCAATCCTCCTTCTTCGCGACCTGTCCTTTGGGGACGTTTGTGAAGACCTGTTCTATCTGGAGAATCTCGGACAGGTCGGTCTCGCTGCGGTGCGTCCACGTTGATTGACGAGCCGAATCAGGAGTCCAGGACGGATACAGGGGTTGGAAAGGCGAAGGCGGGGGAGAGGAGGGGAGGGGAGTAGGAGGAAATATCAGCTCGGTGATGAAGAAGAGGTGCGAGAGACTGACACGCCCGTTCGGAATTCGGATACTTTGTTCATGTAACATGCTATCTGAGCCGCCTCAGCTGTGAAGTAAACAAGCAGTGGGAAGCCCCGCCCACCTCGAATCGCTTGCCGCCTCTCTTCATCCGGACGATCGAGACGTTTGTGAGTCTGGGAGAGGACACAATATCAGCTCTGCTCATGAGGTGACTTGAAAGGGAGTCACTTTATCTGCGTCCCGGGTTGTTGGACGAGCGGCATCTCGTTACTCGCTCCTGCTGCATAGAGGGTCAGAGGTTTACGGAAAGTTTGAAATGAAGACGGATGGGAAACGCTCGTCAACAGATGACCAGTCTCCCACGGTGTCTGTCGCCAACCGCACCTGATCCCGTGACTTTTTGCAATTTCGGCCATGCCACCATCAACAAACTCGTAGACTTCCTTCTCGGCTATGGGCTTTGGCTTTGGCTTCGTTTCGAGGGCGTGTGTGTGATGGGTGACGATGCCGGCGGTATTTGAGAATGAGATCATTTACGAGTGAGTGCTTTGGCTCGGGCTGGAGGGATGTGCTAATACAAGCGCCTTCTGTCTCATTCACCTGATTCCTCGACCCCGTTCTCTTCGTTCGCCTACATCAATATCCGCTTCTCGACCAATCAAAACTTTCTTTGCCTCGTCCCCTCACCCTATCCTCTCTGCCCCCCTTCCCCCTCTCCCTCCCCACCCGCCTCGTTACGCTCGGCCGGCACAGCTACCCTCCCACCCACACCATCTTCAACTTCCACCACAAATATCCAAACCCCTACGCCACACACGTCCACACCGTCGATACCATCTCACGGTCGATCGATCCTGATACGGGGATCATACGGAGTGAAAGGGTTATAGGGGTGCAGCAGGGGGCACCGAGGTGGATTACAAAGGTGAGCGGACGTGGACCGGGAGCGAAGCGAGCGAGGTGCGAGGCTAGCGGCGAGCCTGGACAGGTGGACAGGTGGATGGTAAGACGGGGTGAGGGGAAGGGGGAGAGGGAGGGGAAGGGGAGGGGAGCAGAGAGCGTGTCGAGGGTGGGGGCGGCGGTCCGGCGGGGAAAGGGGGCGGGGGCCGGAGGGCGGGAGATCCCACACAGCCTTGGAGAGGAAAGAGGGGACTCGCGGAAACACTCAGCCTACCGCCGTCTTGGAAGTTTGCGTGGTCGACTTGCTTTGGAGGAAGGCTGGAGGGATTCCTGGGGTGACGGGTCGAGAGTCAGGCCGAGACGTCGGAGTCGCTGCCTTGAAGACAAAGAATGATGGGCTGGACAAGGAGCGGGTTGCGAGCGGTGCCGGGTGTGGTGAACACCTTAGAGCCAGAGCTGACAGCTTGTCCTCCCCGAAACAACCATCCTCGCCATCGATGACCGATGCTCGACCTGCCATCTATGCCATACCGGTCTTCCCCTTCTTCGTTCTCCACCTCTCCCTCAACTCCCTCATTTCCTCGCTGCTCGCTGCGGTCGCGTCGCTCGCGCAGCTGTTCCAGCTCCCGCCTACCGCCTTTGTCCGCGAGATCGTCTTCATCGACCCCTCCATCCCCAGCGCCACATGCATGTCCGTCAACCTCAGTCTCGCGCAATACGTGTAGGTGTCTCCCTCCATTCTTCTGCTCTTCCCTTCTCCCCCTTTTCCCCTTTCCCCTTTCTACTCTTCTCTCATGATCTCCACTAATCCATTTCAGATCCTGCCTAGAACTAATCACCTACAACCCTTTCCCCCGTCAAAGAACCACTGGCGAACCCCCAAAACCCGGCTTCCTGGGCCCAGGCGCCGCATCATCCAACACAGTCTTCCGTCAGCGCGCTCTGATCACCTCCGGCTTCCCTACGGCGATGATCGCACGGAGGGTGGAGAGGGCGAGCGTGGATCGGTTCGGGGCGAACGCCGGGTTGGGTAAGAGGGGGTTCGAGTGGGTGCTGGCGGGTGGGGTGGATCGGGATAGTGGGTCGGGTGAGTGATCATCCTCGATCGTGGGTCGGGCTGATGAGGTGGTAGAGGGATGATACTGTTAGATGGATGGACGATTTGGTACTTTGGCCACGGAAGAGGGGATACTGATGAGGACGAGTTTGGGGCTGATACTGATCGCGGATGCTCTGTGCGCGTTCATGGTACTGACGGGAGGGTGGGTCTCAATTTCATCGGTGATGGCTTGGAGCCGGTACAGGAAAGGCGAGATTTCGAGTGACATGTCAATGTCTGATGGACCAAGACTGGACGCCGATGCGTTGGCATCTCACCGCCCGTCCCGCGCATCTGAAGTTTTCGTTCAAGGTTGACGATTCGTGAAATGTCGACGGGGCCTGCATCTCCATCCACTGTAGCTGGTCGCAGCTCGCGAAACATCACTACCTACAGACAAGGGTATCTCCACCTTCGTCCCGATACTCGCCCGACTGCCTTTCATGGCTGGGAGATCTTCCGCTCGGACGACCTCGATCACGGACACTTCACTTGGCAACGAGGAGGGGCATTACCCTGCGTTTCGTGGCAGCCTGTTATCTTCCACTTCGGCGGCGAAATGAAGCCTGCCTGCGAAAATCAGTCTTTACCAGGTCTGCTCGGTTTTGCTGCACCATTTTGTCCGTTTCCGAATCGGATTGGTTGGCCCGTTGATCGTCGCACGGAAGGCAGTGTCGAATCCGAAGCCATCCTCGTCTCTGCCGTCCCAACGAATCTAGGATCAACAAGTGTCGGTGAGATGTCGATCACCGGAAAGCACTTAGAAGTCCTTTGAGCGTCAGAACGTTCATCCCTTGCCCCCTCACCGATCATTCGTGCGTCGCCCGCGGTGGAACGAGCAGTACCCGATTCTATGAGGCGATGTGCAGGGGAGGCAGATTCGTACCCGTTCGGTCGTGGAATGTGCTCGAGGAGACACTCGGGCGACCTTCCACCCACTCGTCTTCACTACGGGCGGGTCAATCGGCGACGCCACATGGGACACCATAAGAGGGTGGAAGGCGAGTTTCTCTCCGGGCGCCTTCGACTTCATGATGAGGTGGATGTCGGTGGCATTGTTGAGGGCGCGTGGGAGAACGTTTACGCTGATCGTAGACATGTAGGGAGTTTCGTACTTTACCTTGGCCCATAATGCATAACGTAATATCCGGCGTTGTTGCCAATGGTGGTGGTTTCACAAATCAGGCGCGGTTGGGTTCATGACACCTTGGCTCTGCCCCATTGGCACCCCTTCCCTTCTGATCCGAATTGTAAGAAGTATCTTAAGCCAAGGACGGCGTTCCGTTTTATTGAGGCAACTCAGGGGTACTTAAGGTAACTCACGCATCTTCCCTTAACCGCTATTATATAGTCTCGCCATGACTTGTATGCAGCTTTAGCTCTGTCAGGCCACCTGCCACCTGTCCGCCGTGACACAATGTCATGAATGACACCACCAGGTTATAATGGGATTCAGCCAGTTCCACTGGGCTGAATATTGTACCTTTTGCTCGGTGGTATCACGTTATCCATTAAGCGTGTTTATTACACACAATGCATGTTGGGTATGTCGGTCGTGTTGGTTCATGGCACTAGCACTTCCTTGCCAAAGACTTGCTGTTGTCAGCTTCACTCTCGTTCACCGATCAAGTCTCTTCATCAGAAGGGGGACTTTGACGCTGGGCAATTGTGAAGCTGAGTGATGATGATGATCAATGATTGTTCTTAAAAGTGAATACATCTTTCCTGAAATAGTGATTCTTTCTTACAATCGGGCTTCGCCATGTAGGTAATAGGATAGCAATGTCTCACTCACATAAAATATGACGTCATCAGGATCGTTTTGAAAAGCTACTGGTGATCAAGACCAATTCTGGTTGCAGGGCTGGACACAAATGCTCCCCCAACTTACATTATAGTTATACGCCGAATTGTAAGCCACAGATCTGACACCTCCATGCTCAATGCATGGAACTGACAACAAACTTAGATAGTAATCCCTAAGCCTGACTCCTGCCTGTCCAGCCCATCAGGTAAAGGTATGACTGGTGGACCCTCCTCCCTCTGCATTCCCTCATCAGTCGACTCAGCCAGGTGAGTCACCTTCAAAGAGCTGATCCTCCTTCCCTCTTGCCGCTCCCTGAGAAGCTGCTTGATGCTTGAATGATCACCTTGACCAGTGGTGTCCTCTGTCTCAGTTTTGGGTGGGAATCCATGCCATGCACTGAACACCCCACCAGGAGATTCTCCATCCATCAGGGATTCTAATTCCATGGTTGAGGTGCTGTTGGTGGCAGATGTGGCCGTGAGACTTGGTGATTTGGTGAGGGTGAGGATGACTGAATCAGGTCTGTACATGGGTTTCTTTGGGGGTGGCGGTGCACTGAGCCTCATTGTTGGGATAGTAGGTCTGATTGTCAGGACTTGAGGAGACTGAGATGCAGGAATTGCTGCTGGATGTCCCTCTCCCTGAACCTCGGGGATACAGGGCAGACTAGCTCCTCTCACCCTCACCATATCCTCTCCACCACCAGCGCTCACTCTCCTCACCTGCAGAGGTCCTTCACCCACATATGACATCGAAGGCTCCCTCCCTTGTGTTTTTGGTATGCCAACTGTACCAATGAGGTCAGGGTGAGAGCTGGTGAAAGAAACACTGCTCTTCCTGCCTCCATAGGGAAGGAAGTCAGAGGCGGGATCATCATTGGCATTCAGAGATGAACTGATGGAAGTAAGGTGCTGGGTTATGTCAGGTTTGAGTGGATCATGGCAGATGCGCCGGATGTGGATGGATGTCTCCTGAAAGATTGGTTGTGCAAATGCAAAACTTGCTATTCTTTCACTCAATCCTGGGGTTTGTGGGACTGAGGAACAATCCGGGATTGTGGAAATATTGGTCAAGGAGGGCTGAGACGTTATTGAAGGATCGAGGCGGTGACAAAATCCTTGATGAGCCATCGTGACCAGGAAGCGGCAGGGTTTGGGAAGCGCTTAAGACTTGATTGTTCAGCTTTCATACATTGACATCTGGAATGACTTGCAAGCAGTGTTGGCAATATCTAATCCAAACCTCATTGCTAAAGTGATGAGAGAAAGACAGTTTATCCTACAGTCGCTTTGTTACCTGTTTCAGACAAGCACGGGTTTGAAAAGAAAGGATAAAGGAATGGAGCATGCAACAGTTTGCAGCAAGTTACGCCAGTACAGGATCACGTGATGACGCGTTGATGTCTTCAATGTTCAATCAACCTCGTAGAATCGATCGCAGCACTCGCCTACAATCTGGGCCGCGTCAGTCGTATTGATACCATCAGCCTCGTTCGTCCGACCACCGTCACACTCAGATGTCGACCACGCATGTCGTCTCACCGGCGGGTTCGTCCTCGTCACAACGGCCCATTCTCAAACCAGCGAACAGTACACGACCGCCGACTCAATCAAATTTGGAAAGATGTGAGCTATCGCCTCCAGATCTCGACGCTTGAGCTAGCCGGGATGAGGCGGTCATGGGGCTTTGAGCTGATTGATTACAGTCACCTTCACCCTCGGCAAGCTCGACGCAGGCATGGTAGGTCATCATCCGCGGAGTCGCTGAAATCTCTCTTCAGGCCATCCTCCTCGGCCCCAACGCTCACCTTCTCGAATTCCCATCCCTCCTCCTTCCCTCCCCATCTCCAGATACACCCCCTCTCGGACCCGGGTCGATCCTCACAATCACAGTCTCCCGTGACCTCTCGGCCGAAGCACTCGCTCAAAACGCGTTCTCCGAGCTACAAGCGAATATTCTCCAGACGTTTGGCACCACGGCACCGTCTCCACCGGTAATGAAGATCCGGAATGTGACCCAGACGAGTATGTGTGTGGAGTGGGAGAAGATCGAGCTTGGATCCGCTGGGTTTAGGGGGTTGGAGATGTTCAGGAATGGTCAGAGATGGGGGAGGGTGGGAGGTGATGTTGGCGTGGGGAGGGAGAAGAGGGAGAAGAGGGAGTGGAAGACTGGGGGTTTACAGTGTGGGGACGAGTACACGTTTCAGCTGGTTCTGTAGGTCATCGCACATTCGATCTACCTCCGATAAGCTGATGGATCATGCAGGAAGACTACAGCTGGTACCTTCCCGTCAAATATCATCCGCGTTCGCACCCATACCATGGAGTGAGCTTCTACATCTTCCTGGCTGTCTTCCTGCTCCCCATCCCCCCAGCCACCTGTCCCGCTCTCACCCCATACTGCACCATGCGCTGACAGTTTCAGCAATCTCACCGGGCTCCTCATCCACTTCGGTCCGATCCAGCCTGCCCCCCTGCTCGAGCAGCTCCGCAACTGTCTCGCCGATATCGGCGCGAGAGAATCACCTACGGTCGCATTTGATACGACGCATTTCGTCTGCTCAACCCCTATAGTCGGTGGTGATGACTCGGGCCGAGGAGGAAGTGTGGACAAGGGGTATCAAGAAGCAGTGCGGGCAAATCTGCCGGTCGTGGGTCCCGGTTGGCTGCTCGCCGTGGCAAGGGAGCGAAAGTGAGCAAGTTCTCTCTCGTGGATCTGCATGCTGATAGTTCAGACTGGTGCCTATATCGAATCACCTCCTACCCACTCTTCCCCCGAACACGAGCATCACGCCCGATCCCGCACCTTTCCGCCGGCCAGAACCGCTGAAGCGATCCTCCCTTCCCTTCACCTCGTCTGCGCCATCCTCACCTATCAGCGAACGACCGGAAGAGATACGCCGCTCGCCCAGCCCGGAAACGATCGCGCGGATGAGTACGACCGGGAGCGGGTCCAGTGCGGAACGGAGCGGTTCGATGGAGAGACGAGAATCAGGACGGGGTGCATCACTGGAGAGGAGCCATTCGGGACGGTCTCTCAAAAGCCGTGGCCGGGAAGCGAGTTCACCGTTCGACTTGGAGCTGGGACGCCCGAGAAGTCCGAAGCCACAAGCGGATGGGAAGCTCGACCGGTAAGTGCTCTTCCAGTGATCGGATTCAGGCTGAGTATGCTCTCGCAGAGGATTCAAGTTTCCACTCACATCCGACGTATCACCGACGTCTCCCCCTGCATCAGCCCCAGCTGCTTGCGCTGCAGCTACATCATCATCGCAGCCCTCCCAGCCGGAATCGAGTACCGCTTCCTACCAACCGCCTTCTGAAATGACCGAAACTAGCCCTGGTACCACTGCTGAGTTGACCGGTGATGATACCGTCATCTCCCCTTCTGTCACATCCGAGCCGATTATCATCGATAATTATACATCACTGGCCTCACCCACGGAACGAGAACCGGCTGCAGTGGTGATCAGTCCTCCTGCTGAGTCCCGCTCGACCGTACACGATCTTGACTCCGCCGCGCCAACGACCGTGGTGGAGGAGAAATTGAGAAGCTCGACTATCGATGAGGCTGTTGCGAAGATTCATGAGGCGATGGGAAGTGCGCCGAGGGAGCCAAAGCTGGCTGAGGAAGTCGAACCTGCCGTCGAGACCTCACTGCATACCGAGGAGGCACTAGTCGAGGAGGCCGCACCAATCTTCGCCGGAGCGGACGAGGCGGGACTCTGCTCGGCGCCAGAGACTGGAGAACTGGCATTGCGACGACATATGCCGCCGCGACTTAAGACCAATGGACATACAGTGGAAGGATTCGAGGTGGATGAAGACGTGGCTGAGGAAGGGGAAGGAGGAGGGACGGCAATGGACGAGATTGATCTCAACTGAGCTTGGCCGATCAGATTTCGAAATGCACCTTTGCATCGGTCGCCCTGTTTAGGCAAGATCATTGGTTGAACAGGAATTTCCGCGAAGTTCCTTTGGTCTAATGATCACCAAGCAGGCTGAATCGTCCTTACGAAGGATGTCACGTAAACGGTTTTGCATCAAGGATATCTCTCCCTGCCTACGCCTTCCGATCACTCTCGTATAGTCACACCTCACAGTTTATACACTATTGCATGGGTACTTCTTGAGCTTGACGCCCGGGAAACTTCGTTCCATAGCCGGGCGGATCCTCTCGTCGAAGTAGGCGCTCTCCTGATCATTGATCAGCTTGTGTCATACCTTGTCATTCGTACACTCTGCTGGAATAGACTTGAAGTCATGCACGGCGAACTTGGGCTCGCCACGATGATGTAGTCGATCGTCGAGTAGGCGGTCGAATTCGTCAAAATCATCGTATGCTGAATCGGGGGGTGCCGCAAAACTCGGATGCCTATCGGAATATCTCCTGACAATGCCATTCATGAAGGCTATGAATGAGTGCGACATCTTTGTGGAGGGAAACGAGAATGATCGGGGTGTCAAGTGGCTCGCTGATGAAGTAGGTGGGATTGATCTGCACTGTCCCGAGAGATGGGTGTTGTAGTGGCGCCCATACTCTGCGTGCTATCTTGATCACACAGCTGGGCACTGTCTGAACCTCGAAATTGGAGGAATAATACATCAGAATTTGGGTCGTATGTCAGAAGCGTTGTATTTATGGTCACAAAATGGCAATGCTAACTGTGCCGTCCTCAGCGATTGCTTTTTGCGACATACTGTTCTTGACCTTCAATTTCAGATGATGGGAATGGGATGAGGGGCAATGCTACGGGATTTCCGAAGCACATCATATTTTTGTCCTGCTTTGTTGCTGCGTGCTTCTCAAAGGAGATCATTGACACATTCAGAGAAGCTTGATAGAGCCTTTGCACCGTTTGACTGGAAAGGATCAGATATGTCTAGTTCAAATGTGTAGGGATATCTGCTGAAGAGAAACATGATGCGCATCTCCGGAGCCTAGTTGTACTTGTGGGTTTCGTGCAGCATCTTGTTTTTGGTGACATAGGAAATACATTCTCTTGATGTTACATGAACGATTCCCGGAACGTTCAAGCTCTAATGTCAGCCTGCAGCATGAACCGGTCCGAGTTTCTAACGACAGTCGATTGGTGGCATCATCCTGTCTTCCATCATTGTCGCATCACTCAATCTCTCGCCTGCTCCGGTCCCCTTGTACGCAATGTAGCCTTTATCTGACGACGAGCCGGTTCGGTCTCTCCGTGTTAAAAAATAGATTATCTCCGCTGACAGTACCACATCGACCGTGAGGACACAGCACGTAGCCTCCTTCCCATCCATTCACATGATCGTACACAGCGCCTCGGTTTGATCCGGTCTCAGTTTCCTGGTAGAAATAGCCGGGACGGACACCATCCTGCCTCATTAGTCGTTGCTCTTCCGTCCCCGGGCTCACCGCGCGTGAATAGGGACCAAGACCCCATCTGGGAACTGTGGAGATCAGCTAGATCATGATAACCCGGGGAGCACGTACCATCGTTCCAGGCGGGAAGTACGCGCCATGTTGTAGCACCTAAATCGCGGTGGTCAGTCGAGAATCTCGAAGCTTTGGGGTGGGATGAAATCGGAGAGAATGTACGGTGTGGTTAGGGATGGCGCAGCCTAGAGGAAACATCGCGCTGATCAAAGTCAGCGGTCTTCCGTAGAGGGTGCAACGTAGGCCACGGGAAGGGGATGCAGGAAACACGGTAGACCGTGAGGGGGACGGAGTTGAAACGCCGAGTAAGTGGGATTGGTGGAGCAAGATGAGGATGAATGTATGGAGAAGGAGGACTGATCGACCTACCCTGCTGGTATGACGAAACCATCCCCAACGACCGATTCGATCTTGGTTCCCGGACCCTATCGCCTTCCCGATCAGTCTTCTCCAGTACTCAGCCCCAACCGGAACATCGCACTCACAAACTCAGGCTTCGGCCAAACCGTCTCGGTCTCGCTCACTGTCTTGCCGAGAGCTTTCTTTGCAGCTGCTCTTGTCTTTAGGATGGATACCTCGGAAGGCATCACATTGGCGGGTCTGGCGGACATTGTGGATCAGGCTCTTCTTGATCCATCAGGCTCTCCTTGATCACGCTTAGCTGGGGAATCTCTCCACAAGCGACTCAGATGATTCGATAGGTATCGCGCAAGCACCGTTGGACCGGGACAAGACAAAAGCGGCTCGGAGGCGTTTGGGGGCTGGCTGGGAGAAAAGGAGGCTGAGGAGAAGCTGCTGAAAGGACAGGGTGAGTACGTGTGAAGCGAGGTGGCGTGGTGGAGTGTTTGTTTTCCGCTGAGGTCGATTTGAAATCGACATGGGGGTTATGATGTGATTGTTAAATGGAGAAGCGGAATGTAGAAGAATTCCAGGGCCAAATTGATTTTATAGAACACCAAAACTCGGGCAGATTTACTATTCATCAATCGTACATTTTCACACTCTCTATCGAATGCAGGCGTTCTCATCTCCTCATCTCCCTCCAACTCTATCGTGACTGTCTCTCTCTTTTGGTCAAGCGAGATCCCTCCTCACCTTTGTGTCCCGAATCCACGCTCGATTGTCCTCGACACGTCATCTTCCGTGATCTCCACCAACCCATCCTCACCATCCACCCGCTCGAGCAGCTCTTCCATACTCATCTTCCCCTCACCTTCCCGCCTCACCTTGTGAGATAGCGGCTGCACCTTTCGCGTGTGGTGATGCACGATCGTCTCGGGAAGGTCAACAAGCAGCCCCGCTCCCCCTGGATCATTCTGGCTGTTTCCCGAATCGAGCTTAGCGCTCAACGTGAAAGGGGAGCTGTCAGGTGGGCTATCCAGGATGGATGAATCTCTTGCTTCCTGGGTGGTGGTCTCATTCATCCTGGCGATCTCGGCGTTGATCGGGAGGATCTCGGGAGCGAGCGCGTCAGGGAGCATGTTTGCCTGCGTCTTGGTTACTCCACCTGCAGGTTCAGGCCGCTCTGGCTTCCCGACCGTCTTTGACCTCGATCTCGACGTGGACTTGGTTCTGAGCTTCTGGCTCACATCAGCTTTTGCCGGTTTCGAGAGGGATGAGCGTACGAGCGGGTGTTGCTTCCTGTCCTTCTCCTCAACAATCTCCTCACTCTTCGTGTCCTTCTCTTCACTAATCCCGCTGGCAGCAGGACCAGCGCCGTCGAGTAACGTCCAAACGACGACACCGGCCTTCACTACCCTCCAGATCGGTACGAGACGCACGACATTCTCTCGGCCGACCACATTCTCTACCGTACTGACCGATGCGTAGACCACCCAATAATCGAGCCACCTCTTCATCCTCTCCCTCCTCACGTCCTCCCTCGGTTCCCATCCAGGAGGAAGCCCATCGATCCCCAGATACCGGCGACGACCGCAATCACGTCGGTCAAGATGGGTACGATACCGTTTGGATCGAGTATCAGCACCGCCAAGCCGAAGATGAGGAATGAGTTGGCGAGGAGCTTGGGCGAGCGATGAACCTTGGCTCCGAGGTAGCGGAGAGGAGGGCATCTCTCTGACCTCTGATCGGATCAACGTGAGTGTCTTGCTGAAATGAGAATGAGGGTACCTACCGAGTCGGAGAACAGGGATGAGAGGGATGACAGGAAAGTCAGGAGATGCGTCGAGATTGGGCTGTATGTTTCGCTCATCTTGCAAGCTGACGATTGGTTCAGCTAGGTCAGCAACATCTCACCGAATCGGCACGCATATTCAGTGGTCTGCGACATCCATATCCTTTCAACCCGTCGACCAAGGAGTTGGAGTCAAGCTCCTTTCACCCACACCCCTCGACCCCTTCGAGGCTAAACAAAGTTGAAACGCCATGGCGATCCGCAACCGAGACTGACGCTCTCCCGGGCGATATTCTATTCACTGGACCCGCAGCATGACATCCAAGTCCTCAAGCTCGAGCTCCGAGACCTCCTCTTCCAAGGAGTCCGCCTCATCCTACTCCAAAATCAAATCCAGCTCCGGAGGCAGACCGAGATCCGCCGCCGAGATCCGTCAAGCCGCTTACAGATCTCTCCAAAAAACGTCCCTGACTTCCCACGCAGGCTACTCTGCCAAACCCATCGATGCCGTTGCGAAATCCTTCCAGACTGATCCAGATAATGTCGCACTCGTCCTGGGCTTTATCTTCCTCGTCCTACACCTCCTCACACCGACGTTTCTCCTCCCCCACCTCTCGGCGCTGGTCACACTCATCATCCCCCTCCAGGACACCTTACCATCGCTGTCATACGAGATCAGCAGAAATCCAGGAGCGGGGAGGGACACCTGTCAGTGGCTGGCTTATTGGGTGGTATACGTCGCGTTCGAGATGGCTAGGGGATGGGTGGCGGTGTGGAGACCGGGCTGGAAGGGCGCCTTTGAAGTGGGAAGGTCAGCCGGGTTGGTCACTGTGGGAGGACCATGGTTCTCGAGAGACGTCCTGGTCAGTGAAGTCGAGCTAATCTAGCTTGGTACAGGGTTAAAGCTGATCGTCTCGCGTTTGACAGAAGCCGAAAGATCCGAGTCGGGAGCTGAAGGAAGCAGAGCAGAGGGAGAAAGCAGAGGCTGCGGAGGAGGCAAAGAGGAGAGTACAGAAGGAGAAGAAGGAGAAGGAGGATAGAGAGAAAGAGGAGAAGAAAAAGGAGAAGCAGGGGAAGGAGAAGGGGGTGCAGTCGAAGAAGACAGTGTAGTGCACGGTGGTCTACATTTGGTGATATTGCCAACTCATGCCAAGGGATGCAATGAGGTATCTTGGCTGGTTTTCCGTACATTCTGCTTCGATCCGAACCAAAAGCATCTACCTCAGCGAGCTCCTTGGTATGTGATGGACGCGTTGTCGACTCCTGCCTTCCTCCGCGCTTTGCCTTCTCCCAACTCCTGGATCCACTAATGTCAATGGGGCATTGAGTTCGGATCCTGGCTCCAAGAACCTGCCTCGGATAAATTTAGCAATGCTCGGTGGCGGGTTGACCGATAACAGTCAGCCGTCGGTCTAAGTATCAATAGCCTAGCTCGAAGACATCAGTAGACACCCCGGAACTTTGGAGACCCGAAGAAAAGGTTGCAATGAGATACATCAGGTAGACACAGATCACAGCGCCCAGATTGCGACAAAACCATCATGAGAAGGATGATGTGTTTGAGCCCGCGTTCTAGCCCGGGAGGGAAGATGGATCGCCGCCCTGCTCGTTTTGGTCTTGCTTTGCGATGTCTGCGAGTGAATTGGCGTATGCAGTTTGATCGTACGAGTCGACGAGAGTAGAGGAAGTCCTGGGTCCGCCAGGTAAGGCGTTCTCCTGCGCGTGTTCGGTCTACAGGTCAGCGGATCTACCAGCGATGCCGCTCACCACCTGCTGGAGCATCGGTGCTAGCCAGGGATGATAGATAAGCTCTGCAGCGGTAGGCCGTTCGGACGGATCCAGTGTCAGACACAGCTGGATGAATTCGATTCCGGATTCGGACAATTGACCGGGCTCCGGAAGAGGTGGATGTTGGGTGGCGATGCCGATGTGGAACATGATCGCCCACTCGTTGTCAAGGTTGCTCCAAGGTTTCCGCCTGAAGACATCATCAGCACCGACGTATCGCCTCAATATGCTACTCACCCGGTCGAGATCTCCAGCAGTACACATCCCATACTCCAGATGTCCGCCGAACCCAATTGTCCGGCCTTCTCGGAAGCGCGAATGACTTCGGGAGCCATGTACCTGCACATTTGAGCGCAGATCGTTGGACGAAGAAAGTCGGGCGTACATTGGAGTCCCCGCCAGCGAGTTCATGACACCCGCTCCATCCCCTCCCGCAGCTTTCGTCTTGATGGCGCGAGTCTTTGCCATGGTTCTGTTCCCCTTCGCGATGACCTTAGCAGCTCCGAAGTCGACATATTTGATCGTCGAGTTCGTACCAAGAAGAATGTCTGACTTCAGCTCTCACACGATGTGATTGGCTCACTCTCCGGCTTGACATCTCTGTGTTCGATGCCCTTGAAGTGGAGATAGACCAGTCCCTGCAGCATCTGCAGCGCATAGAGGATGACGACATCCTCATCCTCGACACGACCATGCTCCAGCAGATTTGCCAGACTTCCACCTTCGCAGTATTCCTGAAAAATGAAGACACGGTCACGGTGAACCTGAGCAATCACACTCAGTATTCACCTTCAAATTATAGGGGGATGGACGTGGACTTACTTCGATGCCATAGTACTCCACGATGTTTGGATGACTCAGCATGCTCATCACATCGCTTTCGTCCTTGATCTGCTTGTACAGTGTCGGACTGTTGCTAAGATCTTGCACCCTGATCTCCTTGACCGCCATGATGCCGCCAGAATCGAGGTTGAACCCAATGTAGACGTTTCCATTCGCGCCGCCACCGATGAAGGCGCCTTGCTGCCAACGCAGAGCGATATTAGACGAGGATGCAGCGAGAAACACCAGGGCTCGATCCTCTGAGACCTGCTCGTCCAGGACTTGGCCGATGAGATGCTGGTCGCTCGAGAAGCCAACCCGAGCTTGCTCGAGCTCGCCAATGAGTCGAAGTCTTTCTTCACGCACGAGTCGTATGCTCCGGTCGACAGGCGTTCTCGTCCGGGCCGAAGGAGATGGCGTACGCGGGACGAAGTCGTCGTCGAAGTTCTCTTGCAGCCTTTGCAGTCGCCTCATCGCTTGCAGCCGTTCCGTCTCCCTCTTGGCCTCCATGCTTGATCGTGCGCCGAGCACATCGAAGTGAGATATGAGAAGCGATACCAAGGAGGCAACGCTTTTTCGCAGGAGGGAGAATTCCTGGGAGTCTAGATGGAGGATATTCCTCCCGCCAGTGACGTCGAGGACATATACGAGTGCGGCAACGGTCCATCTAAAAGTCTTGCGGTCCGTCGGGTCACAGCTGTCGCATATGAAGGACACCCAGCTGATGCCCAGCCGCATCAACAGCCGGCTGAATCGCGCTTGCAAGGCCGGATCGATATGCAGTCTGGCTCGTTTTCCATGTTCCGACGCAAAGTTGAACCAGTTTTCAGTCATATCCTGCGTGCCCGGCGATCCTTGAAGAGCAGCCCGGACATGTGCCGCCGACTCGATGAAAGATTCGCTGAGTCGGTAGTTCGATCGTTCGATCTTCCTTAGCTCTCGCTGCACCCGCGGCAAGTGTGCTTGCTGCTCGACTAGGCATTCCAGTGCGAGGACTGGCTCATCGGTGTCCGGGTCCACAAGTGCATCCGCAAAGAGCCGCTTGCAGATCCCTAGCTGCACTGTCGGACCATCGGCTATGAGCCGAACGCAATTATCGTCCAGCGCGAAGTCGATATAGGTCAGGTCGAGGGTCATGACAGCGCCGGTCCAGGCGAAATTCTGTCGAGGAGAGAGAAGGAGGAGATATGCTCCGCTATCCTCTTCAGTGTCTGACCTCTCCCAAGCGTTGTCCCCTGCTTGCAGCTCAGGGAGGGCTTCGTAATGCACTGGCTCCTGCTCGGTCTGAGGTCGTTGACGGGATTGAGACTGAATGTTGGGAACGGACACCGAGAAGGCACGCTGTAGGAGTTGCTTCACAGACCCGGGATCGTTCCACAAGGACCCGTCGGCCATGATGTAGGTGCCTCGCTCCTCGAAGACATGTGTGTAGACGAGGAAGTGCCCAGACTCCTGGAGCTGCTGAATGAAGAGGTCCAAATCTTGGTCTTCCAGAGCATACTCCGCGGAGTTGTCGAACCGCTGCGTAAGGCGTCTGGCATCTTAGCAAAGAAGACGTAGCAGTACTCACCTGGCAAATCGTTGCAACTTGCGGTACCGCATTCGTACCGCATCTAGAATCTTGCCATACCAGACCAACATTTCTTCAGCTGACATAGGCCTTCGATCCCCGAGACCGTCTGGATGTGACCGAACCTTCCGAAGCACAGCAACGGCTTTATTGACAGCCGTGGGGCTGGCATCGACCGGCATCGGAACATGAAGCTGGGAATCGAAGTAGTTGCAGACGCGAACCATGAGCTTAGTTGCGAGAGAGCTGCTCCAGTCAGCATGAGTTGTCCTCGAGGCGGCATGCTCACCAGAAATGTTCAGCAACCACTATGTCTCCGCCTGAGACCGCCTCTGCGGTCTCGTAAAGGAACTCCCATTCGGCTTCCAGCACCTCGGTCTCGCGGAAATAGATGGTCCGGCTACCGCTCTTCAGCTTCCAATGAAGGAGCTTGAAGAAAGTCCGCAAGCCGTCCAGCATGACCGCGTCAAAGTCCGCCGGCAGACATGGAGGGATGGCCCAATGTTTCGCAGTATCAGGCTCAATCATGTCTTCGTACTGCTTTTTAATCAAAACGGCGATGCTGATACCAAGACGGAAATTGTCGACCATGTCATTAATGACCATTGGATTCGGGTCGAGAAGTTTAGCCGCCGCATCGAGGCGGACTTTGAGAGCTTCGATGACCAGGCGACCCGGGAAGCCGATCAGCCGAACCAGTTCGTACCTGAAGTCGGGAAGCTGCAACTCCTGGAAAAGAGGCAAGTGAGAAACGACAGTCTCCCTCGCGTTCCAGACCAAAGCGACGAGGTCGATGAGGGCTCTCTTCCTGAAAGTCCGCTGAAGGTTGTCCTCCTTCATGATACGTTCCAGGAAGGTGGAGTCGTCGGCCGCCTGATCAATCGTGTTTTGTGCCTGAGCCTTGTTGTCAAGAGGATGATACCGACTCTTCCCCACCAAGGCTTTCTCTTTTGTCGTATTCGGACGGGTGATATCGAGATCATCCGATCCAGTCCACTTCCGTAGAATCTGAAGTTGCGCTTGGAGGGACGTGACGACAGTGGACCATGCGGTGAGTGCGTCCACTCGAGCTCGGAAGGATACCGAATTGTACAACGGTTTGGCATTCCGAAGGGCCGCGTAATGAGGATACAAGGCTTCGACCACACTGAGCCGCTGAAGGATGTAGGTGACTTGATCCAGCGCGGCGATCTCGCTGAATCTGCCTTCGGAGGTTTCGTCGAGCGGAACGACCTCTGCCTGCAACTCCTCCCCACCTTCCGTTGATAGCCTCCGCCCGACTCCAGCTGGTCCGGGACTCTTCCTCACCACAAAGCTCTCGACTTCCTCCAACACCGCATCGACAACCCTGCCCCGTCTCTCTTCGACTCTTCTCTTCTCTTCCTCTTCGGATCGTCCCCGCATCTTCGCTCTGATCTGCCACCATAGGCTCTGCCCCAGTTCCCGACGGAACCGCTCCTCTCCCCGGTCCTCACCAATTCTCGAACTTTCGGTTTGCAATATGTCACCGGCGAGGACAGACTTTAACATGCTCTGCCATTCGAGCCGTTCTTTCCCTTCCGCGGTGTCCGGCGCAGCGGGATTCGCTTCTCCTTGACGATTGTTGATACCGTTGATAGCAGGCAATAGATCGTGACTGTTTTGCCGTCCGGCGGAACCCGGTCTTCGAATGCCGTCTGGGCCACCATTGATTCCATTGGGAGGCAGAGGAAGGTCCGCCTTCTTTGGGGGACTGCGAGCATCGCCCTCGTCCTCATCGGAACCCAGATCGTCAAGGTGATGTAGGCGTTTGGTGGTATTGAAGTAGTAGGAGTCCGGATCGTTGTGATCCATAGCATTTCGCCCGTGGATGTTGCCAAGAGATCCTCCATGATCTCTTGAAGCATTCCCCTTGCCAAACGATGTCGAGCCTGCCTCCATCCGCGAGCTGATGGATCGCCGCGGTCCATACTTTTTCCGCCATTCATCGTAGCCATTGGTATCGACTGCTGGAGGAGGAGCCTGAGCAGATGACGCTGACGAGATGATGGAGCCGACGGGATATGTCGCGAACTGTGAGCTGGGCGGAGCAGAATTGGTCGTTACAGCTCGTGACAGCTTGGGAACCGGGGAGAGGGAGGAGGAAACGATTGCGGAGATCCGAGAAGTCGTAGAAGTCGTTGCTCCAGGGTAAGACGACTGACGAGTCTGGGAAGGAGGTGCAACTAGTCCGAGCATGAGCAGGGGATTATGTCTAGCACGAAGGGCTGAATGCACTGATTGAGTCCTGTCCGGTACCCTTGTCCTCTGATGGTCCGACCCCTATACCTTCCTCATCAGAGCTGGAGCTATCATCCCTAGGAAGCTGTGAGAAAAGTCGAACAGTCCTACGCGGTTTTGATGACGAGCCGGTTGCGAGAGCGGACGGTAAGGTGGTTGCGCCGGAATTCGAGGTGTGAGGAAGTGGACGAACGTGAGCTGGATTCAAAGTTGACATGACGTCTTCGCGCGGCGATCGATTCAACGGGATGTCAGCACCCGCCAAGGAGTTCGAGATCCGAGCGATTTGGACGTGAAGAAGCAGGGACGAGCTCAATGACAGGGGGCCTACACGTCATACTCCGACACTCGGCTGCAGGGCTATCACCACTCAACGATTCTGCTGCCGAATCCCGTACTTTCTATCTATGTAAACGCTAACTTGGTTGACTAACAGCCTGTCTTTCTGGACTGAGCTGACGGACTGCTTCGACCTGATGAAATTTTCCCCCGCCTATGCATACTCCCGCCCCACCTTGTTTTGGTCGGTGACTCAACCTTTCCTTTGAACTCGACTGTGTTTCGCATGTCCATGGGGTCTCATCGCAAGAGGTGATTTCAAGGGAGACCTCTGACTTTCGGATGTGATTTTTGATAATATTTCCCGTTCTCATCGGCGTGCCAAAATGAGTTACATCAATAATCCTCTGTCAGGACCGCATGGACTGTGAGTTCTTTGACTGGGACGACTTGGGATCTCCCGCTGATGCACAATGATAGCACATTCACTCCGTTTCATCTTCTGGTTCTCTTGTTTGCGTCTTTGGCTCTTGTCGCGTCCCAGATCGATCTACCACCTGAGATGCGCGTGATTGCGGGAATGTGGAAAAGAGCGATGGTACTCCTTGTAGTGTAGGTCCATCCCGGGGAAATCCCACAGACGACGCTCACACGGTTTTAGAGGAATAGTCCTACATCAAATAGTCTCCTCTCAGATCGGAGCTTATCAAGCCAATACCTTGAAGCAGAACGAAGAGATTAAGCTAGAACACGATGTCAAGGCCAGGACGAAGTTCCGGAAGCAGCCGAACGCATGGGTCAGTATACTCCGCCTTGATCAGCGTTCGGGAGATGCTGATGGTGTTTGAAACCCGACTACAGGAGAACGTCTCTTCGCATCCATCCCAATTCATGACTACCCGTGACGGCAAACCCCGATTGTTCCCCTTTCCTCTTGGCAAAGCTGGTGGTAGCAGTCTCAAAGGGGAGCTGTGGTGGGAAGCAGGCAACAGCGCCCATGTGTACGTTTGGATTGAAGTACGCTGGTGAAGCTTATCAGTCCTGCAGTGGCCACTTCAAACAGAAAGAGACGCCCGAAGCGAGAGAAAAGCTTCGCCTAGAAATGGAAGACCAGGACGAGGAAAGGCAAAAGAAGGCCAAAAAGGCGATGGAAGAATACGACGATACGAGGAAAATGTATGGACGATCACGCCTTATTTCGACCGATGTCTTTATGTTGCGGTATTGATTGGCATCACAGGTGGGCGAAGCGGCTCGGAAACCTCAAGATTGTGAGCGGCATCATCATTCTTGGCCTCTGTACGTGCGCTCTGATCCCCTCAAGCGCGTGTACTGATGTCGTCAACTCACAGTCCATCGTACCGCCGCGGTGGTCAGTTTAGCGGCTTGGATATACTATGTCCTTGCGACCGAGCTGGTCGCTATGCTCAAGCCGAATGAGGAAGATGATGAGGAGGACCATGCAGTGAGGCGGAGGTATATTCCTCGAGTGAGTAGTCTGCATCATCTGCGCTACGGTTTTTGCCTCAGCCATTGAGTGCATGCCTTCTGGACATGGGTCGCTGATGCATCGGTTTTCAAAGAACCCTGGGATGGCGATGACATACCTCTACGAGCCCACGAGAACTGGGGGTGTGGAAGAAGCTTTATCAATCCCAGTGCAAGCACCAAGTAATAGGCTCATGACATCTACAGACAACCGCTACGCTTCGTGAATGCGGTCGCCCACTTGGATCTCTGCATGTATGGGTAATATGTCATATCAGCAACAAGGGGCCGAGAGACCTCACTCGATGCTATCTCTTTTGCATCCGGGGCCGTCACCAACCTCGCTTGCCGTCTGTGAATATCACTACCAAAAGCTTTGGTGTCCTGCCAAGCAGCGAATCTGACATGTCAAGCTATAACAGCCAAATTATCTATCCGAAAACGACATAGTCGCCAATAAAGTTCTGGGAATTCTCTCGAACCTTGCCGGCTTCATCTCATCCTCCTGATTCAAAAATCGCTTTTCATAGACGGAAGCTGACGCGACCACTGCCTCGACCTCATCTGCGTGCTGTAACTGCTGCACGAGACCCGTCACTCTTCCAGCTTGGACCTCTGCAACATCGGGAACATCGCTGCGCTTGGATCCCTCGAAGATCTCGTCGATCTCCTCGAGTGTCTTACCCTTTGTCCCCACCCAAAATACAATCTATCGACTTGATACGCCGCGGCTCAGGAGAATGACGCCGAATGTGACATTCACCATTATCCCAGGATAATAACGTCCCAACCGACGTCGATGAAGTATAGCTTCTCAGGGACTCTACCAGACGGTGAAAGGTAAAAGCTCATGGGTACTCACAATCCGATGGGCATGAAGAGTCTTCAACCGCAAATGAGCTGAAGGTTCAGTCTTCGGATCGTAATGCTCACGCCACGCCATTGTTCACGAATTCCGCAAGAGTCTGATTCCTACTCAGCGGATGCTCATAGGTCGAACGCAAAAACTCGCCATGCCGTTCGCTCGAAGAGAGTAGTTTTAGACCTCCGGGAGGGTACAAGAAGAGCAGAGGAGTTCATCCGATACTGTAACTGATAGCGGGACTCAGTGATCGTCAATCAGTTGGTATGGGAGCTCACGAGCGAGGAAGATCTACAAATCATCAACGATGACGATCACGCGTTTGTTGGAAGAACTTACGCAAACGACGTTGGCGTAGATGCCCGGAGTATAAGTTGTCTTGCCATACTTGATCGTGAGGATACCGATCGAGAGCATATAAAAGGCGCAGAGCGCTTGAGTCATGATGCCAGTCGGCCTTCGGCCCGATCGAGCTCACAATCTAACGTTATCTCTTTTAGTTTTGGCCGACAGCAGATCAAGCGGACCCACCAGCAACGACACTGAAGATGGCCGGGGTCATCGCAGTGGCGACTCGCGGTCGAGCTATCTTGTTGCTCAAGAGCTGAGTTCGGGAGACTGTCACGATCGTGAATTAAAGCTCGGAGGGTCATCCGGCGGAGGGCCCCTCCCACGGATGCGGTAGAGCTCGTCCTTCAGGGCGTCATCCAGGTCCCGCCATGACATCGCCGAACACCGCCATAACACCGCCATAATATCGCCGAACACCCGAACATCACCGCCATCACCGAAGATAGGCCTGGAAGACGGTGTATAAAAGGGAGGGACTTGAGAGTCGGGGAGAACCAGCGATTCGAGAATGTAAAAGTCACTAAAAGTCACTGTCGTTACCTAGCCTACTCATAGCCTCTGCATTTCTAGCCCACGCTACTCGACCGGCACTTAACTCGGCTACACCCACGCGTGTCCTCGAGTTATTCCAGCCAAGTTCGACCACGGTAGTCCAACTTTGCCGAAGCTCAGACGACCGTCGCCGATTCTAGGAGCTGAGCGTCGGGCCTATTTGCTGGTCGACGTAGCACCGTGATACATGCGTTGCATCAGCCCGGATGGCCCCTGACACTATCCAACAGAACAAGGATCTCGGTCACCACCCGATGGGGCCGTTCGAGAGGGACTAAGTGTCCGCAGTCCTCGACCGTCTTATTGATCCATCCGCAATCCACGCCGAGCTGTCCGACGGTATCTCGCTCAAAGTCCTTGTCTCCCCTCAAGACCGTCACTGGATCACTGATCTTGGCTTCCAGCTCCGCATAGTCCGCTTCAAGTCCATATTCCGGCCAGGCCGCTTTGACGTGATCGTTACCTCGGAGCGGGTCACGAATGCATTGCTGCTCGTCGTGCTCCGTCAGAGAACCAGGCCCGGCCGGGAGAACATGATGGAGGACCCCCCGGACACTATTGGCGTTCGTGCAGGCGGCGCTTTGTTGCTGCTTCGCCTCGGCTGGAAGCTGGATACCCCGCAAAGGCGCCGGAGCGACGAGTATTACGCCTCTCAGACCCGTTGTGTCGCCCGTTGCCGCAAAATGTTGCGCGACTTTCCGAGTGTCCGACAAGGTAGGTGAACGGCCGTGGCTCGGATGCATTCGCCAATTTCGGAAGACATCTTGTCGATGCCCTATGCGAGAGGGGCGTCTGGGCCAGTGCTTTGCATCCATCATCGAGCGTGATAGGTGACCATGCGATGTGACGCGAGTCTCTGGTCGACCAGTCACTCTAGACAAAGTCGCTGGGGGATCCGCCCCAATAGTGCAGGAATACCAAGGACGGGTTTGAAGAGGTAGACTCTCATGAGTCTCGGTATGGATGGCGGAGCCGTCGTCGTTTGTACAGACGGAACTTGCTGTAACGGTCTGAGACATGACGGTGGAAAGGTTCGAGTATCGATTTTCGATGAGCGGAAGAAATCGGATTAACCATTAAAAAAGAACCAAGGCCGGCACATGGATGGTGTGAGAGAATCCGCTTCGGGCTTTTCGGTAAGTCGAGCTCGAGCTCAAAGTGCCTAGATCCCCCAATCTTATCCGATACAAAGTCCACGTCATATCGACGTCAGAGGATCAAGTGTTGATCCGTTCCATTCCGGCAACGTGGTTTCGGTTACAGCCGAAGGGAATCTCCGATCTCCGAAAGATCACGCAGGTGATCGGTAGCTCGCGCTGTTTTCTCCCGCGGACGGACTGAGCTATATTCATTGACCTCCCTGCGTTGCTCCGTGGACTTCGGACGGCCGAGGGAATTCTTAGTACACTTACTGCCGTCACATCCAACCTTCGTCACATGAGCATGGGCGCGACTGCCAGAGAATGCTGAGGAAGCTAAAGAAGCTAACGAAGGCGACGACTTCTAGACCACATGCTTCCCCCCACTCCACTCCACCTGGGGACTCCAGCGAATCATAATCATATTCTATACCCCTCACCCGTTTCGTTCGTGTCGAGTGTGAACAGGTTGATCGTTGATCCAGGATGCGGCTCATCGGTCCCCTCCTTGGATCACTTGGCTGTATCCTCCCATGGATGGCCAAAGCTCAAGTTGACCTCACACAGATCGAGTTCAATACCTTTCAACCATCGACATACCTCAACTCGACCGGTCTCACCGATGACGTGCAGTGGGATGGCTACAGTCTCTTCGTCAAGGGTCAGAGGATCTACCTCTACTCGGGCGAGATTCACAGTGCGTTCAACCCCATTCCGCTCGACTGTCGTCCGAGAGAAGCTGATGTAGTGGACTCGGTAGATAGCCGAGTTCCCAACCCAGAATTCTACCTTGATTTGATGCAGAGGCTCAAGGCGATCGGATTCAACGCGATCTCCCACTATCCCCTCTGGGGACTGATCAATCCTTCCCCCGGCGTCTTCGATCTCTCTGGATGGAAGAATATCGAGCCGTTCTTGCAGGCTGCCAATGATGCCGGACTCTTCGTCGTCACTCGTCCGGGACCTTATGTCGTGAGTCGCTTCGGTCTCTCTTCTTCCATCCGATTTCTTTCGTAGTGATGCATTCTGACTGGTGTAGAACGCTGAGTTCGCGGCTGGCGGCATACCGTTCTGGGTGACGGGTCTTCCTGGCGTCGAGCTCAGGACTTCGGATCCGATCTGGACGGCAGCGTACACGCCATACTGGGAGAAGATCGGGGAAATCGTCGCGAAGTATCAGATCTCGAAGGGCGGTCCGATCATCGCCGTTCAGATAGAGAACGGTGAGTCATACATTCCAAGCAGTCAGCCGACATCGCTTGCTGACGTGGAACCAGAGTACTACCTCGATGGCTCGGACTCGGGCGCTCTTGATCTGCCTTATGTCCAGCGTCTGGAGAACATCTTGAGGAGTTCCGGCGTCGTCATACCCTTCAGCTTCAACGACGTTCGTCCTGCCATTTCTCTCTTGGATGGACGTCAAGCTGATCCGACCAGAACTTCGAAGGTGACCGATTAGCCACGGGTGAAGGCGCAGTCAATCTCTGTCAGTCTTCTCTCACACGACAGGGTGACAGCGTGAGGAGACCGCTGACAAGGCGCAGACGCGGTGGACTACTATCCGCAGAATAGTGATTGTTCCATGAACGAGTTCTGGAGACCGGTGCAGGTGGCGACTCGGCCGGTAAGTCACCTTGATATGTGCTAGCCTGACACCACGGTTCTCCGGCATTTTCCGGCGACTGTATCTGGCTGACTTCCTACAGTACCTGCAAAACACGTCTGGGCCTTTGGGCGAACCTTTCTACATCGTTCGTGACCCTCCCCACGTCGAGCATTGTCCCATATGTCGATTCTCATGCTGACCCTTCTGACGTTCAGCCCGAGTTTCAGGGCGGCTGGATCCCTGGGACCGACACGACGGGATACAACCTTGACGCCTGCCTTCCCCTGTTCAGCAGTCAATTCGAGCGGGTCTTCTACCTCAATAACGTGGCACAGTGTACGTGCCTACTGCTCCTTCCCCTTGGCCAGTCTCAACATCAAGCAGCTCTTCCGATCCTTGAGCTGATCTCTTCTTCAGCGATCAAGCTGCAGAGTGTTTACATGACCTATGGCGGAACCAACTATGGCCACACCGCATTCCCGCGTACGCACAATCTTACGGATATCGAAACAGCCGATAATCATGGGTCACAGGTGGGATCACATCGTATGATTACTGGGCGGCTATCCAAGAAGACCGTACTCTTCGGGACAAGTACTACGAGTTCAAGGTACAGACATCCGCTCACTCAGATCCAAGTGCTGAGTATATGACCCGATCCAGCTCATCTCGCACTTCCTCCGCTCCGCCCGGGATCTGCCCAAGACGTGGCTGGCTGAGTCTGGCAATGCCACGGGAACGTCTCAACCTGGCGAGATACAAGTGGACGAGCTCCGGAACCCGGATACGGCCGCGAGCTTCTACGTTGTCCGGCACGCGAACTCTAGCTCGCTTGACGTCACGAGCTTCGAGCTTGATGTCACCGATTGGCAAGGGAATACTACCGTTCCCGTCCTGCTCAATGGCCGAGTCTGTCCTTCACCCCCCACAAGGAGCTCAGCTGATGCATGATTTGCAGGACTCTAGGATAGTCGTCTCCAACTACTGTTGGGGAGCATCGTGCATCTCCCATTCGAGCGCTGCGATCATGACCTCGACGAGGCTGGGCGAAGTGGACTATCTCGTACTCTATGGGGATCCAGGTCAGCCTTACGTGCTCGCCTTCCCCGACCCGCATTGCAAGATCGATCAACTATCCGGCTCACCAAAGGTCTCGACCTCTGTCTCCTATGGTCGGACCATCATGAGCTACAACGTAACGACTGGGGAACACAGCGTGATCAAGGTCACCGGCGGGACCCGAGAGGTTCGGGTCGTCATCCTCGATACCGAGACGGCGTATTTCACGTGGGAAGCAGTCATTCCTGCTGAGGGCAACTTTGGGAGTCATTACTCTATCGGCAGTAATGAGACTGTGCTCGTTATCGGGCCGTAAGTCTCACTTCCATCGATGCTGGCACTGTTCTAATCCCACTCGATAGGTACTTCCTCCGCTGGGCGTCCGCTTCGGGTTCAACGTTGAATCTTCAAGGTGACCTGAACACCACGACCGACGTCTTCGTCGCTGCTTCGCCGACCTACACTACGCTCACCTGGAACAACGCCTTGGTCACGCCTACAACCACCTCTGACGGCCTGTGGAAGTTCACCCTCTCCGGACCGAGCTCGATCCCTTCCGCGCCTAGTATAACTGGCTGGAAATGGAAAGACTCGCTCCCTGAAATCACATATGGCTATGATGACTCAGCCTGGGTGTCCTCCAACAAGACGAGCACGACGAATGACAATCAGCCTTACTCCGACTTCACCGGGAAGTACGTACTGTATGGCCAAGACTACGGTTATCTGGTCGGGAGTACGATCTGGAGGGGTCATTTCCATTCTACAGGTCAGGAGACGGGTCTCAATGTCAGTCTTTCACCCGGGACGACGGGTGCTGGCGCTTTCTTCGTGGGTGATCTCCCCTTGATCGGAGTCAGAGCTGATCGAACCCCTCGTCAACAGCTCAACGGGGAGTATCTCGGCTCTGCTGTGACCCAGAACGTCATAGGTATCGAAGGTGACTTCGCCACTGATCCTTCCGAGCTCATTGGCTGATTCTCTTCGCTTCCATTCGTAGACGTCAATACTACCGTCTACTTCCCGTCCGGATCGGTCAAAGCTGGCTCCGAGAATTTCATCGTCCGTCATGCTCTCTCTGTTCGTGCTGTGTCCCGAAGACTAACGGACATTCAGCAAATCGTGGTGGACAACGCCGGCGTCGAGGGAAAGACGACCTATTCCGCTTCATCTCAAAACCTCCTGTCCCCTCGCGGGATTCGGGGCTACACCCTTCTCGGCGGCGACGATTCCGGCCTGGAGATTACCTGGAAAGTCCAGGGCAACCAGGGTGGCTGGACCGATTTCCCAGATAAGGTCAGGGGTTACTACAATGCTGGCGGACTCTATGGCGAGAGGAAAGGGTGGTATCTCCCTGGATTCGATGATTCGGATTGGCAGACTGGTGGACCGGATGAGAGCCTGGATGGGCCGGGAGTGAGGTTCTATCGCGGAAGCGTGGACGTGGATTACCCTGA
>JAABUY010001821.1_pt1 | contig 27229 bp, 22 predicted proteins | sample 5560271 | NCBI WGS metagenome assembly JAABUY01 (sample SAMN10711886, study PRJNA513374) | rock metagenome | isolation source: Antarctica rocks | place: Antarctica: Victoria Land, University Valley | reverse complement strand
GACCATGGCGCCGAAGGCGACCCGCGAGCTGGCCGCCGGTCAGCTCGTCACCCTGCTCACCCCCGGGGGCGGGGGCTGGGGGGCGGCAAGGCAGGAGGACTGAACGGACCAGCTCAGGGCGCGAGCGCCTCGATCCAGTCGAGGCTACGACCGCACAGCGCACGCCACTGCGTGGCCGGCAGCGAGATCAGGGGCGCGGACAGATCGGTCGGCGGCTTGATGATGAGATCGCCCATGGTCTGACCCAGGTAGCCGCTGCCTGGGGCCAGGGTGGCGCCGTGAGCGGTGATGGCGACGGTGTGCGGACCCGCCCCCAGCTCACGCACGCCGAGGGAGAGGTACTGCCCCCGGTTGGACAGCTCGTCGCTGACCGAACCAACCTTGCGCCCATCGATGGCCACGTCGACCTGCCGGTTGAAGGACCCCCCCAGCCAGACCTCCTGGCGTCCTGCAGTGCCGAGCGCGACCGACCCCGTCGCCGTGCCCGGCCCGGTAGGAGCAACGAGCTCCGAGCCCGGGTAGGACAGCCACGGCGCCGGCAGGCTCAGGCCCTGGGGGGCGACGACGAGGCTGTGGGGCTGGGCGAAGGCCACCAGGTGCCCCCGGTTCTGCGCCGCGATCGCCCCCATCTGGGAGACCTGGGTGCAGCTGGGCACCGACGCCGGCTGGACCGCGCAGGGTCCCAGCGAGCCCTCCTGACCACCGTTCTGCACGGTCCCGCAGGCAGGCCGCTGGCCCACGTCGCCCAGGGGGAGGTGGGAGACGATGCGCTCCGGCGGAGACACCGGGCGTTGCCAGAGCTCGTAGTAGCGCCCGGCCCAGGCCCGGCGGTAGATGGCCGGCGGCCGACTCTCGGTGGGCGAGCGGCGCACGACGATCGAGCGGAATAGCTCCACGGCGGCGAGCTGGAAGCTGTCGAGATCGGCGTAGCCGTCCTTGATCAGGTCACCGCCGCCCTGGAGGGGGATCACGTAGGTCCGCAGGTCCGAGGCGCCGGTAGGGTCCCCGGCGCGCAGCAGATGGCGGCTGCCGTAGACCTCCTCCTCGCTCAGCAGCGTCGGTCCCCGACCGCCGACCAGCCTCCCCACGTGCTCCAGCTCGGCCAGCCGGGCGCGCGGGGCGAGGTAGACATCGCGGTAGGCGAGGCCGTCGGAGACCAGCACCCCGGCACCTACGAGCAGGGCGAGGGCCACGCCCAGCGGCCGCCGCCAGCCCACCCCCAAGGCCAGGACGCCGGCGGCGGTCATGGCCAAGAAGGGCGCGGCGGGCGAGGCGATGGCCAGCGCCTTGCCGACCAGCCAGGGGCCGCCCACTGCCTTCATCAGCACGAGACCGGCCAGGGCAACGAGCGGATAGGTGGCCACCGGCCAGCACCGGCGGCGAATGGCGGTGCCCAGCCCGCCGAGGGCCGCCAACAGGACGACGGCGACCAGGACGCCGTTCAGCGGGGAGGTGGGCCAGGCGCGGAAGTCACCGCTGAGCCACACCCCGGAGACCTGCTCGAGCCCAAGCGGGTGCAGGAGGTTGCCCAGATCGTTCTGCAACCCGCCGCCCTTGGTCAGATTCCCCACCGACGGAAGGAAGGTGCCCAGCCGGCTCAGGGCCGGGAGGGCGACGACCAGGGTCAGCGCGATCAGGACCGCCGCGCGCAACCAGACACCGGTCCAGGGGCGACGCCGGCGCCAGGCCACGGCGATGACGCCGATCTCACCGACAGCCAGCGGTCCCTCCCAGGCCCCCGCTCCGGCACTGAGCACGGCGATGAGCGCGCCCAGGGCGACGGCGAGGGGGAGCACGGAGCGGACCCGACCGTCGTTGCGGGGCAGCGCCGTCGCGGCAGCGGCCACGGTTACCAATGCCCAGGCGGCGGCGATCTCCTTGATGCCACCCCAGAGCGCGTAGCCCAGCAGAAGGGTCGAGGCACCGCCCGCCGCGCCCGCCGCCGCGCGGGCCACACCGACGCGCAGAATCCCGCGCGTCTGCTCGCTGAGCACGGCGCCGATCACGCCGGCGAGCGTGGCCAGGTAAGGGGCGAACAGCCAGGCGCCATCCTGGCCCACGAGCGCTCGCAAGGCCCCCAGGGGGACGAACCAGCCGAACGGGTAGGCCCCGGCCACCGCGTAGTCGCTGAACGTGAGCTGATAGCTTGAAGGGGCCAGCCCGGCCACCGAGCGCCCGTCGCTCATGGCGCGGTCCATCAGGTTCAGCCACGTGGCGGTGTCGTCGAGCTTGATGTACCCGGCGAAGCTCGCGTGGCCGGAGAGCACGATCGGAGCGGCGAAGACGGCGAAGGCGACAAGACCGGCGGCGAGCGTCCAGGGCTCCGGACGCCAGGGCGCCGGGGCGACGGCCACCCCCAGCAGCGCCAGCACGAGGGTCGCCGGCGTGACAAGCCCGGCGAGCCCACCCACGGCGATCAGGACGTTGCCGACCACGACGACGAGTCCGAGGCCGAGGCTGACCCGCAGCGCCCCGCTCAGCGCCCGGTCCGCTGCGCGCACCAGGATCCCGCCGGCGCCCCAGCCGGCGAGCACGAGCATCAGGGGAAACGCCACCCACGCCAGCGCCATGCTCACTCAGAGCTCCCCCTCGGCCACGGCCGGCGGCAGAGTCCGGACCATCGCTACTCGATGCCCAAGCGGTCGAGCAATGCCTCGTCGCTGCGCCAGTGCCGGCGCACGCGCACGGACAGGTCGAGGTGCACGCGCTCGCCCAGGCGGCGCTCGATCTGCCGCCGGGCCGAGGAGCCGATGGCCTTGATCATCTGGCCGTGGGCGCCGATGAGGATGCCCTTCTGGGACTCGGTCTCCACCCAGACCAGAGCACGGATCACGGCCACGCCGGGCCGGGGCCGCTGAACCTCGGCCAGCTCCACCTCCACGGCGTGGGGCACCTCATGGCGGGTCCGGTGCAGGATCGGCTCGCGAATGAGCTCGGCGAGCTCGACCTCGACCGACTGGTCGGAGTGCTCGGCCGCATCGAACAGGAACGGACCCTCGGGAAGCCGCTGGGCCAGCGCCGCCACCAGGCCGTCGAGACCCTCTCCGGTGCGGGCGGAGATCGGGAAGACCTCCTCGCCGACACCGAGCTCGGCCGCGGCCTGCAGGACAGCCGCGGTGCGCGCCCGGTCGAGGCGATCAACCTTGTTGACCCCTACGATCACGGGCGCGGCGGCGGCGACGAGCAGGCCGGTGAGGTAGCGGTCCCCCGGGCCCACCCCCTGCTCGCCGTTGAGCAGCAGCAGGCTGGCCTCGGCGTCGGTGAGCGTGCGCTGCACCTGGCTGGCCATGCGCTGGGTGAGCGCATCGCGCGGACGCTGGAGACCGGGCAGGTCGACGAGGACGAGCTGCCAGTCGGGGGTGGTCATCACGCCGCGGATGCTGCGGCGAGTGGTCTGGGGCCGGTCGGAGACGATGGCCACCTTGGCTCCGACGATCGCGTTGACCAGCGTCGACTTGCCGACGTTGGGACGACCGCACAGCGCCACGATGCCGCTGCGGGTCACCGGAGCGCAGCCGGCGCTCACGGGGTCGGCTGACGGGCCACGGGCGGCGCCGTCCAGCGCAACAGCTCGGCCTGCAGGGCGAGCATCTCGCCGCGGTCGGCCTCGTGATCCATTCCCACCAGATGCAGGACCCCATGGACCACCGCCTCGCGCACGTCGGCGGTCTGGGCCGGACAGATGACGACGTCACCGAGCTCGCGTGGTCCGGCCGTCGCCGCGTCCTCATCGACCGGGAAGGAGAGGACATCGGTGGGTGCCGCGCGCCCGCGGTGTCGGGCATTGAGCTCGGCGATGTCGGGCTCGCCGACGAAGGCGATGGCCACGTGGCCGCTCTCGACTCCCGCCGAGGCGGCGGCCAGGGCGCAGAGCGCGACCAGCTCCTCGTCGGCGGGGACGCCCGGAGCCAGCTCACGCCCGGTCACCTCGACCTCGAGCATCGGATCGCTCACGCGCGCCGGACGAGCGGCTCGGGCGCCTCGCGCGCGTCGGCTCGCGTGCCCTGGGCGCCGGCGTCGCCCCGCTCTGCGTAGGCCTCCACGATGCGCTGCACGAGCTTGTGACGGACGACGTCCTCGCCGCCGAAGCGCACGAACTCGATGCCCTCTATCCCCCGCAGGATCTCCCCGACGACGACGAGTCCAGACTTCTGGTCGCGCGGCAGGTCGACCTGGGTGACGTCGCCGGTGACCACCATCCGGGAGCCGAACCCCAGCCGGGTGAGGAACATCTTCATCTGCTCGGGCGAGGTGTTCTGAGCCTCGTCGAGGATCACGAAGGAGTCGTTGAGCGTGCGCCCCCGCATGAACGCCAGCGGAGCGACCTCGATCACGCCGCGGTCGAGGTACTGGGCAACCTTCTCGGGGTCGAGCATGTCGCGCAGGGCGTCGAACAGCGGACGCAGGTAGGGATCGACCTTGGCCATCACGTCGCCGGGCAGGAAGCCGAGGCGCTCGCCCGCCTCGACGGCGGGACGGGTGAGGATGATCCGGCTCACCTCGCGGCGCGACAGGGCGGCGGCGGCCAGGGCGACGGCGAGAAAGGTCTTGCCCGTTCCGGCCGGCCCCACGCCGAAGGTGATGGTGTGGCGGCGGATGGAGTCGACGTAGCGCTTCTGGTTGACCGTCTTGGGGGCGACCTTGACGTTGCGATGGCGCCAGACGACGTCCTCGAGGATGCGGGCCGGGGACTCGTGCTGATCCAGCGCGCCGGTCACGGCATCGATGGTTCCCGGGGCGATCTCGTGGCCCTGGCCGACGAGGTCGGCCAGCTCGGCGATCACCGAGGCCCCGCCCTCGACCGCAGGCGGCTCGCCCTCGAGGGTGACCACGTTGCCCCGCAGGAACAGCCCGCACTCCAGATGTCCCTCCAGCGCGCGCAGCACGGAGTCGTGGGACCCGGCCAGCTCGGCGGCGACGGCGTTGGACAGCTCGATCTGGCGGCGCATCAGGGCTGGAGAGCCTCGCGCACCGCGGCCGAGACGCGGCGCCCGTCGGCGCGACCGGCGACGAGCGCCATCGCCGCGCCCATGGCCTGGCCCATCGCCTCCGGACCCGACGCGCCGGTGTCGGCCACGGCCCGGGCGGCGAGCTCAGCCAGCTCGGCGTCGGAGAGCTCGGCGGGGAGGTAGGCGTCGATCAGGCCGGCCTCGAACTCCTCGTGGGCCGCCAGTTCGTCGCGGCCGGCGTCGCGATAGGTGGTCGCGGAGTCCTGGCGCCGCTTGCGCTCGCGGCGCAGGACAGCGATCTCGTCGGCGTCGGGGCCCTGGTCCTTGACCGCGCGCTGCAGCTCGGAGAGCACGAGGCGCAGCGCGCCGACGCGCTCACGCTCGCCGGCCTTCAGCGCAGTGACCAGGTCGCTGCGCACCTGGGCGACGACGGTCACAGAGCAACGGCGAGGACGGGCACCGACGGTGAGCATAGGGGTCGCCGGCGACCGCGCCGCCAGCGCGCCGCTGTTCGGCGCCTCCGACAGGATCCGGTCAGGCGGGGTCGGTCGTGCCCGAGGCGGCACGGCGATCGTCCGAGGACCCCTCCGACGCCACCGGGCCGCCGTCGAGCTGCTGGGGGTGGCCGATCTGACCGACCTCCGCCGACTCGCGGGAGAACAAGAGGTCGACGGTCCAGTCGACCACCAGCCGCAGGCGCCGGGCCGCCCCGGGCATGAGCAGCATGTGGTAGGTCCGGGCCAGAAACCAGGCGGGGAAGCCGCGCCAGCGAACGCCCAGCGTCTCGGCGACGGCCTGGTGTCGACCCAGGTCGACGAAGACACCGAGGGTCCGGTAGCGAAACCGGCGAACCCGCCCGCCGCCACCGAGGGTCGCCGCGACGTTGCGCGCCGCGAGCCGGCCCTGGCGCACCGCATGCTGGGCGGTGGGCGGGCAGGGGTGTCCGCGCCGAGCCGGGTCGGGCACCGCGGCGGCGTCCCCGATCGCCCACACGCCGTCGTGGCCGGCCACGCGCAACTCGCGGTCGGTCTGGATCCGGCCGCCGTCGGCGAGGGGCAGGCCGAGTCGCGCGATGGCCGGCACGGGTCTGACCCCGGCCGTCCAGGCCAGGGTGCGGGTGGGGACGCGCTCGCCGTCGGAGAGGGTGACCGCGTGGCCCTCGAGGCGCTCGACGGTGGTCTGCGTGCGGATCTCGATACCGCGTCCGCTCAGCTGGCGGGCGGTGAATGAGGCCAGGCTCGGGCTGACCTCGGTCATGACGCGGGGCCCCTTCTCGACCAGCAGCCAACGCATCCCGTGCTGCCGGCAGCGGGGGTAGAGATCGAGCACCGCGGCAGCGAAGTCCTGGAGCTCGGCCAGACCCTCCAGGCCCGCGTAGCCGCCGCCGACGAAGACGAAGGTGAGCTCAGCCGTGCGCTCGGGTGGGTCGTCGAGGGCCTCGGCGCGCTCCAGGCACTCGATCACGCGATTGCGCAGGGCGATGGCCTCGGCCAGGGTCTTGAAGCCGATGGCGTGCTCGGCCAGCCCGGGGATCGGCAGGGTACGCGAGGTCGAGCCCAGCGCGACGATGAGCTGGTCGTAGGGCAGGCCCTCCTCGCGACCGTCGGGGCTGCGGACGGCCAGCGTCCCGACCGAGGGATGGGCGCCAATGACCACCGCGTTGCGGACCTCGGTGGCCCGCAGCATCTCCCGCAGCGGCACGACGACGTGGCGGGGCTCCAGCGAGCCGCCCGCCGCGCCGGGCAACAGGGGCGTGTAGAGCATGAAGTTGGTGTCGTTGACCAGCGTCACCCGAGCCGCATGAGGGGGCAGGACGCGCTCGAGGGTCAGGGCGGCGTAGAGGCCGCCGAACCCGCCGCCGGCGATGACGATCCTGTGGGCCACGGCGCGAGGGTAACCGCCGCGCTCCCCGGTCCAGGCGCGCCGCCTCCCTCAGGCGCGCTGAAGGCGCAGCGCCACCCACCCCTCCCGTTCGCGCCGGTCGCGCTCGACGAGCCCGGCGCCGGCGAATGCGGCCGCCGCCTCATCGGCCTCCCCGGTGAGCAGCCCGGACGCGAGCAGGATGCCCGGCGGCGGATCACGCAGCCGGCGGGCGAGCACGATGCCCGGGGGCGGATCGCGGAGGCGGCGGGCGAGCACGAGCAGCAGGCCACGGACGAGGTTGGCCAGCACCAGCGGCGCTTCGGGCAGGGGGTCGGTCCGCAGATCCAGGCGGGAGACGTGGATGTCCACGTCGTTGACCGCAGCGTTCTGCCGGGTCGCCTCGACGCTGGCCGGGTCGTGGTCGACGGCGCGGACCGACCCGAGGCCCAGGCGGGCGGCGGCGATGGCCAGCACCCCGGAGCCGCAGCCGATGTCGAGCACGGCCTCGGCGGCGACCCCCGGCGGTGGCGCGACGCTGCGCCGCTCGCCGGCCACGTCGAGCAGCAGCTCCAGGCAGAGCCGGGTAGTGGCGTGAGCACCGGTCCCAAAGGCCTGTCCCGGGTCGATCACCACCTCGACCCCGCTGCAGTCGGACGGCGCCGAGGCCCAGGGCGGACGCACGACGAGGCCGTCGAGGACCAGGGGTCGGTGGTGCTCGCGCCAGCGCTGGGCCCAGTCGTCGGCCACCTCGGTTGTCGAGACGGCGATGGGGCGCCCCCCGGCGCGTGCCGACAGCGCCGGGAGGGCCGGGAGCTCGCCGGGCGCGCCGTAGACCGCGTACTCGACCTCGTCGCCGCGGTCGACCTCCTCCACCCCGGCCGGGACCAGCTCGAGCAGCTCGGCCAGGACGAGCTCGGCGTCAGCGCGAGCCACCCGGATGGCCAGGCGGATCACGGCGGCGCGGGTCGCGCTGCGCTCAGGCTGCGCCGCCGAGCGCCCGGCGCAGCTTGGCGAAGACGCCCTCGTCGGAGCGCAGGTTCTCCTCCGAGATCGTCGCGGAGAGCTGCTCGAGCAGATCGCGCTGACGGCGGTCCAGGCGCCGGGGGATGACTACGTTGACCACCACGCGCAGGTCGCCGCGCCCGCGGCCGCGCAACGGTGGCATGCCGCGGCCGCGCAGCGAGACCACCGTGCCCGGCTGGGTTCCGGCGGCGATCTCGACCTCCTCCTCCGAGCCCTCCAGCGTGGGGACCGACACTCGGGTGCCAAGGGCGGCCAACGGGGCGGCCACGTCGACGGCGGTGAGCAGGTCGTCGCCGTCGCGCACGAAGCGCTCGTCCTCGGCCACGCGCATGAGCACGTAGAGGTCTCCGTCCGGGCCGCCGCGGTCGCCGGCATTGCCGCGGCCGGAGAGTCGGATCCGCTGGCCGTCCTCGATGCCGACGGGGACGTCGACGGACAGGCGCATCGGCTCCCCCACGCGTCCGGCTCCACGGCAGCGGGTGCACGGATCGCGCGCCACTCGCCCGTCACCGCCGCAGCGATCGCAGGCCGTGCGCCGGACCATCTGGCCGAACGGGGTGCGGGTCACCGCCTGGAGCTCGCCCGCGCCACCGCAACGCGGACAACTCTCGATGGGCGTCCCCGGTTCGGCGCCGTTGCCGGTACAGCGGTCGCAGCGCACCACCCGCTCGTAGGCGACCTCGACTGACGCTCCCGTGGCGGCCTGGGCCAGCGACACGCTGACCGTCGCGGCGACGTCGCCCCCCTGCACGCTGGCACCCCGCGCCCCGAACGGGTCAATCCCGGCCATCCCGAACAGCGCCTCGAAGATGCTCCCGAAGCCCTCCCCGGAGGCGGCGAAGTCCGTGGGGCGGTAGCCGCCCGAGCGCAACCCGTCCTGGCCGTAGCGGTCATAGAGCTCCCGGCGCTCGGGATCGGAGAGCACCTCGTAGGCTTCGGCCGCCTCCTTGAACTTGCCCTCGGCGTCGGGGTCGTGGGCATTGACGTCGGGATGCAGCTCGCGGGCCAGCCGACGGAAGGCCTTCTTAACCTCAGCCTCGCCCGCCTCACGCCCCACGCCGAGCACCTCGTAGTAATCGCGCCGGACCGACTCAGCCACGGTCGAGCTCCTCGCCCTCAGGCATCGGCATAGACCTCGGCGATGAAGTCGGAGAGCTGCAACGCGGCCTCACGGACGGCTCCGATGGCCAGGGGGTAGTCCATGCGCACTGGCCCGATCACCGAAACCGTCCCCAGCGGTCGCTGGGGCAGGCCGTAGCCCGCGGTGACCAGGCCCATGGAGCGCAGGCCCGGGGCCTGGTTCTCGGCCCCGATGCGTACGAGCACGTCGCGCTGGCCCAGCGCGGTGCGCAACACTCCGAGGAGGGTCACGCGGCGCTCCAGCAAGGTCATCAGCTCGTTGAGCTCGGACGCATCCGACAGCCGGCCCTCGGCCAGCAGCCGACCCGTCCCGTCGAAGTAGATAATGTCCTCGGCGCGGTTGGCCAGCTCGGTGAAGGCGGGGGGCAGGGCGGCCAGGAAGCGCTGCTCGCTGACGCCCAGGCTCGGATCGGCCAGACGGCTCTGGAGCATCCGCGCGCCGAGGCCCAGGCCCACGAGCTGCTCGTTGAGGTAGCTGGCGGCCCACGCGGTGAGCCCCGAGTCGATGTCCTCGGCGAAGGTGAACACCCGCTTGGTCACCCCGCCGGTCGAGGTGATGACCACGACCATGAGCACGTGGGGCTGGAGGAGCAGCACCTCGACGTGACGCACTGTCGCGGTCTGGGGCGGCGGCGCGGAGACGATGGCCAGCAGGTCGGTGACCTGGGACAGGGTGGCCGTGGTGATGTGCATGGCCTCGTCGACCTCGCGCTGCACGAGCTCGAGCTCGAGGCTCGCGCGCGGGCCGGCGGCGCTCTCCAGCAGGCGATCGACGAAGTAGCGGTAGCCGGCATCGGTCGGGATGCGCCCCGCCGAGGTGTACGGGTGGGCGAGGAACCCGTGCTCTTCGAGCACGGCGAGCTCGTGGCGCACGGTGGAGGGTCCCCAGCCGACGTCGACGTCGGCGGCCAACGCCTTGGAGCCGACCGGCGCCCCCTCGACGAGATACCCGTCGACCACCTTGCGCAGGAGCAGCTCCTGGCGGGGCGAGAGCATGAGGGCGATTGTAGGTCCCGCGTCTGGCGGAACGGGCGGCGGAAGCTAGACGTCCTCCACCCGCAGCTCGGCCTCGGCGTTGCGGACGATCTGGTTGCCCGCCTGCTCGGCCACCGTGTCGACAACGACGGCGCCGTCCCCCGCCTCGCGCACGGTGGAGCGCACGACGATCTCCTGCTCGGGCAGCCCCATGCCGCGGAACTGCACCGAGAGGCGCCGCAGCGACGCCGGACCGCCGCCAGCCTCGGTCTGGGCCCGGGCCACCTGGGCCATCGTCCACAGGCCATGCAGGATCCGCCCGGGCAGACCGACGCCGCGAGCGAACTCCTCGTCGATGTGGATGGGGTTGTAGTCGCCGCTGGCCCCCGCGTAGCGGGCGGTCAGGAAGCGATCGGGGGTCACGCTCAGCGGAGGCAGCTCGGACCCGGGGGCAAACCCCATCTCTAGACCCCCCGCACGATGTTGGTCCAGGTCCCAGTGCACACGGTCTCGGAGCGCTGGTTGACCGAGTCGGTGCGGAAGACGTAGTAGCCGCGGCCGTCGCGCTCGGAGATGTCCCGTACGCTGGCCGTCGTGGTGACCTCGTCCCCAGCGACCACCAGCTCCCCCCAGACGAACTCCTGGCCGCCGTGGACCATCATGGCGAAGCTCATCCCCACCTCAGCGTCGAAGATCACCGGCGCCATGGCGGGCGCGGAGTACACCACGCAGAACATCGGCGGCGCCACCAGATCGGCGTAACCGGCGGCCCGGGCGGCGGCGACATCGAGGTGCAGCGGGTCGGTCTCGCCCACCGCGACGGCATACTCACGCACCTTCTCCCGGCCCACGGCGTAGACCACCGGGGCGAAGCAACGGCCGACGGCGTCGGTGCGGACGGGCATGGCGGCGGGGGAGGATACCCGCGCATGCGCCGCCGTCGCGCTCAGCCGTCGTCCCCCAGCTCCAGCACGGCCAGGAACGCCTCCTGGGGCACCTCGATGCGACCCACCTGCTTCATCCGTCGCTTGCCCTCCTTCTGCTTCTCAAGCAGCTTACGCTTGCGCGAGATGTCGCCGCCGTAGCACTTGGCCGTCACGTCCTTGCGGTAGGCCTTGACCGTCTCGCGGGCGATCACGTGGGAGCCGATGGCCGCCTGGATGGGGACGTCGTACTGCTGACGGGGGATCTTGCGCCGCAGCTTCTCGGTCAGCGACCGTCCGACCCCGTAGGCCTTTTCGCGGTGCACGATCATCGACAGGGCGTCGACGGGGTCGCCGGCCAGCAGGATGTCCAACCGGGCCATGTCGGACTCGCGCAGGGCGATGAGCTCGTAGTCCAGCGAGGCGTAGCCCCGGGTGCGCGACTTGAGCTGGTCGAAGAAGTCAAGGACGATCTCGGCCAGGGGGAGGTCGTAGGTGAGCTGCAGGCGCTCGGCGGACAGGTAGTGCATGCCCACGTGCTGACCGCGGCGGTCCTGGCAGAGCTCCATGATCGGCCCCACGTGCTCCTTGGGAGCGAGGATCGACGCCCGGATGTAGGGCTCACGGACCGCGATGATCCGCGCTGGGTCCGGCCAGTCGGTCGGGTTGTGCACCTCGACCACCTCACCGCTTCCCAGGGTCACCTCGAAACCCACGCTGGGCACGGTGGCCATGAGCTCGAGGCCGTACTCGCGTTCCAGGCGCTCGCGCACGATCTCCATGTGCAGCAGGCCGAGAAAGCCGCAGCGAAAGCCGAAGCCCAGGGCCTCGGAGGTCTCGGGCTCGAAGGAGAGGGCGGCGTCGTTGAGGGTCAGCTTCTCCAGCGCGTCGCGCAGCTCGGGGAAGCGGTCGGAGTCGATCGGGAACAGCCCGCAGAAGACCATGGGCTTGACGTCGCGATAGCCGGGAAGCGCCTCGGCCGCCGGCCGTCGGGCGTCGGTCAGGGTGTCGCCCACGCGCAGGCGGGTGACATCCTTCAGGCCGGTGATGACGTAGCCCACCTCGCCGGCACCGAGCCGGGCGACTCCGGTCATGGCCGGCGCGAAGAACCCCAGGTCGTCGATCTCGGCCTCGGTGCCGGCCTGCATGGCCCGGATGCCCTGACCCCGTTGGAAGGTCCCGTCCACCACCCGGACGTAGGCGATCACGCCCCGGTAGGGGTCGAACTGCGAGTCGAAGATCAGCGCTCGGGCCGGGGCCTGGGGATCGCCCGACGGTGGGGGGACCGCAGCGATGAGACGCTCGAGTACGTCGTCGACGCCCGCTCCCGTCTTGGCCGAGATGCGCAGGACGTCCTCATCGGGCTCGCCCAGCAGCTCGGCGATCTCCCCGGCCACCCGCTCGGGCTCGGCGCCGGGCAGGTCGATCTTGTTCAGACACGGGATGAGCTCGAGCCCGGACTCCGCGGCCAGGTAGGTGTTGGCCAGCGTCTGGGCCTCCACCCCCTGGGAGGCATCGACGACGAGCAGCGCGCCCTCGCAGGCGGCCAGCGAGCGCGACACCTCGTAGGTGAAGTCGACATGGCCCGGGGTGTCTATGAGCTGGAGCTGGTAGGCGCGCCCGTCGCGGGCGGCGTAGGTCACCCGCACGGCGCGGGCCTTGATGGTGATCCCCCGCTCGCGCTCGAGCTCCATGGAGTCGAGGACCTGGGCGCGCATGGCGCGCCGCTCCACCGCGCCCGTGAGCTCCAGGATCCGGTCGGCCAGGGTCGACTTGCCGTGGTCGATGTGGGCGATGATGGAGAAGTTGCGGATGTGCCCCTGGGGGTCGGCGGCCTCGCGGCCCGGGGCGGGACGGACGGCCGCGGCGGCGGGCGTCGTGGCCGGCGCCGGGGCGGCGCTGATGGGCGTGCGGGACATGCGGCTCAAGGGTAGGGCGCGTCGGCCCTACAGCCGACCGGGGGCCAGCAGGGCGGTGGCGCCCAGCGCCGCGGCGATGGCCAGGGGACCCAGGACGACCCCCTGCCGGGAGAGCGCCCGGGCCGACGGGGCAGCGCCCACGCTCCGGGCGCTGCGCCACCAGAGATACGAGGAGAGCGAGCCGGTGACAGCCAGGTTGGGCCCAAGGTTGAGCCCGATGAGCAGGGCCCGCGGGTGGACCACGGGTCCCGAGGAGAGCAGGACCGCCGCGGGCAGGTTGTTCACGAGGACCGCGGCGACGGCGGCCAGCGCGGCGGTCGGCCCGGCCGCTGCCGCGTGCATGAGCCGGCCGGGCGCGCCCCAGGCGCGCGAGAGCGCTCCCAGGCCGACGGCCAGCGCGAAGAGGAGAGCCAGGACCCCCGGGCCGACGGCCAACAGGGCCTCGCCTGGGCGTAGACGCCCCGCCCGGACCAGGAAGGCGGAGGCCACCACGGCGACGCCGAGCACGGGCAGGGCCGGATGGGCCGAGACGACAAGGAGCACGGCGGCAGTGGCCGGGGCCAGCACTCCGACGGGCCCGCGCCGCAACGCGAGCAATCCGCCGTCGCCCGTCGGCAAGGACCCGCGCGCCGCATCGGCGGCGAGCGTCTGGCGGTGCCAGACCAGCACGCCGGCGGCGGTCACCACGACGGCGGCCAGCGCTGCAGGCAGCAGGCGCACCGCGAAGCGTCCGCCGCCGAGGGGGTCGTGGGCGAGGACGAGGAGGTTTGTCAGGTTGGAGCCCGGCAGGAACAGCGACGCGGCGTTGGCCATGAGCAGCGCGCCGTAGAGAAAGGGGCGCTCATCGAGACCGCGGCGCCGGGCGGCGAGCACGAGCACGGGCGTGGCGAACACCGCCGCGGTATCGAGATTGAGCACCGCGGAGACTCCGGCCACCAGCCCGAGCCCGGCGAGCAGCAGGGCGCGGCCGCCCCCGGGCGTGCGGTCCAGCCCCACGGCCAAGCGATGAAAGAGCCCGTCACGGGCGGCGACCTGCCCGATCAGGACGAGCCCGACGACGAGGACGAAGGGCGGCCAGGCCTGCGCGAAGGCGGCGCTCAAGACTCCGGGCGCGATGGGCGCAGCCGTCCGGCCAGCAGCCGGCGGATCTGGTGGGCCTCCTCGACGCGCAGGGCGAAGAGCACGGCGCCGTAGGCCACGGCGCCGGCGGCCAGGGCGAGCGACACCGAAATGATCTGGCCCGGCAGCGAGCGGCCCAGGAGCGCGTCCAGCCCGCGCCAGCCCAGCGCGGTCACCGCGATCAGAACCTCGGAGCCGACGAGCATGGCCAGCAGGGCCGAGAGCGTCCGGGCTCCGTCGATACCACCGAGGCGGCGGCGCAGGACCCACCCCTGACCCAGCGTCATGGCCAGGCTGGCCACGACGGTGCCGATCACCGGCCCGGCGATGCCGAACGGCTTGTACAGGGCAATCGAGACAGCGGCGTTGAGCACCAGGCTTCCGGCGGCCAGGCCGGTGGGCAGCCAGGGACGCTGCAGCGAGAAGAAGGTGCGCGTCAGCAGCAGGTTGATCCCGGCAAGGGGCAGCGAGAACGAGAACCAGAACAGGGCGAGGGCAACGCGGTCGGTCGAGTGGACGTCGAAGCTCCCGTGCTGGTAGATCAGCCGCACGATCGGGGTGGAAAGGGCAACGGTGGCCGCCGCGGCGGGGACGAGGAGCAGGAGGATCTGGCGCAGCCCGTTGGCCATCGTCGAGCGCAGATCCTCCAGATCGCCGCGCGTCGACGCCCGGCTCAGGGCCGGGAACAGCACGGTGGCCAGGGCGACGGAGAACATCCCCTGGGGCAGCATGTAGATCCGAAAGGCCGCGTCGATCGCCCGCGGAGCCTCCTGGGACACCAGCGAGCCCAGGGTGTCATTGAGGAAGACGTCGAAGTTGATGATGCCCAGACCGATGGTCACCGGGAGCATGAGCGCGAGGACCCGGCGAACTCGCTCGTTGCGCCAGTCGAACGAGAGCTGGAGGCGAAACCCGATACGGCCGAGCACGGGCAGGGCGATGGCCAGCTGGGCCACGGTCCCGGCCAGGACCCCGATGGCGTAGGCGTAGAGCTGGTCGGGGCCCGCGAACTGCGGGCGCAGCCCGACCAGGGCGACGATGATCACCGCGTTCCACACCAGCGGCGCGATGGCGGGAATGCTGAAGTGGTCGTAGGCGTTGAGGATCCCGACGGTCAGCCCGTTGAGGGCGAGGAGCACGACGATCGGGAAGAGCACCTGCGAGAGCCCGACCGTGAGGTGGGTGAGCGGGCCATCGAAGCTGGATCCCAAGAACAGTGGGACGATGACCGGCGCCACCAGGATGAACAGTCCAGTGAACGCCCCCAGCCCGAGGAGGATGAGCAGGAACAGGGTCCCGGCCAGCTGGAGGGCCTCGCGGCGGCGGCGCTGCTCGAGCAGTTCGGTGAACACCGGTACGAAGGCCGCCGACAGCGCCGAGTCGGCCACCAGGCTGCGCACCAGGTTGGGGATCTGAAAGGCGATGGTGAAGGCCGAGAAGCGACCCTGGGTGCCAAAGTAGGAGGAGGCCACCACCTCGCGCACCAGGCCGGCCACCCGGGAGAGCCCGGTGGCCAGTGAAAAGATCGCGGTGTTCCTCGCGATCCGGCGTCCGCCCCCCGCGTCGGGACCGGACGGCGCGACCGGGGGAAAGGCTCCCGTCGTCGGCTCGCCGGCCCCGGGAACGGCCGTCAGGGGGTCGGGAGCGGGCACGGGCCGCCGCTATAGTACGGTGCCGCCGCGGGCCGTCGTGGCCCCGTGAGTCATGGCCAATATCGCCTCCCAGAAGAAGCGCATCCTGCGCGCCGAGCGCGAGCGCCTGGAGAACCGCCGCTACGCGTCGGCCGTGCGCACCTACTTCCGCCGGCTGGAGTCCGCCGTCGGGGCCTCCGACGACGCACTGGCCGACGCCGAGCACCGTCAGCTCGTGGTCACCATCGACAAGGCAGTCAAGCGCGGCGCCCTGCACCGCAACACCGGGGCGCGCAAGAAGGCCCGCGCCACCCGCGTGCGCCGCGGCGCCTAGCGGCGCTGCGCTCTCAAGTTTGACCTCTAGCGCGCGAGCGCGGCCACGGCGAGGACCGCCGCCGTCTCCTCCGACAGCGATCCGCCGCCGCGCGTGGCCAGCTCGAGGTCGGCCAGGGCGACCAGCGTGGCGCGCAGGCCGTCGCGGTCGGTCCGCCGAGCGTCGGCCAGCAGCCGGTCGGCCGCGCGGGGCGGCATGCGCAGCCCCCGCTTGACCTGGGCGGCGGGCTCGCCGGCCTCCAGGCGCTCGACAGCATCGAGGGCGAGGCGTACGCGCTGGACCATCCAGTAGACGAGGCCGCCGAGTCGCTCACCCTGCGTCCGAAGCTCGAGCAGGAGTCCCAGGGCCGCGGCCCGATCGCCGGCCACCAGCGCGTCGGCCAGGCTCCACACCCGGCGCTGCGCACCGCCGCCGGTGAGCTCCTCGATCTCCTCCGCGCCCAGCGTGACGCCGGACCCGAGCTCGAGCCCGATGCGCTCCAGCTCGCGCAGCAGCCGCTGCTGGCGCTCGCCGACGCGGGCGACCAGGGCACGCGCGGCGCCGGCATCGAGCTCCAGGCCGTGCTCTCGCGCGCGAGCCACCACCCACTTCGGCAGCTCCCACGGCTTGACCGCCTGCTCGGCGCTGACCACCCCGCCAGCCCGTTCGACGGCAACGCGGAGGTTCGCCGGTGCCTTCACTCGGCCATCCTCACGGGCAAAGAAGGCAACCGTGGTCTCCGCGGGCAGATCGGCCAGCAGCGGCTCCAGGACCCCCGTCTCCCCCTCCTTCCAGCGCTCGACGCCATCGACGATGATGATCCGCCGGCCGACGGCGAGGCTCATGGTCGACAGGGCACGGGCCGTCGCCTCGACGGTGGCTCTCTCGCCCTCGAGCACCTCGGCCCCCACACCACCGGCGCCGTCGGCCAGCGACCGCAGGCGCGCGCGGCGCTCGGCGATGCGCCCGTGGTCGTCGCCGTGGATCAGGTAGGCGGGCTTGAGCGTCGGGGACATGCGGGCGCAGGCGGCAGGCGGCAGGCGGCAGGCGGCGCTCAGCGCAGGACCAGGTTGACCAGGCGTCCGGGCACCACGACAGCCCGCGCCACCTCGTGGCCATCGACGTGGGCGGCGACGTTGGGCTGGGCGCGGGCCAGGTCGATGACCTCCTGCTCACCGGCGGCGGCGGGGACGGCGAGTCGAGCGCGTACCTTGCCGTTGACCTGGCAGACGATCTCGACCGTCTCTGTCTCCAGCAGCGCCGGGTTGGGATCGGGCCACGGCTCCTCCCACACCCGCCGCGCGCGGAGGCGGTCGTAGACGTCGGCCGCGGTGTGGGGGGCAAAGGGCCAGAGCAGCGAGGCCGCGGTGCTCAGCGCCTGGCGTGAGACCTCCGGGCTGGCGTCGTTGCGCAACTTGGAGGCCAGGTTGGTCAGCTCGATGATGGCCGACAGCGCCGTGTTGAACGCGAAGCGGCCGGTGAGGTCGGCGGTGACCTTCTCCACCGCCCAGGCCGCCTTGCGGGCCAGCTCGAGGTCGGGCCCCCCGGCAAGCGTCAGGGCGTCGACGAGGCTGGGCTCCTCCTCGGCGGCCGCGTGCTCCTCGGCCAGCTCGGCCCCCAGGCGCCAGAGGCGCCCGAGGAAGCGGTGCATGCCCTCGACGGCGTTCTCGCTCCAGGCCGCGTCCTGATCGGGCGGCCCGAGGTAGAGAATCGTGCAGCGGGCGGTGTCCGCCCCCCAACGCTCGACGATCGGGCCGGGCGGGATGACGTTGCCCTTGGACTTGCTCATCTTCTCGCCGTCGGGGCCGAGGATCATGCCCTGGGTGAACAGGCGCGCGAAGGGCTCCTGGACGTCGAGGTGGCCCAGGTCCGACAGCGCCTTGCAGAAGAAGCGCGCGTAGAGCAGGTGCAGGATGGCGTGCTCGACGCCGCCGATGTACTGGTCGACCGGCATCCAATGGGTCAGCACGGCCGGGTCCCAGGCCGCCGCGTCGTTGCCGGCGTCGCAGTAGCGCAGGAAGTACCAGGACGAGTCGACGAAGGTGTCCATGGTGTCGGTCTCGCGGCGGGCGGGGCGATCGCAGCGCGGGCAACTCGTCGCCACCCAGTCCTCGGCCGCGGCCAGGGGCGAGCGGCCGCGGGGCGCGTAGTCCTCGACGTCGGGGAGCTCGACGGGCAGCTGATCCTCGGGGACGGCGACCACGCCGCAGTCCTCGCAGTAGACAACGGGGATGGGGCAGCCCCAGTAGCGCTGACGAGAGATCAGCCAGTCGCGCAGGCGGAAGGAGACCGAGCGGTGTCCGCGCCCTTCACGATCCAGCCAATCGACGATCCGCTCCAGGGCGTCGCGGTTGTGCAGGCCGTCGAAGTCCGCGTGGGAGTTGACGATCGGACCGTCGCCGGCGTAGGGCAGCTCCTCGCCACCTCCGACCACGCGCCGAATGGGCAGCTCGAAGGTGGTGGCAAACGCGTGGTCGCGCCCGTCGTGGCCGGGGACGGCCATGATCGCCCCGGTTCCGTACTCGATCAGCACGTAGTCGGCCACCCACATGGGAAGCTCCTCGCCGTTGACCGGGTTGCGCACGGTGCGGCCCAGGGGCACGCCGGTCTTGGGGCGGTCAGCATCGCCGCGATTGGCATGGGTCTCGGCCCGCGAACGGTTTACGTAGTCGCGGACCTCGGCCTCGTGGGGAGTTCCGGCGACCAGGCGCAGCACGTCGGGATGCTCGGGGGCCAGAACGAAGAAGGTTGCGCCGAACAGCGTGTCGGGCCGGGTGGTGAACACCGGGTAGTCGGTGTCCAGCTCGTCGCAGCGGAAGCTGACCTCGGCGCCCTCGGAGCGCCCGATCCAGTTGCGCTGCATGGCCACCACGTGCTCGGGCCACTCGACGGTGGCGAGGTCGTCCAGCAGCCGGTCGGCGTAGTCGGTGATGCGCAGGAACCACTGCTCGAGCTGGCGTATCTCCACTGCGGCGCCGCAGCGCTCGCAGTGGCCGTCGACCACCTGCTCGTTGGCCAGGACGGTGGCGTCGTTGGGGCACCAGTTCACCGCCGCCTCGCGGCGGTGGGCCAGACCGTGGGCGAGCAGCTGGAGGAAGATCCACTGCGTCCAGCGGTAGTAGCTGGGCTCGTGGGTGGCCAGCTCCCGCGACCAGTCGATCGAGACCCCCCAGCGGCGGAACTCGCGCTGGAAGGTGGCGATCGATGCGTCGGTCGACTCGCGCGGGTGGGCACCCGTGCGGATGGCGTGGTTCTCGGCCGGGAGGCCAAAGGCGTCGTAGCCCATCGGGTGAAGCACGCGCCGGCCGGTGCGGCGATGGAAGTGGGCGATGGCGTCGCCGATCGAGTAGCACTTCAGATGGCCCATGTGGGGCTCACCGCTGGGGTAGGGGAGCATCTCCAGCACGTATGAGCTGTGGACGGCGCCGTGGCTGTCGGGCGCGTCGTTGGACACCTCCCAGGTCCGCTCTGCAGCCCACAGCGCCTGCCAGCGTGGCTCGATCTCGGCCGGGTCATAGCGCAGCTCTCCCACGGTTCGCGAGCGTAGCGGGGGGTGTTGGCCGACGGCCCGCCTTGGCCTCTGGGCCGGAGCTCGCTGCGCGGGTTCTTGCGCGACATGGCCGGCTGGCGGGCTATCGTCGCGGCCGCATGGAGCACGACCCCGCCGAGCCTCGGGGGGAGAACCCTCACGAGGAGGACGACCCGCCTGATTCGACCGCCGGCGCGGTGTCCGGGCGCGTCGGAGAGATCGTCGAGGCGGCCGAGCACGCCGCCGAGAACCTGCGCGTGCTCGCCGAGGCCCGGGTGCGCGAGCGCATCGCCGAGGCCCAGCGGGCCGCGGACATGCGGGTGGCAGCGGCCGAGCAGGAGGCGGCCGAGGTGCTCGCCGAGGCCGAGGCCCGCTCGAGCGAGCTGGCCGAGAGCGCGGCGGCGGAGAGCGAAGCGGTGCGTGCCGAGGCCCGCCGCGAGGTGGCGGCCCTGCGCGTGGAGGCCGAGCGACGAGCGGTCGAGCTGACCCACGGGGCGCGGGAGCAGGTCGAGCGCGAACGGGGGGAGGCCGATGCGTACGGGCAGCAGGTGCGTGAGGAGGCCGATGCTCGCGCCAACGCACTGGTGTCCGACGCGCGCCAGGCCGCGGGGGACGTGCTGGTTCAGGCCAGCGAGCTGTCGGAGAACCTCCGCGCGCTGGGCGACTCGCTCTATGCCAACGCCGATCGCCTGCTGCGCGATGTCAGGCTGGCCCACCAGGCGCTGATGGAGCGCGTCCAGCTCTCCGGGCGTGGCCGCGAGCCCCGTCGCGCCCCTGGGGACGGGGTGATGCTCGGCGAGCGCGAGCCCGTCAGCCGGGGCCGAACCCGACCGGTGGCGCCGCCGCGCCGGACCCGGTCGGAGCGTGGGCCCGAGCAGTTCGAGGTACCGGAGTTCGTGCCCGCCCGGCCATCACGGGCGCGGTAGGCCGGCCGACCCCATCCTCGCCGGCGACCACCGTCGCGTCGGGCTACACTCGGCCGCTGACAACCTGCCCGGGGCTATAGCTCAGCTGGGAGAGCGCCTGCATGGCATGCAGGAGGTCGGGGGTTCGAGCCCCCCTAGCTCCATTCCGCGGAGCCGAACGCGGCCTGTCGCCGGCGCATGCGATCCCCTACGACCACCACGCGCTGGGGCGGTCGCTCACCCGAGCAGGCCGCGGATGTCGTCGGCGGTGACACTGCTCGCGAACAGGTCGCCGTCGTCCATGACCCCGCTGAACAGTGCGGCCTTGCGGCGGGCGAGAGCGACGACCTTCTCCTCGATCGTGTCACGCGCGATCATCCGGTAGACCATCACGGGGCGGGTCTGGCCGATGCGGTGGGTGCGGTCGATCGCCTGGGCCTCGGTGGCGGGGTTCCACCACGGGTCGAGCAGGAAGCAGTAGTCGGCTTCGGTGAGGTTCAGGCCGAGCCCGCCGGCCTTGAGGCTGATCAGGAACACCGGATCAGAGCCGTCCTTGAAGCGGTCGAGCACGCGATCGCGCCGGCGTGTGCGGCCATCGAGGTAGCAGTAGCCGATGCCCTCGTGGTCCAGGCGCTCACGGGCCTTGGCCAGGAACCCCGTGAACTGGCTGAACACGAGCGCCCGGTGGCCGCCGCCGACGACGTCGCCCAACTGCTCTGCGAGCGCGCCGAGCTTGGCGCACGGCACGGCGTCGTGGCCGTTGTCGACGAGGCCCGGATGCAGGCTCAGCTGACGCAGCAGCATGATCGAGCGCAGGATCGTGAAGCGGTTGCGGTCGAAGTCGTCGATCAGGCCCAGGATCTTCTGCCGCTCGCGCTGCAGGTGCGTGTCGTAGAGCTTGCGGTGACGCGGATGCAGATCCACGTCGAGGGTCTGCTCCTGCTTTGCCGGCAGGTCAGTGGCCACCAGCTCCTTCGTGCGGCGCTTGATCAGCGGCTTGATCCTGCGCCGCAGCCGCGCGAGACGCTCGGCATCGCCGCCACGCTCGATCGGCCGCGCGTACTGCTCGGCGAACCGCTTCGGATCAGGGAACAGCCCGGGCGCCGTGATCGACAGCAACGACCACAGCTCCATCAGGTTGTTCTCCATCGGGGTGCCGGTGATCGCCAGCTTGAACGGCGCCGCCAGCTCGCGCACACAGCGGTACGTCCTGGCCTGGTGGTTCTTGACGTACTGGGCCTCGTCGAGGACCAGGCCAGCCCAGTCCACCGTTCGGTACGCCTCAGCTTCGAGGCGGAACAGTGTGTACGTCGTGACCACGACATCGGCAGCGGCGACCTCGTCGATCGTGCGGCCCGACCGCGCCAGCGTGTCGGTCACCGCGCCGACCCGCAGCCCCGGGGTGAACCGCGCCGCCTCGCCCACCCAGTTGGACACGACGCTCGTCGGGGCGACCACCAGGAACGGGCCGACGACCGGGTCGCTGTCGCGGGCGTGGCAGATCATCGCGAGCGTCTGCAGTGTCTTGCCGAGCCCCATGTCGTCGGCGAGGATCCCGCCGAGCTCGAGCTGCCACAGCGCCGCCAGCCAGCCGAACCCGTCGCGCTGGTACGGGCGCAGCTCCGCCGCCAGGGCCGGCGGCGGGTCGTGGTCGGCGACCGTGTCGATCTCGAGCAGCGCGCCAACCTGACGCCGCCAGGCCTGGGCCTGCCCGGTCACGACGCCGAGCGCCGCAAGCTCAGCCCAGAGCCCGGCCTGATAGCGGCTGATCCGCATCGGCCCCGACGGCGACTCCGCCAGCGCCCTGGCCTCCTCGATCAGCTGCCGGAGCGCCTGCAGCCGAGGTGCGAGCAGCGAGAAGTGAGCGCCGTCTTCCAGCAGCATCTGCGACTCGCCGCTCGCGAGAGCCACGAACACCTCAGCGAACGCCAGCTCGCGACCATCCACGCCGACCGTCACGCCGAGATCGAACCAGTCGCTTTCTCCCGCCACGTCGGCGGTCGACACGCCGATCGTGAGCGAATCACCGACGTCGCGGTAATCCGCCGGCTGTCCGGAAACTTCGACGGCGATGCCGGCGTGCTGCTCCAGTCGCGGCAGCTCCTCCGTCGTCAACCGCATGCTGTCGAGTCCGGTCAGTGAGACCGCCGGCGCGTCAGCGGGACGTCCGGCACCGTCGAGCAGGCCGAAGCGCTCGAGGTCCGTCTCGGTGAGGACGGTGTCGGCGAGGATCGCGCGCTCAGCGTCGAGATCGCGAAACCCGGGGCCGTCCCCGTTGGGCGCAAGTCGCGTGCGCCGCGTGGTCGTACCGACCTGATAGACCCACTCCCATCCGAGCTCGACGGCGTGCTCTGGGCCGTGGCTCGCGCGCAGCACGAGCGCCGGCGCGGAGATCTCCGGCGGGGTGAACGACCCGTCCGACGACACGACCGTGGCGATGTTGCGCAGCGCTGGGCAGAGCTCGTCGGCGAACCGCTGGAGCTCGCCCGCCGGGATCTCCAGCCGCTCGCCGTCGAGGGCCATCCGCCGCAACTGCGGTGCCGCCGGTCTCGCGAGGCGCACCAACCGCAGCCGCCAGCTCTGGGGACCGTGGCCGGCGGCGACATCGGCGTGCTCGGCGCACACGACGCCGTGTCCGCTGGAACCCAGGAACATCAGCGGCTCGAGGCCCGCTGCATCGTCGCCGTCGACGCCGATCACCGCAGTCACGAGCAGCGACCCCTGGTCGGCCTGGCGCGTGACGTCAAGGAGCAACTCCCCCTGCTGGTGGCGCCGCAGCTCGCCGAGTCCCGGACGCTCGTGGACCAACGTCAGCCCGAGCCGTGCCGCCTCGTCCAACAGCGACCACAGCTGCCGACTGTCCCAGCCGCTGAGATCGAGTGTCTTGTCGGCACCGTAGTTGTCGTAGTAGCCTGCCCGCCCCTCACGCGCGCGGTGCACGGCGTGCAGCTCGCGGACCAGCGCCAGATGGTCGGGGCGATACTCGCCGCTCTGAACGTGCCAGGAATCCAACCGGCTCCACGTGAGCGCGCCGTTGACCCAGCCACCGCGCGCGCCAGGCCGCATCAGCCGTGCCATCAGCCGCGGCGCGCTACGGCCCGCGGCGCCGTCTGAGTGCAACGCCAGCTCGATCGCCAGCGGGTTGCCTGCCGCCTGCGGCGCCGGCGCATCGATCAGCGCGCGCAGCGGCTGCTCCCACGACCGTGGCTGCGCCTGGGTCGCGAGCTGACGCGACGGGCGCCGGTCACGCCCCGGCCGGCGACCGTCCCGACCGTCGATGGCGGCGACCACCACCGCCGCGACGTGCTTGCAGTTGTATCCCACCGGACACGTGCACTCGCCGTCGCTAAACGCCAGCGCCCCGTCATGGCCTGCGGCGAAGAACGCAGCCGTGTCGTACAGCGCGCCCTGGCCCACCACCGAGCCGGTCAACGTCTCGCCATCCGGATCCCACTCGATCGAGGCAACCCGGTTGCGGTGCGCGTAGGCGCGCCCGCGCTTGAAGGACCGCGATCCCACGGCCGCCTCGACCCGGGACAGGTCGACGTCACTCACCTCGCTGATCGCAGCCAGCACGAACTCAACGTAACGGTCGCGCCGGACCGACACGCCGGCGGGGAGCGCGTCACGTGCGACGCGTCGATCCTCGCCGAGGACGAGATCCGATGCGCCCGGCCCCCAGTCGCGGGCGGTGGCCGGACGGCCTACGACCGCGCTGTGTACGGTCTCGATCGATGGACAACCTCGGCGACGACACGGCGCCGCGCGCTTCGCTCGCGCCCGCGGCCGTGCCTCGAAAGCGGAGCGCCGCATCTCGCGCCACGCGGTCGGCGCGTACCACGCAGAAGAGCCCGGGAAGCTTCTCGAGCACGTCCGAGACGGGTTTGCCCGGTACGACGCCGACGAGATCGACGCCCTCGACCTCGACGACCTCATCCGCCACGACAAGCGGGCCGGTCGTCGGTCCACGCGAGAAGTTGCGCGTTCCGTTCGGCCGCCTCGGCGTCGTGCAGCTCGACGCCCAACCAGGCGATCCGCGCACGACCGGCTTGGACGAAAGCGGCGAGGACCGAGCCCACGGCTCCACCCGCGAGTGCAACTGCGAGATCGGACATCAGCGACGAGCGTGCCGAGCGCCCCGGACGCGTCGGCTCCACCCCGAGCCCCTGAAGGGCATCGCAAGTGCTCGCCGAAACTCCGGAGGGTGGCTGCGCAGGATGACGTTCGAGAGCGAGAGATGCGTACGCTGTTCAACCTCAGGCGTGCTCCTGAGGCAGGTCGCAGCGATGTGGATGCGCTGCTTGAGCTGAAGGGACGCTCCGTTCCGCCGAAGCTTCGGGGCCGCCTGGTTGAGTTTGAGCTCAAGTCCGCCACCGGCGGCAAGGCGGCGATCTCCACCGTCCGCGACTTCGGCCTCCACCACATTCAGAAGTGGCGCAGGCTCCACTGGCTCTTCGGCATCTACGGACGTGACGCCAAGGGCGATCAGGTCCTTCAGTACTGTCTGTATGGCTCGCCTGGGCGAATGAAGCCGTGGTTTGACCGCATGACCGACTACGTGGCTCCTGACGTCGCGCTCGCTGAGCACGTGCCGGATCTGATCACGGATGCGACCCTGACCTCCGTGCTCGGCCCGGAGCCTCGGTTCACGCTCGCGGACGCTCGGCGCGTCATGAAGAACCAGTACGGCGCCACTGATTACAGGCGCGCCTCGGACCTTCCGAACGGGGACTTCTCGCGCGCCGGGATGCTTGAGCTTCTGCGCCAGCGGTGCGCCTACGTGATCCGGCGCGGTTCGACGTTGAACAATCCGCACATTCCAGCCAGCCACTTCAGCGGCTGGGAGCACATCGAGGACGACCACGCCGCGCGACTGCGGGAGCTGGTCGCGGACGCGCTGCTGCGTCGTGGGTGACCGTCCGCCGCCTTCCCTAGCTTCCTATGGGCGATGTCCGATCGGACCACACCGATCTTCGATCATCAGGGGGGAACTGACGCACCGTGGTACAGCGGCTGGGAGCTGTCGCCCGAGCGTCGTGCCTTTTTTCGCGAGCGGTCTCTCAGGTCTCACGAGGCGAAGTTAAAGTCGTTGGCCGGCGAGGGACCGGAGCCGCTCCACGAGATCAACGTCCCGGCGCTCGACTCCAACCTTCTCATTCCTCAGCTCGATGCAAACGGACTCGCCTCGCTGTCGCTGTTCAGCGGCGGAGGCGGGCTCGACCTCGCCTTCGATCGCGCGGGCTTCGCCCACGTCGCTTCGTTCGACACGCTTGAGACGGCCGGAAGGACGCTCAGTTCGAATCGCCCCCACTGGGAGGTGCGCTCCGGCTCAGACGGCGACGTGAGAGGCATCGACTGGACCGGCTATCGCGGGATCGTGGACGTCGTCCACGGGGGACCCCCCTGCCAGCCGTTCTCGGCCGCCGGACGCCAGAAGGGCCGCGGAGATGAGCGCAACATGCTGCCCGAGTTCGTGCGTGCGGTCCTGGCGATCGAGCCGTCTGCGTTCGTCGCCGAGAACGTGCCCGCGTTGGCCGGTCCGAAGTTCGCCGACTACCTCAACGACGCGTTTCACCGTCCGCTCGGCACCGCGTACGAGATCACGATGTGCAAGCTGAGCGCGCACGACTTCGGTGTCCCACAGGTGCGCCGGCGCGTGTTCTTCATCGGCCTCAGAAACCCTCGCAACCGTGCCCGGCCTCAGCCTCCCCCCCCAACCCATCGAGCCGACCAGCTCTTGGGTGCGCCGGCGCCCACGCTCGATCAAGCCGGCCTGGCGCCGACGCTCGGCGCTCGGGAAGCTATAGGGCTGCCTGGCATCGGACATGACGCTCTCGCCCCAACTCTGAGGAGCACGCTGACCGGCCCGCGACACACGACCTCGGTTCTCAGCAGCGCCAGCGCACAGAGAGCTTGGACACATCTGCACATCTGGCCCAACGGCGTCGCGCCGACGAGAGAAGCCGCGCGGCGGTTCGTGCCCGAGAACGGACACTTCCGGCTCGCGGTCGCCGACTGCGCGGTGTTGCAGGGCTTCCCAGTCGAGTGGGAGTTTGCGGGGCCGGTGTACATGGCGCTGGGGCAGATCGGCAACAGCGTGGCGCCGCCGGTCGGGTATCACGTCGCGCGCACCCTCGCCGCTGCGCTGACCGGCTGACTCGGCCGATCGTGGGCGCTGATCGCCGCGTAGCATGGCGGTGTGGCCGCCGCGCGCAGCGACGCATTCACTCCGCAGCCTGGTCCCACGCCACAGGCGTCGAGCTACGTCGCCCGGCGCACGATGGAGGCCAACCGAAGCAGGAACACACGACCAGAGATTCTCCTGCGCTCAGCACTGCATCGAACGGGGCTGCGATTTCGCAAGGACGTGCGCGTGACCATGGGCGGCGGGGCAGTCCGCGTCGATGTGCTGTTCCCGACGCAGCGCGTCGCCGTGTTCGTGGACGGCTGCTTCTGGCACGGCTGCCCCGCCCACATAACGTGGCCGCAGGCCAACGCCGAATGGTGGCGAGCAAAAATCACCCGGAACCGGGAACGCGACCGCCGTGTGGACGTCGCGCTGAATGAGGCGGGATGGGCAGTGATTCGCGTTTGGGAACACGAATCACCGGAACGTGCCGCAGACGCGATTGGGAGCGTTGTCCAAGGACGCAGACGCCCAAAGTGACGGAGACATCCATCCGGCGTCGACCGGGGCAGTCCTCGCACCGCCAGCGAGATGCCCTCAACGAGGTGCCGTCACCCGGCCGCCTTTCTACCGTCGCTGCGCGGTTCGGCTTATGTCCGATAGGGACCATTCCGCAAGCGTGCAAACGCGCTGCTCGGGCATCCTGGGCTGGCGCCTGAGCGACTCGCGGTGGAAGTGCGCTGGGTGCGAGCGCAAGGTGTCTGCCACGGCGGGGACGATCTTCGACAAGACGCGCACGCCGCTGACCGTCTG
>JAABUY010001819.1_pt1 | contig 27239 bp, 29 predicted proteins | sample 5560271 | NCBI WGS metagenome assembly JAABUY01 (sample SAMN10711886, study PRJNA513374) | rock metagenome | isolation source: Antarctica rocks | place: Antarctica: Victoria Land, University Valley | reverse complement strand
GAAGGCTTCTTCTCCAAGATGGCGCGATCAATGCTCCGCCACATCCGCGTCGCGTCCAAGGCCGAACTCAAAGCCCGCATCCTCGCCTATCTCGACGACATCAATCGTGACCCGGTGATCCATCAATCGACCTACAAAATCAACAAGGCAGCGTGATAGGAGTCGATCCATGGAAACGGCCTACTAGTTTTGCCTCAGGAAAGACTGACCAGACAGACAATTGAATGGAGGTAAGTATGCCGAAGACTGATTTGGATGACGCGTCAGTTCCTAAGGCGTACATCATCACCGGACCCACCTCCGGCATAGGCCGCCTCACCGCATTTGAGCTGGCCAAACACGGCACGGTCGTGCTGGTCGGACGAGACCGCCAAAAGCTCGTCGAGGTGCAGAAGACGAACAAGCGAAACGGGCAGCACGCGGTTTTCGTCGTATGCGGCCTGTCAGATATCACGAGCGTGCGGCGTGCAGCCGCAGAGATCATTGCGCTCAATCTGCCGATCGCCGGCCTGCTCAACAATGCCGGCATCATGCAGATGCGCGCCACGAAGAATGCGCTGGGCTGGGACATGACGTTCGCGACAGATCATCTTGGCCCGTTCGCGCTGACGGAAGCGCTCATCCCGCATCTGGCCGATGGGACGAACATCGTCTTCGTAGCTTCCGCGGTAGAAAACCCGGAGCACAGACCTGCCAAAGTGGTCGGTATGCGCGGCGGCCGCTATGTCTCGGCAGAGGCGAGCGCACGGGGTGAATGGAAACCCGGCGGCTCCAAGCAACCGGGCGCAGACGCGTACGCGACCTCTAAACAATGTACTCTCGCCACGGTTCTGGAGTTCGCCCGTGAGACGCCACGGCTGCACTTCAATGCGGTCGAGCCAGGAATAAACCCGACAACCGGCCTGGCGCGCGAAGCCGGGGCCGTCGTCGGCTTCCTGGCGAAATGCCTTACGCCGCTGCTCATGCCCTTCATCAAGTCGCTTAGTACCCCGAAGCGCGCTGCGCGCATGATCACCAAAGTCATGCTCGATCAATCCGGCCAGTCCGGTGTCTATTATGACCATAGCGGCGTTCCAATGCTCGGTTCCGAACTTGTACGAGACCCAGAGTTCCAAGACCGCGTCGTTGCCGAGACGCGTGCCCTGCTGTCAGCTACTCCAGCTTAAGAGGAAGACCTATGATGTCGAACACAACAGACAATCCGACCCGGTTGGCGCTCGTCACGGGCGCGTCCTCCGGCATCGGGCGCGCCTTTGCGCTGCGGCTCGGCGCCGATAAATATAACCTCGTCGTCGTCGGGCGTCGCCTTGATCGGCTCGAAGAACTCGTCGCCGCGCTTCCCAACGTCAAGGTTCATCCCCTCGTTGCCGATCTTGGCACCGACACCGGTGTTGAGGCTGTTGCCGACGTATGCGCGCGGGAAAAAATCTCCATGCTCGTCAACAATGCTGGCGTCGCGCACTACATGCCGTTCATTAAACTACCCGGCAGCAAGGCGAGTGAGCTACTGCATGTGAAGGTCGTCGCTCCGACAATGCTGGCGCGAGCCGCAGCGCCTGGCATGGTTGAAAGAGCCGGAGGCACCATCGTCAACGTCTCGGGTATGCTCGCATTCGGTGGCCCGGCGCCTCTGGGGAAGGCCCCAGGACGTGCGGCCTATGTCGGGACGCTCGCCTATATCGTGGCGCTCTCACAAGCACTTCACGAGGAACTTGGTAGCAGCGGCGTTAAAGTTCAGGCGCTATGTCCTGGGATAGTCGCGACTGAATTTCATGAACGGCAAGGAATGGACCTAAGCGCACTACCTCGCATGTCTGCGGAGGATGTTGTCACGGCTAGCTTGCGAGGACTCGACTTGGGCGAGGTCGTCTGTGCTCCTGGTGTCGAGAGGGCTGATCTGATCGACGCGGTGCTTAAAGCCGGCCTCGCGGCTTTCGGTGCGCAGGCGCCGCAGCTCGCGGAGCGTTACCGCACACAATAAGAGGTAACGTTTCCCTCCATAATATCTTCCCACGTCGGGGGACTTGCAAGATTGGTCAGGGATAATCCCAGGGCTATCGCATTTGAGTTTTGCTGAACTGTGCGAGGAGACGGGTGAGGAAAGTCTCGCTCAAGGCAGCGCGATAGAGCTTGCCTTTCATTGAGTCTTTTGAGCCCTCGAGCTTTGCAAGGTTGAGGGCTATACGTCGCAGTAGGGCAATGTTCCGTGGCCCATTGTCCTTGTGGTTGCGGGATTGGTCCTCGTTCATGGTCACGTCGAGCACCCAGTGCAGGCCGTTCTCCACGCCCCAGTGCGCGCGGGCAACCTCGCCGAACCGTGCGGCGGACAATGCCGCGCTGAGCAAGTAGTAGGCAGTTTCGCTGCTGGTCTGAGTGCCGGTCTCGCGGGTACGGACGACCTTGCCGATGGCTTTTAGCCCCGGCCAGGCATGCTGGTCCTGCAGCCACCCGATGTCGCTCGACACAAGGCTGGTACGGGTCTCGATGCGGCCATGCTCACCGTCCACCGTGGTGTGCGAGGCCTCAGCTGGACGCGCGGCATCGTCGAGAAAGGTTCGCACGTCGTCGTGCAGACATCCCTGGTTGCCCTTCAAGGCCAAGACGTAGTCGCCGCCCTGGGCCACCACTTTGGCCGCAATGGCGCGCTGGCAGTTGAGTGCGTCGGCGGTCACGATGCGCCCTTTGAGCGACAGCAAGTCCAGCAACTTCGGCACCGCCGTGATCTCGTTGGACTTGCCATCGACAGCAAGCTGGCCCAGCAGCAGCCGCTGGTCTGCCGACCAGGCATGGATCATGTGCAGCGGCGACTTGCGCGCAGCCCGATCGAAGGAACGCCGCAGCGTCTTGCCGTCGATCGCCACCACGCCCTGCAGGGTCTCAGCGAAGCGTTGCATGAAACGCGTGAAGCAGACTTCGAACGGCGCCGGGTCGAGAAGTCGGAACACCCGGCTGAAGGTGTCGTGGCTCGGGATGCCGTGCCGCAAGCGCAGGAACTGCCGCAGGAACGGTGCCTTGAGTTCCCCGAACAGCGCCATGTCAGAACAGTCCTTGCCGCCGGTCAGGATGGTGCAGAGCGCGATCAGCAGCAGTTCATGAAGATTGTGGCGGACATTATTCTGTCGAGGGTCAACGATTTCGGCAAAGCAAGCGACAAACTCTTCCATGGCAGGCCCTCAACGCTGAATCCTGCGTTTAGAATCCAGCTACGGCCCTCCCGGCAACCCTCGCCCTCAACGGTCATATGCGATAGCCCTGGGGATAATCCGGTCTTGGAAGCTTCTCCAGACGGGACCGCGCTTCCCAAATCTAACCCAAAGCAGCGAGTGACTGCTTTCAGGATCAGGCACTCGCCGGATTGGTGACCGACCTGAGTCGATTCCGGCGGTCATGTGGTCATGCGCCGCCTCTCGGCTATTGCACGTCCGTCTCACCGAGCGTGCGTTGTGTCCCAACGAATGTGCGCCGGACGGTCCGCTCCGTCTCAGGCAATGTGCGTCGAAGCTGACGCTCTATTGCGCGTCGAGCCGTTCATCATTGCACGCCGCTACAGCTACCAGGCGGCATGCGGCGTGATCAAAGGCGGCGACGCCTAATCCACCGATGCACCAGGCGCCGCGGCAGGGCTGGGCGGCTCGAAACCTTGCGGTCGCAGGCCGCTCGCCAACCCGGCGAGCGCCGTTGCCGCGACCAGCTCCGGCGGGGGTTCCGCCAGGCGCAGCAGCCGCTCGATCAGCCGCAGCCAGACGGTCCGTGCGTCCGGCTGCTGCCCTTCGGCACGCATCGCCGCCGCCTCCGCGTTGAGGATCGCACGCGTCTGCAGGTCGATGCCGTCGATCGTGACGTAACGCGTCCGCCAAGTGGCCAGGACAGCGGCGGGTAGGCTGCCCACCTGATGGCGCAAGGTTGTTGGCTCGGCGGCATTCTCTCCGTTGCCCTTCCAATCGCCAAGGCGATCGGGACCTTCAGCAGCTTCGCTCATCCAAGGTCTCCGTTCAGCAACGACACACGTTGCCATGCTCGATCGGGCGGAAGCTGGCGTGCGTCCTGTGCCCACTCCGATGCCAGGCAGCTCGCGCCCGGGATCTCCGATGCCCTGCTATGGCGCGGCCATGAACGACGGGAGATGTTGGCCGGGCGCCGGCAGCAGCCGCCGCGGCCGCATCGCGTTGGTGATGTTCACCTGCGTCGGCTTCACGAACGAATACGTCCCACGCATGTACTGGAACATCGATTCCGCGTCCGTGAAACCCGCCTCCGGTCCCCACATCGCCCAGCGCCGCTTCGCCGCCTCCCGGCTGAAATACGGGTTTCCAGGCGTCCGGTAGTCGTGTGTCGCAGCCTGGTTGTCCTTGTACGCCACATAGTCCAGGGCCAGGCACCACCGGATGGACTGCGTCCGGAAGTTGCCCAGGATCGCCCTGCTCCCCTTGTTCTTGTAGCAGTTCGCGACGTCCTCGCTGACATGCCGCGGATCGTTCCAGGACAGGTCCGCCTCATACTGGGCCGCAATCAGGGTCATCTCCTGCCGGTAGCTGGTATTGGGGTTGTCGTTCACCACCACCGGCGTCGTTCCACCAAATCCCGATCGTCCGGGAACCGACGATACCGCGCAGCCCGCCATCAGCAGAACTGCAGCGAATGGCCAAACAACCCGGTGACGCATGTGACCTCCTGGCGCGGCGTGAGATGACAGCGTGGCCTTCGGCGGCGCGAACGAAAAGCGTCACCTCGCGACATTTCACCCAGGATTGCGGGTACGAGCGGTCGTGGTCATCCCGAACTCACTTACGGCTGACCAACCAGCGGTTTTCGTGGCAGGCAAGCGAAACGCTATGCCATCCCGTTGGCCCGACGAACCCGATCCGCCTCGCCCGCCGCAAGCAGCCACTCGGTCACGCTCTCCGCGCTGTCCGGCGTCCACGCCTCGTCACGACCGGCCATCCCAACCGCTCGGTTCACCCCGTGCGCCTCCTGGCAGCGCCGATGCGCCAGGATCAGCATCTCCGCCGTCTCCTGCACCAGCCCGTCCGCTCGCTCCTCAAGTCCCGCCATCCAGCCACGGCCCTGGGTACGCCCGCGGTGCAGGCGCTCCTGCGCCGCGACCGCCCGCTTGCTCAGCTGGTCGGCCTGTCGGCAGGCCGCCACCGCCCTGGCCACCACCGGACGCAGCAGCTCGTCCAGCGCCGGACCACGCTCCTCCGGGGCCAGCGGCAGGATGTGCTCGGCGATGTAGGTCGCTGTCTCCGCGTCCACTCGCTCCCGAAGATCCTGCTCGGGCAGCTCCAGGAAGAAGCTCTCACCCGTTTGAAGCACCTCACGCACGTCAGGCTCGATCGCGTAGATCACCTCCATCGATAGCGCCACCCGCAACTCCACCGGGAAACGCACCACGTTCGTCAAGCCAGGCAACAGTTCGATGTTCACGATGACGACTCCAGTTTTGTGAGCCGAATCTATCTCGGATGGAGTCCACCACGCAAGCGTAAAATACTGATAACAAACAATATTCTGCCCCAGGGCAGGCCACTGCCGAAAAGCCGAAGGTGGCGCGTGCCCCTGCAGGTCGGGCTCTATTCCGCCCAAGCGGGCGGAACGAAGCCAGGCCAAGCGGCCCGTCTTCGCGCCTGCGGCGTCAAGATCCCTCACGCCAGGAAGCAAGCAAGAAGCAAGCGGCGCCCAACCAGCCAGCGTGTCTGTTCCCCGGTATCGCCCCGTCGTGAGGCCCACTGAGCAGGAAGCCGGCACCGGGTCAAAGGGTGGGTCCTCGCCATGCTCGGCGCCAAGCGGCGCCTGCGCGTGGCTCCGGTCCCGCGCCAGCGCGCGCCTTTGACCCGGTGCCGGCTTCCTGCTCAGTGGGCCTCACGACGGGGCGATACCGGGGAACAGACACCTCACAGACCGGGAGCCTGTCATCTATACTGCGCTACGCGCAGTATAGATCAAGTAATCAAGAACTCGGAGGATCTCCGAAGATCAGGCGGCAGGGAAGCGGCGGCGTCAACAGTAATTATCAGCGCAACGCGCAAATAAATCAGCATCCTGGACGCTTTTTATTGGCGTATTTGCTTGCAGTATTTGTGGGGATGTGGGATAACTAACTCGCGGTTGATGAGGACCGCAACCGGCGCCCCCGCCAAGTGCGCAAACACCGGACGGGGGCTAACCTAGAACAGATGGAAACAACATCATGACCCAGGCTTCCAGCAACATCGCTCCCGCCGCCACCGCCGACAAGGCCGACACCGCAATCGGGGCCGCGATGGCCACCGCCACCCCGCGCAAGGCTGCGGCCAAAGTGCAGGGCAAGGCCCAGCCTGCAACCCAGGCTCCCGCCCGCCAGGTCGCCACCCAGGCGCAGCGCACCGTCATCACCTTCGCCACCGCCGCCGGCGAGTGCCCCGATGCCACCATCGCCGCAAACATCGCCCGCGCGTTCGGCCTCGCCGAAGTGGACTATCACGCCATCCGCGAAGCCACCGAGGAACACATTGCCCGCTCCGCCGCCATCCTTGCGGACAACCTTTCCGAGAAGGCCATCGAGATGCACCTGCAACGCATCGTCGATGCCTTCGTCCGCTCCGCCCACGGTGCCGGAACCTTCTACCAGGGCAAAGCCAAAATCGCCCGCGACCTCAACAGCAAGACCGCCAACGAGGAACGCGATGAGGACCGCATGGGTATCGACGGCACCGCCAACCGCGCCGAACGTGCCCGCGAGTTCGCCGGGCAGATGGCCTTGCAGGCTTTTGCCATCCTGGCCGCCGCCGAGGGTGCCGTGGACGCCTTCGCCCACGTCACCGGCAGCGACTGGAAACCCTACGAAGGCAGCACCCGCCCCGCCATGAACGTCGGTCGCCAGGCCGCAGCCGCCCAGATGGCCGCACTCGGGATGTGAGGACAACGGCGGGGGCCGAAAGGCTCCCGCCACCATCCCGGCCATCAAGCCGCGACCCTCGTTGCAGAACAGCCGGACGAGGTTCTCTGACCCGACGCCGCCTGCCGCACCCCGCGCCGGCGCTGCAATCTGGGCAGGCACATCGGCCGCATGTTGCAGCGCACAAAAATGTTGCGGCGCAACATGCGGCCCGCGGTGCCGCTTCGGCAGCGTCGCATTCTTGGACGTTTCCTCCCTAAACTTGGCGGTGCTGCAAAGCATCGCCACTTTTTGGGCTTCCGGTCAGAACCGTCTCCGGTTGCGCGGCAGCGCCGCCCGTCTGCTCTGCATCGTAGCCTGCCCGATCCTGCCAGCGGCGCGACAACGCCGGACCGATACGCCCATGGTGCCTGGAGAGAGTGCGCGGCCCTTGTTGCTCGTTCAATGATAGGCTTGCCCGCGCCGCAGATGCGCCAGGTCGATCTCGCCCACGTCGACGATGAAGCCGGCGGCCTGCCAGGTTTCGACCCCAGGCAAATTGCCAGGTACTCGTTCCGCCGGAATATGCCGCATCGTCCCCGCCGTCGCCGGCTGGTGGCCCTGCTGCAGGAACTCCCGCGAAATCACCTCTTCCTCCCGGAACTCACAAACCAGCAGCGCCTCATAGGCGAGCTTGAGCAGCCGCGCGCCGTTGTCCACCACGAACTGCCGATCCAGCATCGCCAACCGCTCCTCCAACTCGGGCGGCAGCTCCACGAAACAGGCGTGCCCATCCTCCCGCCGCACCACCATCAGTCCCACCAGGTGCATGCCGCCATTGTCCCAGCACATCACCGCGACCGCCGAGTCCGAGTAAGCGTGCGAGTGCCGCATCTTGACCCAACGCCTGCTCCGGTTGCTGATTGCATTCCGAGTGCTTAGAACAGCACCTGCTTCATCGGGCGGCACGGCTTCCAGACGCCCCCGCGATCCACGCCGAGGAGCTTTCCTTACGGCTCTGGTCGCTTAGGGTTCAACCAAGTGTCTCAGCAACCGCGGGCGGTATGCCTAAGCCTTTCGGTTCACGCGCCCTTAGCCAAGGGTTAGGGCTTGCACAGCTGATGCCATCACCGAGGAATGTACGATGCAGGACATGCTTGTCAGGCTTTACGATCTGAAACCTGGAACTGCATACCTTGAACGTGCCGCCGCTACCGGCGTTGTGATCCGCCGACCGCTCACAGCCGAACGCAGCGTGGTCCAAGAATGGGTTGAGCAAAGATTCGGCTCGGGATGGGCCGGTGAAGTAGACGCCGCCCTGATCCGGACGCCTGCCACATGCTTCATCGCAGTCCGAGACAAGCAGATCGTAGGTTACGCCTGTTGGGACGTGAGCGCGCTAGGCTTCTTCGGTCCAGCGGGGGTCCAGTCGGTCGATCGGGGCGGCGGCATCGGGGCAGCGCTGCTGTTCGTGGCGCTGCTTGCTATGCGCGAGCAGGGATACGGCTATGCGATCATTGGTGGCGTAGGTCCGGCAAGCTTCTACGAACGAACAGTTGGCGCAAAACTGATCGAAGGCTCGAACCCGGGTATTTTCAGAGGTATTCTTTCGTACGTGCCGAGCGAGGATCAATAAGCCGCTGACGCCGTGATCCACGCTCTCCCGACTGACAGATCATCGCCCGGGAACCCTGTTTAGGCCAACGTAGTGCGATCTGACCGGGATCGACTATCGGACGAAGCCACGGCGGAACTCCCTCGGCGTCGCATGCTTCAATGCCCTGAACTGGCGGTTGAAGTGGGACAGGTTCTCGTAGCCGACCTCAGCAGCGACGTGGGCGATCGACTTCGGCGTCGAGATCAGCAACTGACAGGCACGCCCGACCCTGAGCTGGGCGACGTAATCCATAACGGTCATTCTGGTGTGGCGCTTAAAAAGCCGATGGAGGCCGGACGTGCTGAGGTGCGCCAGGTCGGCCAAGGCTGGTATGTTGAGCTGCTCCTGGTAATAGCCGTGAATGTGATCAAGCACCCGCTCGACCCTGGGCCTGTCGCTCGCGGCGAAGGAGTGCTGCCGACGATCCGGTGTGGCCAGGGTCACGGCGCCCGTGTCGGTCGCCAGCGTCACGAGCACGTCCAGCAGGGCGAGCAGGCGCTCCGCCGAGGGCATTCGCACCATGGCTTCGATGGTCGGCCGCACCGCGGCGATCGTCTCGTCTGAATACTGGAGGCCCCGGCTCGCGTCCGAGAGCATCGGTCGCACGACCGCAAGCTCCGGCGCGATGCCAATCAGGCCGTCGATCCATTCCGCCCGGAACCACATGACGAGGGCCACATGCGGATGAGCCTCATCAGGCTTGTCGCGTGACGCCCAGGTGTGAGGAAGGTTCGGGCCGAGCAGGACAAGGTCGCCGTCCAGGTATGGGCCGATGTGATCGCCGACGAACCTTTGTCCGACGCTGTTGAGGGTCAGCGTCAGCTCGTATTCCCGGTGGTAATGCCATTGGAACGGGATGCCACAGGCCAGGCGCCTGTCGAGCAGGGTCCAGGACTGCCCCTCCGGGATAACCAGCCTCTCAAATAACGCCTTGATAGGCAGACTCCTGCGCTGCAGGCCATGCCGGGCTGGCCGAACGCCATTTTAGTATCGGTTTTGGCCGGAACCGCACAACACCTGAAGGGCGTTCCTGCCATAAACCATTGCCGGAAACACTTGGGGAACAGCATGCCGACCCAGCCGGACGCCGCCAAGACAGTCGACAGCCACCCGACCTCACGCGGCACGACGACGCAGCTTAAGGACGTCAAGAAGACGCTGCCCTTCCGGGTTCTCTCGCCTGCCGATTGGGAGCACTGGATCACGAGAGGTTACGTGATCGTCCGTCAGGCCGTCCCGCGCGAGAACGTGCAGCGGCTCACGGGCTTGCTGTGGGAGTTCGACGAGAAGGACCCGAGCGATCCCTCGACTTGGTACGCACCGCAGCGACGCGAGCACATGATGAAGGAGCTCAACAACACCGGGATGCTGGAGATTTACAATCACCAGTATCTCTGGGACAACCGCCAGGAGCAGCGGGTCTATGACGCTTTTGTCGACATCTGGGATCGCGAGGACCTTTGGGTCACGATCGACCGTGCCAACCTCAATCCGCCGAAGCGGCTGAAGGGCAATCCGCATGGGTTCATCCACTGGGATATCGACACCTCGATCCGCCCGCAGCCGATCGGCGTGCAGGGCGTCCTCAGCCTGCAGAAGCAGGACGGCGACGTCGGCGGGTTCCAGTGCGTTCCCGAGCTGTTCTACGACTTTGAGCAGTGGGTGAAGACCCAGCCTGCCGACCGAGACCCGATGCACCCCGACACGACCGGGTTCGAGACGGTCAACATCGAGATGGAAGCGGGCGACCTGATGATCTTTAACAGCCTGCTCGCCCATGGGGTGCGGCCCAACCATTCCGACAACCGGGTGCGCATGGCGCAATACATCTCCATGCATCTGGCTGAGGACGACAACGAAGCCGAGCGGCAGGACCGCATCCACCTGTGGCGTGACCTGGAGCATCCCAAGCGCGACTCCTTCCCCGGTGACCCCCGGGAATGGGAGAAGAAGCATGCCAAGACCGCTGAACTTACGCCACTTGGTCAGAAGCTACTGGGTCTCAAGAATTGGTCTTGAAGAGCTGCGTTGGTTCCTGCCAGGGCAGCAGCTCGTCGAGACGCTGCTGCGGGTGCCCGTCAACCATCTTGCTCAGCACGTCGCGCAGCCAGGCGCACGGCTCGACCCCGTTCAGCTTTGCCGTCTCGACCAGCGACCCGACCACCGCCCAGCGTCGGGCGCCACCGTCGCTGCCAGCAAACAACGCGTTCCGACGCCCGAGGGCGACGGGTCTGATCGAACGCTCGACCGGGTTGGTGTCCAGGTCGATGCGGCCGTCGTCGAGGAACCGCGTCAGTGCCGGCCATCGGCCCAGGGCGTAGCGGATCGCCTCGGCAAGCCGACTTCGGCCCGGCAGGCGCGTGAGTTGAAGGCTCAGCCAGGCGTGCATGGCTTCAATAAGCGGCCTGGACTGCTCGGCACGGAGCCGCTGCCGCTCACCTGGCGCCTGGCCGCGGATGCTGGCCTCAATCCGGTAGATCTCGCTGATCCGCGCCAGCGCCTCAGCGGCGACCGGGGAGCCGGCCTCGTGCAGCTCGTAGAACTTTCTCCGCGCGTGCGCCCAGCACGCTGCCAATGTGATGGCGCCACCCTCGGCCAGCGCCTCAAAGCCGGCATAGCCGTCGACCTGAAGGATGCCGCGGAACGTCTTGAGATGCTCGGCCGGTCGCACGCCTTTGCGGTCGGGGGCGTAGACGAACACCACGGCTGGCGGAGCATTGCCGCCATAGGGCCGGTCGTCACGGGTGTACGCCCAAAGTCGCCCGGTCTTGGTCCGGCCCCGGCCGGGGTCAAGCACCGGCAACGGTGTGTCGTCGGCGAACACGCGGTCGCCGGCCATGACGTGCGCCACCACCCGCTCGTGCAGCGCCTCCAGCCACCAGCAGGCGGCACCAACCCAGCCGGACAGGGTGGGGCGGCTGATCTCCAGCCCGTGCCGGGCGAAGATCTGGCTTTGTCGATACAGCGGTAGATGGTCGCAGTAGCGGCTGACCAGCACGTGCGCGATCAGGCCGGGGGTGGCGAGGCCGCCAGCCAGCACCCGGTCCGGGGCTGGCGCCTGGTGCAGGGTGCCGCAAGCTCGGCAGGCGCACTTGGGCCGGATGATCCGCACCACCCGGATCGAAGCTGGAACCCAGTCCAGCATCTCGCTGCTGGTGACGCCGGCGTCGTGCAGGGCACCGCCGCAGTCAGGGCAGGTCTCGTGCGGAGCTGGGATGACCCTCTCCACGCGCGGCAGGTGGGCAGGCAGCGGCGCCCGATGTGGCGGCTTTGCTGGCGCGCTTGTGTCGCTGCCGGTTGTCACGGGAACGGGCCGGCGTGCCTCGGCCCGGGCCAGGTCGGCCTCCAGTTCCTCAAGCCCGAACGCCAGCTGGTCGGGGTCGGTCTGCTCGGAGCGACGCCCGAACTGCGCCCGCTGGAACTGCCGGATGATCAGCCGAAGACGATCGATCTCAGTGTTGCTCTCTTCCAGCGCGCTGGCCATGTCGCGCACCAGCTGCCGCAGCAGGTCCGTGTCGGTCGGCAGGTTATCGAGCGCGATCCGCATGGGCGAAGGCTAGCAAAGCCGTCCAGCCTGTACAACCCGAAAAGCCGTCAGCCGGCGATCATCAGCCTGCGCGTTGGCACCGGCGCCCGCCACTCCAGGCCTTCCAACAGCATCGAGAGCTGCGCTGGCGTCATCGTCACCGACGCGGTGCCGTCCGCCGACGGCTGCGTCGCGGGCCAGGTGAACGCACCCTGGTCTAAGCGCTTGGCGAACAAGCACATGCCGTTGCCGTCGTGGAACAGCATCTTGACCATTCCAGCCCGACGCCCACGGAAGATGAAAATGTGTCCGCCGAATGGATCGGACCGCAGTACTTCCTGCACCAGCAACGCCAAGCCATCAAAGCTGCGACGCATGTCCGTGGCGCCCAGCGCCAAGTGGATGCGCACGCCCGCCGGCACCGTGATCATGCCGGGTTCTCCAGGACCGCCAACACCCGGTGCAGGGCGCCGGCGTCGACATCCGGCCCCACACGGACGCGGCGTCCGCCGGCCAGCTCGATCTCGATCAGGCCATTGCCAAAGCCCGGTGTAGGCAAAACGGTCGGTGCCGGTCCCGTCGCACCTGGCACTGCGGGTGGCGCGGCGATGTGGACTGCCGCAAATGCCGCCGCTGCGCCAGCCTCGGGAACCGTGAGCACCGGGCGGGCAAACTGCTTCAGCCAGCGGTGCGCGACGCTCGCGTGGATGCCGTGGCGTCGCGCGAATGCCGCCAACGACTGCCCCGAGTTGAGCCCCTGCCACACAAGCTGCCGCTTCTGCTCCGCCGTCCAGCGTCGCCGCACCACCAGAGTGCCGGCCAAGTCGCCGATTGCGGACGCTTCCTTCGCCTCACCCTGAAGGGGGTAAGCGAATTCTCTTAGTTGAAGCTTCGGCTCGACCGGAGCTGGCGCTTCGTGGGCCAGCTGCCGAACGGCTCCATAGAACCGGGTCCGCCACGCGCGCAGTTCGCGGGCGGAAATGCCATGCCGATCGCAGTAGTCGCGCTGCGATCCCCGCTCCCGCAGGAACGTGTCGACGTGACCACGCCAGAAGGTCTCTCGCTCCTGCTGATCCAACTCATGGCTCCGCACCGTGAGCCACTGGGAAAAGCAGAAACGCGCGCCGGTGTCAGCGTGTCAGGCTCGGACGGTTACGAGTCCGACAGGTTCGTCCCGATCATCCAACCAGCTCCCATGGGTAGTGCGGCAGCCCTGGCCGCTCGCGCCATCGGCATCCCTCAGGACGGCGCGACACGGTGCAAAAAATTCGCCGGCAGCTACGCTGCCGCCCCCTCGCGACGGCGACGCATCGCCTCGCGGTGCTCCTCGCGACGTGGCTCAGCCGCGGCGGTAGCTGCCACCAGGCGCTGCCACGCCCACTCCAGAGTCGCCGCATCCCGGAACAGCGGCCAAGTCGCGTGGAACAACTCAGGAAGCTGGTCGATCGGAACCACCGCACTTTCCAGCTCCTCGCAAAACGTCGCCGAGCCAGCCGAGACGACATAGCCGACAATCGGCACGTCGAGCCCTGACAACGCCGCCCGCACCGCGCGGCAGTGCCGATGGTTCTGATGCACCGGGTTCTGGAATACGTGGCGGCTCTCGCCTCCGGCCAGGTGCTGCATCCACTCGGCGCTGTGTCGCGTGCCGGTGATGTGTCCCGCCAAGGTCTTTGTCTCGATCACCAGGATGGCGTCTGCCGCGCGCACTAGGTGGTCGACCTGCGTCACCCCGAACACGTCCGCCAGCAGCGCGTCGTGCAGCGCCGGAAAGCCGAGCCGCGCCAACCCGCGCGCCACCGCACTCTCGCCCTTGCGCCCGGTGATCCCCGCCTTGAACGCATCGAACGCCGCCCACGTGCACTCGTCCACCACCGTGGTGCGTCGCACCCGGCCCCGTGTTGCCATCCCATCCTCGTTCGCCATCGCCCACCCCGGATGCTGTTGCGAAGGATGCTGGGCCAGGCCGGGGCGAACGCCGACAGCGCATTGGCCGTTCGCGCCGGCTGCCCCGACGCTGCGTCCATGGACGGCATCGTCACCCTGGACCCGCACGCCGAGCGGGGTCATACTCAGTCTGCAGACACGCCGGCAGCGGGCGGCCGTTGTGTCCAAAATGGACACATTCCACCGACCCCGCGGCCGATGTCCACCTACCGCCTCAGGCTTTGTCTGCTGACCATCGGATGGTCGGAGCGTGAGCTGGTCCGGCGCTGTGGCGAGCACCGCAACACCGTGCGCCGATGGCTCGCCGGAGAAAGCGCCGTCGATAGCGAGGTCGCCACCTGGCTGGAGATCCTGACGGCCTTCCACCTGGCCAATCCCAGGCCGCGTCATAACAAACGTGTGCAGGCCAGGACGGCCGCCGCAGCGCGCCCGGGCCGTGACACGCACCATACAAAAGAGCCGGCGCACAGGGCCGCCGAAGGCCAGCCAGCGCCGCTCCAAGGCAAAAGGAAAGCCGCCGTCGCTCTCCCGGCCTAATGCCGGCCAAGCTCCCGCCGGCTCGACCCCGGATACCTCGCCAGCACCTTGCCGGCTTTCCGGCGACAACGGCGCCTGAACCTACCGCCGTTCGCCCCGTCCTTCCTTACCCTGGCGGCGTGCATGCGATCCCGCACGACGAAACACGCAGACAGGGGGACAAACCTATGGACGGAGGCCACCGCCTTCTCGACGTGCCGCAGCAGCACGGGCCGTGCCGCAAGCATCGCCGCTTGCCGCCAAAGCCCGCCACGCCCCGGCCGCAACCGATCCGCGACGCCATCATGGCTTTCCTCGACGAGCCACGCAGCGTCAAGCAGATCGCGGTTTGCATCAACCGCAAGACCAGCGTCGCCACCGGGCATCTGCGGGCCATGCGGGTGAGGAAGCTCGTCGTTCGGGTCAGCTGGGGCGTTTGGGTGCGGCGCGACCGCTGCGCGAACGCGCCGGACCCTGAGACGATCCAGCGCAACCTCCCAACGCAGGAGTGGCTGCTGCAGAATCTCGCCGAACCGAGGACCGTAGGCGACCTGGCGCGGATCACAGGTCGCCGCCAATCGGCGTTGAGATCGCTCCTGGCGAAGATGGAATGCCGCGCCGTCATCGAGCGGCGGCCAGGGCGCAAGTTTGCAGTTCGTTAGGATGGCCACAACCCTGGTGGCGAGGTGGACCTCGCCGCCAGGGTTTTGGAATAGGATATTTGGTTAGTGATTGGTCTGAAAACCGTAACGGCCGTTTGATAGCAGCACTGGAGTACATGTGGCATGCGGGTTGCCCACGACCCGAAATGGAGCGATATCGTTAGTACTGATCCAGACACTGCGTCCATCGGCAAACAACATGTTGGCTCTCCCGTCAACCACATGTAGCGGAGAGGACACAATGATAGAACCGCCAGCGATGCCGACTTGCGGAGCACTGGAACTCGGTCCTGCAAAGACATGCACTGCCGGAGGCTGCGGCCCTTCACCGTCCCACAGCTTTGCAAGAACCATGCATTGGTAGCCTGGCAGTGATCTCACGGCGTGAACGTCAGCTGAGAGCGCAGGTCCCGTTGAGGCGACCATCATCACTGCTGCGAGTGATGCTTTGAAGTTGATTAGTCCCATGATTTTGCTCCGTTAGCTGCTCAGCACTGAGGCATTGGCCGCGCTGCCGATTTTCGAGGCCACACCGCTGCGCCACTGACCGACGGTTTCGCCGGGAGTGATACCGTTATTTGCGAGCGTCTGCGCTGATACACCCAACAGAGTATCCGACATCAAGGCGCTTGATTGTGCCTGAGCTATCTGCGCGCCTCCCTGCGGTCCGAAATTATAGTAGCCACGGACGTCCAAAACGGTTGGGTTCGAATCGCCCTGGTTCTGGAGATATTGCGCACCCTGTTTGAGGTACTCGGCTGCGGCGATTGCTTGTGTCGCTGGGTCGCTTTGCCCGGCAAGCCCAGGAACAATGTTCGTGGCGAGGTTAGGATTCTCCTGCAGCGCGGCAGCGAGGCTCGATTGGTAGGTCGCGGCCGTCATCTGGAACGCCCCGGTGATCGTCCCAGTCCCACCAACATTCTGACAGCCGCTCTCAAGCACGCAGGTTGCCGCAAGGGCTGAGACGTTGACGCCCAGAGCCTCTGAACTCTGCTGAGCTGACGTGCCCCAGGGCGTAGATAGCATCGTATCAAGCGCACTGCTGTCGGTGGACGTGCCGATCCCGCCCCCTCCGGCGCTGCCTGTGCCTGGCGCACCGCCGCCCAGGATGGATACCGTCCCTTGCGGGATCGTGAAAACCGGTAGTCCCACCTCGCCGACCTGCGGGATGATCTGCTGCGGCACGCCGGTAATGGTCTGCAGCTGCTGAGCCACCGCCGACGTGCTCCAGAGCGCTATGGCCATGGCACCGACAGCAGCGATGTGCTCCCGCCGCCCCCGCCAAGGATCGGTTGGCCGTTGTAGTCTTTTGAACGATCTGCGCACAGAATCCTCCTCCGTGATGGTGGACCCTGATCGTCGGTGCCGGCGGGGCGAACGGCCACTTCAATCCCCCACGAAATCGCTCACCTCGCACAGACGCTTCCCCTTGTCGTCCGCCCACTTCGAGGTGAGCTGGCAATGCTCGACCGCCGCTCCGAGGCTCTCGACGCGGCGGACCAGTCCCCAGTCGGACCAAGTGCCCCAGACATAGCCGAAGAGCACAAGGCACAGCATCAACGCTCCGATGCCAAGACCGCGCGCCCATTCGACCTAGTGGTTGTAGCGGTGCTGCTTGATGACCAACGAATGCCGCACACCCTTGATCATGTCCGGCACGATGCGCTCGATCAGCTTGTTGGTCACTGTCGCCTGCTTGATCTCCAACTTGCGGATGGCGCTCTGCCCCTCGGTTTCCAGGGCGGCAATGGCATCGCGAGTGTTCTGCGGCACCACCCGCGTTTCCGCGGTCACCACCCGTTGACGGGCCAGCTCCTCTCTGCCGCGTAGCACGGGCCTCGGCAACCGTGGCCTGCAATGCCTCCGCGGTCGTCAACGTCGTTCGCGTTAGCTGGGGCGTCTGGGTGCGACGCCACCGCTGCACGAACGCGCCGGACCCTGAGACGATCCAGCGCAGCTTGCCGACGCATGACTGGCTGTTGCAGCATCGTGGAGAGCCAAGGACCATCCGCGACCTGGAGCGGATCACAGGCCGCCGCCAATCGGCGTTGAGATCGCTGCTGGCGAAGATGGAGCGCCGCGCCGTTGTCGAGCAGCAGCCAGAGCACAAGTTTGCGGCGGCAAGTAGATGATGAAGGTAAGCGGCAGCTCTGACGCTGCCGCCCAGCTTTCAGCTTACGATGAGTAGGCGGCGTGTGGCTTTCCATTTGGTAGTACTTGGGCCGTGCAACGAGCAGAAGGTGTATTCACATTGTGCCATGGCTCTATCGCGTTTTCTTGTATCCATCCTGTAACGCCACTTGGATGGAGCACTTGGATAAAGCCATTTACCTGCCTGAGCGGCGTGACAGCGTAAACAACCGAGGTTGCAATACCGATCCTTTTAGAGCCTGAAGATGGTGATGCGAAGACGCCGGGCAGCATGTTAAATCCAGGATTGGGATTTAAGTCTAGAATTGTAGGCTCCATGCAACTCAGCGTCGGAGTCTCCGCCGACGCGGAGCAAGCACCAGCTACAACGGTTACCAGTAGGCTTGCCATAGCAATGACGGTTCGGATCATTTTCACTCCCCTCGATTTACAACGTTAACACTGAGGCACTAGCGGCTGAACCCATTTTGGCCGCAACTGCACTTTTCCACTGACCAACAGTTTCGCCTGTTGAGATGCCATTCTGAGCTAATGTTGATGCGCTCATAGATTGCAGAACTGCAGACATCGGCGTTGAAGGGTCGGCATTGGCAATTGCGACGCCGTTTACCCCTCCAAAGTTGTAGCTGCCCCGCACATCCAACGCCGTGGGATTGCTTATGCCCGCAGCCTGAAGTTGAAGGGCGTCCTGGCGAAGATACTCAGCCGCAGCAATCGACTGAGTAGCCGGATCGTTCTGACCTGCTAGACCTGACACGATGTTGGAGCCGAGGTTTGGATTTTGCTGCAGGGCAGCGGCCAGACTTGCCTGGTAAGTCGATGCCATCATCTGGAACGCCCCGGTGATGTTACCCGAACTACCCACGGCGCCAATGTTCTGACACCCGCTTTCCATGACGCAGGTTGCTGCCAGAGCAGACGCATTCACACCCAGTGCTTCAGCGTTTTGCGCGGCTGCCGCACCCCACGAAGTAGCATTCATGATATCCAGCGCACTGCTGTCGGTAGACGTGCCGGTTCCGCCACCTCCCGTGCCTCCCGTCCCTGTCGATCCCCCCATAATAGATACGGTCCCTGGCGGGGTGGTGAAAAGCGGCAGTCCGACCTCCCCGACCTGCGGGATGATCTGCTGCGGCACCCCGGTGATGGTCTGCAGCTGCGGCTGAGCCATCGCCGACGTACCCCAGAGTGCCGTGGCGGTGGCGACGGCGGCGATGTGCCCTCGTCGCCACCGCCGAGGGTCGGTCGAGCCTCGTAGTCCATTGAACGATTTACGCACAGGGTCCTCCTCTTTGAAGATGGAACCCGATCGTCAATGCCGCTGGAGCGAACGGCCACCTCAGTTCCCTACGAAGTCGCTCAGTTCGCACAAGCGCTTCCCGGTGTCGTCCGCCCACTTCGAGGTGAGCTGACAATGCTCGACCGCCGCGCCCAGCCTCTCGATGCGGCTGCTCAGTCCCCAGTCCGACCAGGTGCCCCAAACATAGCCGGACACCACCAAGCCCAACATCAGCGCTCCGATGCCAAGGCCCCGCGCCCATTCAACGTAGTGGTTGTAGCGGTGCTGCTTGATAACCAACGCGTGCCGCACGCCCTTGATCATGTCCGGCACGATGCAATTGATCAGCTTGGTAGTCACCGTTGCCTGCTCGATCTCCAGTTTGCGGATCGCGCCCTGCCCCCCGGTCTCCATAGCGGCAATGGCGTCGCGAGCGTTCTGCAGCACCACCCGCGTTTCCGCGGTCGCCACACGCTGACGGGCCAGCTCCTCCTCCGCAGTGGCCCGAGCCTCGGCGACCGTCGCGTGCAACGCCTCGGCGGTCGACAACGCAAGCTCCGCAAAGCCAGCCTGCGTGCCGATCATCGTGGAGATGAACACGCCCTCCGGATGGTCAGGCCGCACTCCCCACTCACGGGCAGCCTCTCTCAAGCTACCTAGAAGGTTCTGGAAGTCCGCCCGGATCGGGGCCGTGTCCAGCGACGGTCGACTGGCCAGTTGCCCTGGTATGGTGTCCATTGTCACGGCTTCGGAACAAGAGGCTGCTTGATTGCCGGCATCCATGCCGCTGGAGCCTCAAGCAAGAAGGTAGGCATGGCACGGTTTAGCCACATCCAGACTCGCTCCTGGTCGAAGAAGGAGGATTCGTCGTGGCCGTCCACCTGCTTGCCGGCCGCAAAGTCCGAGAAGCTGAGCCCGCGGTCGGTCACCGCCGCCATGCAGCCCAGGGCGGGCATCCGGATGACTTCCGCACCGGCGTCGATCGCGTCCAACACGACCGGGTGCTGCATCAGGGCGTCGAACGCTGTGTTGGCAGACTTGCCACTGGTCAAGAGTCCGGCGTTGAAGACGACCAGCGTCGCCCTGGGCATGAACATGCGGTTCTTGGCGAAACGCTCCAGGTAGTCGAGGTCTGCCCGCTCGTTGCCCATCACATACATCAAAACCACTCGGACCCCCCGCCGTTCCAGCATCTCAACAAGCTTGACCTCCTCGATCAAGGTGTTGAGCGCCGTGAGACCGCCGCCGACGTCCAGCACCGCATCGCGCATGTGCTGCACCTGCTCGCGCACCCGGTCCTCGATCCAGGCTCTCTGGTCCTCGACGCTTGTGCCGGTTGGAGGCTGCAGCGCGTCCGGGTGGAACAGGGAGAGGGTGTGCGTCCGGTTGTGCAGGTCGGCGTTCCAGACCTCTATCTGCGCTCCAAGCGAGCGGTAGATTTCGATGATGGCGTTCAACAGCGTGGTTTTGCCAACCCGCTGCCGTCCGACCGCGATGATCAGGACCGGTTGCCGCGCGATGCCGGTTGCCGGCTCGCAATCACCGACCTCTGGTTGCCTGCTTTCGATGTTGTCCATGCTGTTGATCCTTCACATATGTCCGAACTTCTTGCGGTCGTCCTCTTGGAGGGTCCGCTTCAGTCTCTCAATCTTCGCCCTGCCCTCTGGGCTCAGGTCAGCAATCGTCTTGGGCTTCGAGCTCGCCGGTGGAGCTTGGCTCGGCGGCGACAGATCCGTCTGGCGAGGGGGAAGCACCTCCTCCGGTTCGTCGCGTCGATACTGAAGCGCTGGCGCTGTCCGCGGGGCGTCGGCAAGCGGCGGTTGCCAGTCAGGATGTTGACGCGAAGGCGGCGCGAGTGGCTTCTGGGCGGTGCTGCTTGCGCGGCGGCCAATGCCCTCGACGGCGATGCAAGCCTCCCGCCAAGTCTTTCCCGCGCGTGCTGGGGTCGGCGGCTTACCATTGCCGTCCGTCAAGCCCTCCGCGACAAAGTTCTTGCAGAGCCGCTGCCAAGGCATCCGCCCAGTCGCACCGTCCTTGACCAACTCAGAGTGATGATCGACCATCCACCAAAAGAGAGCAGAGCGGTCTGGCCCTCGCCTGACCGCTTCCCGCATAACTTGCAAAGCACGCCGCTTGGTTTTCATGAACGAGAGGTTCGCCCCCGTTGGCGCGAACGCGGGTCGAAAAATGCAGGAAGCCGAAACTTTCTTGCACCGACCTTCAACCGACCTCCTGCCGGGCTTCTACCGGCCTTCGACCGGGCTCCTACCGACCTCTGACCGGCAGAAGAAAGGCTTCCATACACCAATGCACCTGCCGTGCAGGGCGAGCGGCCTTTTTCGGGGCCGTGAAATCTGTTTGGCGTGGTTCGCGCCGGTCTCGGGGATGCTCGCTCCACACACAGGAGAGCATCATGGCGACGGACGTGACCGGAACCCTGGCCCGGCTGGAGGCAGGCCAAGCTGATCTGACGAGCGGCCAAGCGAAGATCGCCGGCGCCCAGGAGACGCAAAACCAACTGCTGCGCCTAATCGCGGAGCGCCTCGGCCTTTTGCTTGAGAAGCTTACCCCGCAGATCGGGGAGGGTCCGACCATGCAGGAGCTGCTGGCCGAACTGGTTAGGCGGGTCGGAGAAAACGAAGCCTTCCTGCGTCGCATCGACCGCCGGACGGAGAGCATTGCGATGAGCCTCGCGAACGATGGTCCTGGCTCCATGAGGGGGGCATCCGGCGCGAACGGGGACGGCAGTGACGGTCGTGGCGCGAACGGAGGCGCCGGCGCATGATGACCTTCCGCAAGCTCGCGGCTGGCTCAGCCGGCAAGCTGCTCCGGGCCTATATGACCGAAAACACGCCACAGTCGACCCACGACTTCCGAACCGATCTCGGCAAGGAGCTGGACAGTGGCGGGCGCCTCACTTCGTACTACACTGGTCGGGACAGCCGAGCGGCTTGGCGGCCTGACATGGCAGAAGGCGTCGCCAAGGCCCTTGGGATAGATCCCGGGACAATGCCGCGGGACGCCGACCTCGACCGGCTGTTCGAAGCCAAGCGGGCCGACACCGGCACCGCCTGGTCCGAGCACAAGCGTAAGCTAAGCGGCTTCGATCTTACTTTGGCGCCCCACAAGTCGGTCACGCTCGCGGCTGAGTTCGCGCAGACCGCCGCGGAAAGCGCCATGATCCGACACGCGATCGACCGGGCGAGCGACGCCACGATGCGTTACGTCGCCCGCGAGCTTGGCTGGGCTCGGAAGGGCAAGGGGGGCGAGGAAGGGGCGGACCCCGGAGACGTTGCCTGGGTCAGCTTCCGACACCACACCGCACGGCCGACCCTGCCGGTTCAGGACGGCCCCAACGGCGCCACCTATCTTGCACACTCTCCCGTTGACGGTGACCCCCACGACCACATCCATCATGCCTTGTTCAACATTGTCGTCGCCGCCGATGGCAGAGTCGGCTCGCTCGACACTCGCGCATTGACCAAGACCCGCGTCCACATATTCGGCGCGTTCTTCCAAGCGCGGCTAGCCGACGAGCTGCGGCTTCTCGGCGCTCGGACCGAATACGACAAGAACGAGCAAGCTATCGTCCTGAAGACAATACCGCAGCTTGCCGTCGACACGTTCAGCAAGGGCCACGGGCAGGTTCTTGGATCGGCAAAGGCTTACGCGGCGGCGCAAGGGCTGGACTGGAACCAGATCTCGGCGGAGGGCAAGTTCAAGATCCTCTCCACCGCCGGCCTGGGCGCACGCCAGAAGAAGCACGGCAACAAGAACGATCATGAAATCTGGCGCGACCAGGCCGCCGCCATCGGCTGGGAGCATCGGACGGTGCTGGGAGAGACCAAGCACGAGGCGCTGTCCGACGCCGAGCGCCACGATCTCGCCTACCGCTTCGCCGCCCGGCATCTGGCGACAGAGTTCCACACCGCGGCCGTCATCGACCATGACAAGCTATGGCTGTACGCCGCCCGCGGCTTGATCGGCACCGGCATCGCAGGCGGCGTGGACGACATCGACCGCGTGGTGGCGCTGCTTCTGGAGCGCGGCCTGGAGGTGAAGGATGAGCACGTCGCCCTCATTGTGGGAATAGCCGGCGACAAGGTCCGGGTCACCAACACCGCCCAGGTCCGGGTCGAGCAGGGCCTGGCCGCCGAAGCACGCCGCGCCGCCCGCGACAAGTCCGGAGCGCTCCCGCACGCGGCCATCCGGGCGGCGATCGACGCCTCGGGCCTGGATTTCACCTCCGAGCCGGACCACGGCGCCGCTCAGAAGGCAGCCATCTACGCCCTCGGCCAGGGTGGCGCCCTCTCGCTGCTGACCGGGGTGGCCGGCGCCGGCAAGACCACGCTGCTCAAGCCGCTGGTCGAGGCATGGAAGGCGGACACACGCTGGGAGGCGGGCGGCCGGCAGGTGGTCGGGTTGGCCACCGGCTGGAAGCAGGCGGACGCGCTCAAGGACGCCGGCATCGATCGGACCCTGGCCATGGCGGTGTTGCTGCAGGCCATCAAGGCGGGCGAGTTCCACGCCAGCCGCAACACCGTCCTGGTGATCGACGAGATCAGCCAAGTGGCGCCACGGGCGATGCTCGACCTGCTGCGGCTGCAGCGCCAGACCGGCTTGATCATTAAAGCACTGGGCGACCGGGAGCAGGCGCAGTCAGTCGAGGCCGGCGACGCCATCGAGATCATGCGCAGGGTGCTGCCCAAGGAGGCAATGGCCGAGCTGCTCAGCACAGTGCGCCAGGTCGGGCGCAACGCCAGCGAGACCCGCCACTTGCGGACGATCGCCGGGCTGTTCCGGGGGACCGAGCCGGACCCCGACTCTGTGGCCGACCTTCCCGCCAAGCAGCGCGGCCGCAAGATCAACGGGCCACGGGTCGCCAACGCGAACGCCGAGGTCGAGGCCGAAGACCTGCAAAACCATCATCTTCGGGAGGTGCAGCAGGCGCTGACCATGAAGCGGGACGATGGCACCGCCCGCTTCATCGGCGGCGACCAGGATCAGGTCATCGGCCGGATCGCCGACTTCTACATGGAACGCCGGGACGCCCTTGCCCTGGCAGGCTCCAAGCGAGGCGTCACCGTCTCGGCCTTGACCAACGCCGACAGCGCCGACCTCAGCCGGGCGATCCGCGAGCGCATGAAAGCGCGCGGCGAGCTGGGGAACGACGAGCGGACCTACGATGCGGTCGACCAGCGCGGCGAGCAGTACGCCATCCCGATCGCCACCGGGGACAAGCTGCGGCTGTTCCGGCGGACCTGGGCCAGGATCGACGGCAAGGGCGGCTCGATCGGCAACAACGGCGACATCGTGGAGGTGGTCGAGCGCATGGCCAACGGTCTGGTCCTGCGTGACCGGGACGGGCGGGTGGGCGAGGTGGAGTGGCGCCGCCTGGAGCACAAGCCGACCGGCCGGTTGCTGGTCGGGTTCGGGCACGCCATGACGGTCGACGCCGCCCAAGGCATCACGTCGGACGAGCACATCAACGCCCTGCCGCGCGGCACCGCCGGCATGACCGGGTTCACCGCCTACGTGGCCGAGAGCCGGGCGCGGGGCACCACCTGGACCCTGATCTCGGACGAGGCGACCTTCGATGCCGTGCGCAGCCGGCGGGCTTTGGGCGACCTCACGCCGATCACCGCCGAGGACATGTGGACCAAGGTCGCCGGCGACATGGCGGCCAAGCCGTATAAGGCGCTTGGCATGGACCTGCTGCAGGCGGCCCGTGAGGACCGCGAGATGGCGGTGCAGGCCTTCATGCAGACCGGCCACAGGTTGGAGACGATGGAGCAGCAAGGACGCAACCTCGGCCGGGAGGCTCGTGACCGGATGCAGGCTGAGGCCGTACGCGGCAGCATCCCGGCGCTGCTCGCCTCGCTGGACCGGGCCATCGCCGCGGCGGAGACCAGCCTGACCGGGCCGATGTCCGACGCGGAGGCTCATCTGCGCAATGTCCGAGTGGACACCGAGCTGGCGCGCCGGAACATCGAGCACGTGGCGCCCCGACCGCTCTCGTCACCCTCGCCAGGTATGTAAGATGAAGTTGTTGGCGATCCCGCCGCTGGATTTGCCACCAGCATCATTTTTGGGAACGGGCCATGAGGCAACGACTGGGCGGCAACCCCGTTCAGCGCACGGATTATTCTCATCAGGAGACTGCCATGCGACGCGTTCTGCCTGTCGCTGCTCTTGGCTTGCTGCTGGCGGCCAGCACCGGCGGCGTTGCCTCGGCCCAGGGAACCACCGGCACTGCGACCACCAACACCACTGTCAGCCCGGCTGACCGGCCGTACAGCCCCAACAATCCACCGCCGCAGCCGGAGCCTCCCACCAACTATGGCTGGATCGGTCTGCTTGGTCTGGCCGGCTTAGCTGGCCTGATTCCGAAGCGCACCGTCGTCACGCCGGCGCATACCACCACTACAACGCGTCCGTAGTCGCTGGCCGCCCGGACTTCGGTTCGGGCGGCCTAGGCACGGCTGTTGGCGTGATGCAGCTGTCGGTCATCTAGACGGGGCGCATGCTTGGTTGCCAGTTGCTTGTCACCAAGTAGGGCAACAGCTTTATCCCATGCGCCTTGAACTCAGGCGTATACCGCCTCCGCTTGCCCGTCAGCGCGCCTAACCTACCGATGCGCCGGTAGTGTCTCAGTTTGAATTTCGGCTTTTGGTGGAGAGCGGCTGGTCTGCTTACGGTCAGTGACCGAGATGAGCGGACATCCGTGCGTGGCTCGATCTGGCCGATAGCGGACGGGCAGCTTTGAAGTACGATGCAGGCGGAAGCGGACACTCATGCGCGCAGCTGCGGAACCTCTCCATCAAGGCACCAAACGCCACGTTGGTGGACCGTGGGCGACCGCGGCTGCTCCTCGACTACGCCGAGCGAAAGCGGCTGGACACACGGCGGGAACCGAGCACCCCGACGATACCGGTCCCGAGCAGCGCGGCACTCATCGGCTCCGGCACGTTGGTGGACTGGCTGTGGCTTGACACGGTGAAGGTGCCCTCCGCTCCGTAGGTCTGCAGGTCTGCAGGTCGCGCCGGTGTCGCACTGCGAGATTGCGAAGATTCCGCTGGTGCATTGCAGTGAGGCTGTGAAGGACTGCGCGAGGTCGGCAGCGGTGATAAACGGTGTGACGAAGTCATAGACGTCGAGCGAAATGCTATGGCCGAGCACGGCCTGCCATCGCGCCGCCCCACCTCCCTGGGCCAAGGCAGCGTCCCGACTTCCCGGGACCACCTCACCCCTCAAAGGCCAAAATGCTCCGCGCCGCAACAGCCCTTCTCCCCATCCTCCTCGCCCTCGCCGCCCCACCCGCCCGCGCGCAGACCGACGCCCTGCCCCCGGACAAAAGCGGCTATACCCTCTTCAACCCCACCCCGCCCGCCGCCATGCGAGACTTCAATGCCGACCGCCCCACCCGCAGCAACGGCCCCATCACCGTCGACGCCGGACACCTGCAGATTGAATCCGACCTCGCCGCCTACACCCACAGCACCACCGCCGGCACCACCACCCGCCTCATCCAGGCCTTCGACCCGGTGCTGAAACTCGGCATCACCAACCGCATCGATCTCGAGCTGCAGTTCACCGGCTACAACTGGCTCAGCGCCACGCCGCGCGACAACCAGGCCAACCTCGCATCGGCCCGCGGCGCCGGCGACCTCGTGGTCAGAACCAAGGTGAACCTGTTTGGCAACGACGGCGGCGGCCCGGCCCTCGCCCTCATCCCTTATATCAAAGTCCCCACTGCCGCCGCCACCATCGGCAATGGCCACACCGAAGGCGGCCTCATCGCTCCCCTCGCCATTCCGCTGCCCTGGAACCTCGTCCTCACCCTGGTGCCCGAGCTCGATATCCTCAAAAATCAGTCCGATGCCGGCCACCACCTGAACGCCACCGGCGTCATCGACCTCGGCTACAGCCCGATCAAGGCCGTCACCCTCTACGCCGAGCTCTACGCCGCCCGCGGCTCCGACAAGCGCATCCCCCCGGTCTACACCGTCGACACCGCCATCGCCTGGATGCTCACGAACACGCTCCAGCTCGACCTCGGCACGAATATCGGCCTCAACAGGAACGCACCAAACCTCCAACTCTACACCGGCATCGCCCAGCGGTTCTGAGCGAGTGGCAAAACTCCGACGCTGGGTGCCCACCAAGCCTTGCCGCCTTCGACCAGGTGCTGATGGGAGCCAACAGAACAAAAGTCCCCAAACAGAAGGCCAAAAGCTGGTTAAGAGACTTGGACCAGAAGTCTTGAAGTTTGTACCATGCCGAGCGTCCGCTGTCGGGCACTACCTCGCTGCCCGGTAATGACGACAATGCGACGCAAAGCTGGCGCGGTCGGATGGCGTAAGGTGGCCGGAAGCGGAAAGGCCGCTATGCATATCTATTCAAAGATAGCAGACGTTCGCTCGAAGGGATGGTACCGGCTGGTTTCAACTAGTTCGGGCGTTGAGGGGCGAGCGCTTGGGTCGTGAGTTGTTACGATCCCCTTCCTGGGGCATACTAGCGACGTAATTGCTCACCCTGGTTGGGTCGCGACCTTTTTGGGTGAGGTGGTGGCCAATGCCTGGCGGAGGTCGTTGAGCACGGAGCGGCCATTGGCTTTGGCGGTGCTGACGACGGAGCGAAAGGCAGCG
>JAABUY010001818.1_pt1 | contig 27241 bp, 56 predicted proteins | sample 5560271 | NCBI WGS metagenome assembly JAABUY01 (sample SAMN10711886, study PRJNA513374) | rock metagenome | isolation source: Antarctica rocks | place: Antarctica: Victoria Land, University Valley | reverse complement strand
CAGGCGCGCGCGCCCGCCGGCGCCAAGCCCGGCCTGCCCGCGCCGGGCGCCAAGCCCGCCGTGCCCGCGCCGGAGGCCCTCTGAGCGCATGCTCGCTCTCTCGTGGCGCTTCCGCAAGTGCACCTGCGCCGGCTGCTTGCGCGGCGCGGCTGCATTGCGCATGTAGGAGGGTCTGATTTGCCAGCATGAACCATGCATGGCAGCTGGCCTGAACAGGTGGTGCACTGCCTGTATTCCGCGTACTGGTATTGTCTTTAAGTGCTCATTGACGCACGCATGTAAGGCCTCTGAACATCTTAAACATGGCGTTACAGCGCCCTGGCAGAGTGCGGCTGTGCTTGTTTTGCGATTTTTAGCTGCGGGTTGTGGTATGGGGAGTTGTCCAAACCAGGCAGTTGGTGAGGGGGTCAGTTTGGGCGCTACTGGTTGCAACTGGGCGCTGCTGTGCGACTGACATTCCCTGGTTGTGCTACATTCATTGCCAGCGCATAGCTGGTGTGCTCGTTCCAGGCGTAGAGCAAAAGCTGTTATTTCTTTTTTGCCCAGCGTAAAAGCTCGGTGTCCCAGCGCAAATCTCCTGGGGCGGAGACACGGTCGCACATCCTACCTCCACAATCTGGCCTGACATGGCGCATGTGTGTGTCTGTGTAGCATGGACCGCTCATACAAGCGCAAGCAATTCGCAAGAGCAAACCGACCCAGCTCCTGACCCCCACATGGGGTGTGCGCATGCCTCGATCTCCACTCCCAAGCGGTGCTGCTGGTGCTGGCGCCAACACCAGCCTCGCAGTCACAGCCGGCGCAAGCAGGCTCAGCCTGTTGTTGACAGCAGTCTCGCACCCTGCACCAGCGGGCCTGGTGGCAGCTGCGATGGACGCGGACCTCTTCAATGCGTGGTTCCAGGTCGCCGATCAGGACCGCGATGGCCTCATCAGCGGCGGCGAGGCGGTGACGTTCTTCCAGCGCAGCGGCCTCTCCCAGGACACGCTGTTCCAGGCAGGCCGGCCTGCCAGCGCGCTGCGTGAAAAGCAGCGCGCACAATAACTTAAAAGCGGCACCTTGCAGCCCGCTCTGCAGCCTTGTGGTGGGACGTGTTAGGCTTCCCCAGTGAGCCGCAAGCTGACAGTGGTTGCATTCTGTCTGTCTGAACTTGCCACTGGTGACCGACATTGCATTCAAGCAGACAGAACTTGCCACTGGTGACCGACGGTGGCGCGCAGGTCTGGAACCTGGTGGCCGGCGACAACCCGAGCCTGACAAAGCCGCAGTTCTACAGCACGCTGCGGCTCATATCGCTGGCACAGGTGCGGCCCCGCCGTGTCACAGCCGTGCTATGTAGCAGCGCCGTGTATGAGCGCGGCTGGCAGCCTTCCTGGTGCACAGGCAACGGCAGGCCCGCCGAGTGTAGTATGCGGCACTCGGCGCGCAGCGTGACGGCGGCGTGCTGAACGAGGCGGCGGCGCGGTCGGTCATGATCGGCGTCGGGCCCGCCCTGCCGCCGCCGGCGATGGCCGGCTTGGAGGCGCGCCGCGCATCCACAACGCAGCAGACCTGGCAGGCGGCGCCGCAGCCGGCCGACGCTGCGGCGCGCTACCCGCCCCTGGCCGCCGCCGACGCGGAGCGCTACCGCGCCATGTTCATGCAGATGGACGCCGACCGCGACGGATACATCCAGGCGTGCGCGGGGGGCGCCGCTGCTGCCCCTGCACGCCTCTGACGCCTGGTCTTGCGCTGACCACAAGCACTTGCACTGCACGCCACGCCTGGGCGCCGACTTCCCTGCGTCCGTGTCGGCGGCAGCCTCTCACGATGCATGCATCCTTGCCGCTGCCTGCAGGCTTGCGCAGGCCCCGTGAGAGCCTCTCTCCCCGGACACGTGGTCTGCGCGTCAGGCGGCGGGCGCCCTCTGCCTCCCCACCCTCTGGCCTGGGGCATGTGCCACCGCCTCGGCAGCAGGCCCAGGCCAAGGCGTCCCGCCGGCCGTTTTGGTGCAGAGCGCGGCGGCTGACGGCCGGCGCGCGCGCTGCGCAGGGCAGCGAGTGTTTCGCTTTCTTCCTGCAGTCGGGCCTGGGCAAGGGCGTGCTCAAGGACGTGTGGGCGGCGGTCGCCGGCGACGAGGGCCGCCTGTCGCAGCCGCAGTTTGTGGCGTGCCTGTACCTCATGGAGCTCGCGCGGCGCGGCATCCCGCCGCCCACGCACGCGCCACTGGCCGGGCCCAGCTTCCCGCCCATTGCCGGCGGGTCGCGCCCTGGCAGCGGCGGCGCGACGCTCGGCGACACGCAGCAGGCGCGCCCACAGCCCTGCGGCGTGCGTGGATTTAGTAAGACGGCCTGTTTGGGCTGGAGGGGCGTGCGGGCGTGCGCTGCATCGCCCATCCATGCAAATAACTGCCGTCCCGCCCAAGCTTTCCTGTTGGCGGCGGCTCGCGCCCGGCAGCATGGCGCGGCTCGGGCCTTGAGACACGCTGCACGCGTTCCCCGCAGCAGCGAGCCTTTCATTCCTGCTCGGTCCTTGAGGCTGGGTCCTCGTGGCTCTGAGCGTGCCCTAGTCACGCAGGGCGGCCACGATGTGTTCACGCATGAAATGCCGCTGCCGGCGCTGCCGCCGCGCGCCGCACACGCCGCGCCGCCGCCGCCGCCGCGCGGGCAGCGCGCGCCGCCGCCAGATGACGCGGCCGAGGCGGGCCTCGCGCCGGAGCAGCGGGCGCGCCTGCGCGCCGAGCGCGGCGGCGCGGCCGGCCTGGACGAGTCGCTGTGGCAGGTGAGCTGTTCCCAGCTGCCAGGCACCTCTTCGCGGGCGCATGGACTGGCAGACTCTGTCACCAAACACGAACTCTGCACATCGTCTTTACGCTCTTGTCAGAGGGTGTGGTCAGCCTGACTCCTCAATCTCACTGCTGGGCGCCAGAGACGGCGTGCCAGTGCAGCACAGAGCACTGTGTGCCATGCTGTGTGTCATGCGCTGCGTGGCATGCCTGCGCGTGTGCTGGTGCCCACCCAGGCATGCCTAGCTCAGCGGCCGGGGCCGGGGGGCGCAGGCCCAGGCCGACTCGCAGGCGGCGCAGCAGCGGGAGGCGTTCTACCGCTCGGCGCTGCAGGAGCTGACGCTGTTCAAGAGCCGGACGAGCGCTGCGCTGCTGCAGGCGCGCGGGGCCGGGCAAGACCGGGGGTGCAAGAGACACAGGCGGACTGACAGCGGCTGGTGCAGCGGTCACAGTTGGCTCACAGTCGCCCGCAGCGACTCGGCGCCGGGAGGGGTGTCGCAGGCGTGTGTAGGGAGTCGCTGGGCAGTGTCGCGGAGGTGGCCGGGCATGCCTGATTCCACTTGGCCGGCAGTGACATGCATGCGCCGCAGCGACCGGGGCGCTGCGCGCGCGCGCAGGCGCAGGAGCGGCGCGACCGCGAGGTCGCCGACGCGGACGCGATGCAGGCGCAGTACGGCGCGGCCTGGGCGGGCGCGGAGGCGACGCATGCGCAGGGGCGCCAGCTGCTGGACGACCTCACGCGGGCGCGCGCCCTGCGCGCGCTGCCGCGCCCGGGCTGGCCGGTGCTGTGGCATGCTTGCCGGGGCACCTGGTCGCGGGCGAGCCTGCAGTGTGCACCTCGACCACAGGCGACCTCGCCGTCGTGCGCACGTGGAAAGCGGCCTTCTGCCTGTGCGCATGTGCCACTGCATGAGACAACAGGCTCTCTTACAGCACGCGAGAAGAACGCGCTCTCTTACAGCAGGCGTGAGATTCAAGGCCGTCCAGAAAATGCTTGCCAAGCTACTGGTTTGGGGCCACGCGTTGCGCCTCCGACGAGGAGGGGTGCGAGGTGCGCAGGCACGCGCGCGACGCGCGGAGGCGGCGACCAAGCTGGCGGAGCTGCAGCGCGACATCTCGCAGCTGGAGCAGCTGTCGGGCGACCAGGTCGCCGCCGAGGACGCTGCCACACAGCAGCTGCTGGAGGTGCGGGTTTAGGTTCATGGCTAGGGCACTCTCCCCCGAGAGCACGCGCTGCCGCGAGCCGCTGCACCGCGCTTGCCGTCTCCCTGCCCTCTTTCGAGGCACACGCTGGGTGCAGGGTGCACCGCGCGGAGCACGTTGCCGGGGACATTGACTGCGGACTGCGAGAACAGGCCCGCGCTCACATTCGGGCTCTTGGAGAGCGTGTGGCTGTCGCCCCGCGAAGGCAAATGCATCTGAGCAGGCGCGATGCGCTGCGGCAGGAGGTGGCGGCTGCGGAAGCGCGGCGCTCGCAGCTGGAGCTGCAGGCCGAGGCGGCGGGCGAGGAGCGGCGCGTGCTGGAGGCCGCGCTGGAGGAGCTGCAGCTCAGCTGCGCGGCCGGGCAGGCGGACGTGGCCGCCGCGCAGCGCGACCTCGCGCACGTCCGCGACAAGGCGCGCCCGCTCGTCCTGGTTCTGTCCGGGGTTTGACTGGAGTTTGATGGGAGGGGCGCGGCCTGTACCCCAGGGTTGCGATGGGAAAGAGGGATGATGCCGGAGGGCAGCGGCGGGCCAGGCGTGCGCCGAGCAGATAGCGGGCCCCGCCCCCGCCCACGGCAGAGCGCATGCAGAGCAGCCGCTCCCCACTTGCTGGCCAGGGGCGCGCCTGCGGCCTGCAAACACAAGCGGTATGGCGGGTGGCTGCACGGCCGCGAGGCTGGCAGGCGTGCGTCTCAAGAGTGGTGGTGGTCGGCAGCCAGCTGATGGGCGACGGCATGATGCGGGGCCGCGCGCCGCGCAGCTCAAGGCCGAGGACGAGGGCGCGGCCGCGGAGCTGAAGCGCCTGCTGCGCAGCACGGCCTCCATCTACCGCACGCTGCTGTCGCACGCCGAGGCCGCGCACGTCGAGGTGCCGCCCGCTCCGAGACCAGGCCCAAAGCACTTGACCGCTGCAACCGAGCGGCCGCCCTCCTCTCTGCTGCACGGTCTGTGTCTGGCCTGCACCTGTCTGGGCATAGCCCACGGCGCTGGCCAGACGCGCCGAGGCATGGTGAACAGGGGTCCCTGCTGCTCGTTGACATCCCTTCGTTGGGCAAGTTGGGCCGCTGCTTGCCTGCAGTAGCATGTGCAAACTGCAAGACAGCGAGCGGTGACCAGGCACTGCTGGCTGGGGGCTAAGCGGTCCTGGGCTACAGGTGCCGGCCGAGGTGCGCCTGGGCGCCAGCGGCAGCGCGGAGACCGCGGTAGCATGGAACGAGTTTGCGGCCGCGGACGCTGCGGACTGGGACAACTTCGAGGACGAAGGTGCCGCACGCGGCCCGGGATCCTGACTCTCGCTCATGCGTGCTGCTCGCGCTGCTTGCGCCCCGTCGTGCGTGCGCGAGCCGGTGTCGCCAGGGTGAACAAGCACGCGCGACCGCTCACGCCATAGTCAGAAAGGGCCCGTCCGCGGTCGCAGGCTTTGATATCGTGGGCGCGCTGCCGGCGGTGAGCCGCAGCGCCAGCCCCGGCCCGCTGGCCGCGCCCGCCGACGGCGCGCACACGCCGGGCGCGCGCGGCGGCAACGGCGCCACCGCCTCCGGCTCGACCTCCGGCGCCTCGGCCGGCTTTGCCGCGGACCTGGGCGGCGAGGCTGCGAGCTCCGCGCCGGGTGCGGGCCCTGCACTGGGCGTGCGCAGTGCTGCTGCCCTGGCCTGCGCTGTAGAGGAGGGTCATGCCTTGCAGCGACCTGGGGCGTGAGGCTGAATGCTTGCTGCAGGTGCACCGCCCTCGGCTTTGCCCATACGGTGCTTGCTTGGGCACTCTCGATTAAGCAAGCACTGTTCGTAGTTGCATGTCCTGCATGGGCACGCATGTTAGCAGCTAGGCAAGCCACTCCATATGCTAGGAGCAGGGCAGGCCGAGAGCTGTGTGGTGCTTGCAGGAGCGCGTGCAAGCCAGGCAACACCTACAGACACCTGGGCCGCATTCTAGGGGGCTGCATCGCTCAGTGGAGGTTACCGACAACATTGCATGATGTCCACTGGTCGGCGTTCCATATGAGTCTTATGATCACCTGTGTCAACCACCTGTGTCTGATCTGCCGTTTGCCTGGCCTCAAACTAAGCAAGCCAGCTGACAAGTAATGTGCAAGTAGAAGACTTCAGTGCGAGCCTGGTACCAACTCAAACTCAATACAGGGCTAAGCAGTCACCCAAGAAGTTTATGCATGCATTGCTTGAAGCACCGGTAATGCATTGCACTATTACATTCAAACATGTAGGAAACAATTGTACAGCCAGAACGGCCCAGCCTGCAGTGACCTGCTTCTAATCACCTAGTAGCAGTGTTGCTGCAATGCAATCTTGCGCTTCCAGCAATGCTGGTAATCACAAGATGATGCTGGACCAGCATCATCTTGTGATTACGAGATTATGCTGCCCTTCCAGCCAATGTTGGATTTCTCCATGTCGAAGAACTGCGCCAAAGCAAAAAGCAAGCTGGCACGTCAGCGCGCCGGCCCCAGGCCGAAGACGTCAGAGCTGGAGGTGCAGAGCAGCGCACGCGCAGGCTGGTCTTTGGGGTCTCAAGCAAGTGCGCGAAGCAGTGCAGTGCCGGGGCCGAGACCAGGCCTGTACAATGACGTGCCCAGCATGCACAGTCTAGGGCGACGCACTGCGACATGTGCAGGGGCAGGGACAGCAGCCGCGCCGGCAGGCAGGCCAGCATGGCTCACCAGGCTGGACCTGCGGCAAAACAGCGCCAGGGCGGCCAGGGCAGCTCACCGCCAGATAAAAGCGGTCGGACGGCACGGAGAGGTTGTCGGAGAGGATGTCTGAGACCAGCTTGGAGGTTGCCTTATTCTCGCTGGGGCTGATGGCGCCGATCGACAGGAGCGTGCCATACGCAGCGGGGTCTTCTGTGCCAGCGAAGCTCAGGCACTGGCCCAGGTGCAGCTGCACCAAGACAAGCTGCGCGGCAAGCGTCCTGTGAGGCGCTGCTTGCGCTAAAGAGTCCGCACGGTACGGTGCATGTTTCACAACAGACAGGCCCTGGCTGGCCATGCTGCAAGGTGCTAGGCAACAGTCTTGACAAGGCGTATACTACAAACGCTGGAGCTATAAGGCAGCTCTCGGCGCTGTACTCTGTTTAGTAAGGACGAGCACAGATAATTAGCACAAGAGGTCAGCGGCACAACTGGTGTGTGCAGGCAGGGCTTCACACTACAGTAAGTAAGCGCACACCAGCATGCATATGTGTGGGGATGGCCGACGAGGAGGGAAATAAATGCTAAGGCAATAGCTAGTTTCCGCTCTCCAGCAAGTGCTGTTGCCCCAAGTGCAGGGAACGAAGAATCGGCTCATACCTGCTCCGGCTTGCCAGTGGCCTCTGCAACAGCCTTTGACAGTGCTCGCAGGAGGTCAGACTGCTGCACACCGTCACTTGGGACGTTGCTGTTGATAACTAAGACGGGCATCCTGGCTCACACCGTTACCAACAGCCTCGCTCCCAGAATGATGTGATTGCTGCTCAGGGCGTCTTCACTCACCAGGACCCTAGCGTAACCGTGGGGCTGCAGCTGCGCAAAACAGCGATTGATTACGCTCAATACAGTTTTCTCAATACAGCCTGCTAGCTGGCAGGCAATGCCGATTGCGGGGCTGCTACCAGGCCCTGCAAGTGAACCGGCATACGCATGCGACCAGAGACCTGGGACGGGCGCGCCTGCTCGATTGAGATACTGCCAACGTGCCTGCCATTGCTGGTGCCGTGCCAGGAGGAGTGCCGCAGCATGCCGCGCAGTGCACGTAAACGCGGCTGCTACCAGCGACCATCCGAAGCCTGGAGGTGCGGTACTGATTGACAACACTGTAGGGAGGTGTGCCTGACGTGTCAGAGCAAGCAGGTAGTGAGGGAACACCTGCTTGAGGGGCTGACAGCTGTGCCCAAGATGTGGCCTTGCGGTGCAGGTGTGGAACGGAGCACTGAGGAAGTGCAGGCGCAGAGCAACGGTGCCTGCCAGCCCAGTGTAGGGCACAGCGGCTGGCATCCACTCACAGAGCCCTTGCTGTGGCAGGTGCGCTTTCAAAGTTACCCTAGTCTGCTGTTGCTGTGTTGCGCAGTGTCTTGGCCTCTGGCACAGGCCGTTAGCCCAGACACCCGCTTGGAGAGCGGCCCCGTCCCTGGGGAGCCTCGGTGTAGTATCGTTTTGACGGCTGGCTGACCCAGGGACAACACAAAGCAGAAGGGCGTGTGCTATGCATGCAGGGCAGCGAGGAGGAGGCGCTGGCCGGGGGGGCGCCGACGGGGTCGCTCGCGCCCGCCTGGCGCGTCATCCTGCTCAGCGACGGCTCCGTCACGCGCCACCTGCAGCTGCTTACAGGTCTCCGCGTTGAGGTGGTGCGCGCGTGCACCCCCCTGCCTGCTCCGGGCGCGTCGGCGGAGCGCCTGCCCCGCCGCTGCGGCTCTTCGAGTGCCAGCACGCCGTGGGGGTGGACGTGCAGAGCGCCAGTCAAGCGAGTCTGTGAGCTGCCCAAAGGAAGGAGCGCTCACTGTCGATGTGCTTGATCAAGCGTCGACAGGCCAGGCGAGTGTGCGTGTAAGCACGTGCCTAGCCGTGCGCGGCATGCGCTTGGCCTGGCAGCAGCAGTATGGGAAGCCAGGCATGGGGTTCACCAAGGTTGAAACTCACCTGGTCCGCGCACAGGAGTGCTTGGAGATGCGGAATATTGGCTCGGGCACGGCCGGGCTGCCTCCCGCTGCGGCGCTGATCCAAGGGCCCCTGGTGCAGCGGCAGGCGCGACAATGGCTACAGCCCTCCTTGTGGCTGCGTGCGCTGTGCCCTTGACCATCAGACCGGTACCTACAGACGCGTTTGCGCTAAAAGCCCGCTCCCTCACCTGTTCTTGCGATGTCTTGATGACTTTCTGCTTACCTGAACAACGACCTCTGCCATATTCACACTGCCGTTGGTTCACAAACAGCCTGCACGGCTTCAGACAGGAGCAGCACCGCGCACAGCCTCACCGCGGCCTTGCGCAGGTGTTCCTGCGCAGCCCGGAGCATGGCGCGGGCGGCCAGGGCGAGGTGCTGGTGTACGCCTGCAGCTGGTGGTCCGCCGCAGAGGTCCGCTCCTGCCTCTCACACACGCACACTGTGTTGCCTGCTTGGCGGAAGGTCCAGCACAGGCAGCAGTGTGTGCGACATGGGCTCGAGCCTGTTCCGGCTCGCATGGCCCAGGCATGTTCTGCCCGTTTGCAGTGACAGCATGGCAAAGTGCCTTGATTGTTGCTGCTGTGAATGTGCTCTGCAACGGTGGCAACCTGACGCTGTGTTCTGTGAGAGCCAGCAAGTGCAAGGCCTTGAACACAGCTACTGAGCTTGCCCTCACGCCCTGCAAAGAGACAGCGCAGCCAAACGGCGCTGGCGTGCTGCTGCTGCTACCCATGCTTGGAGTTTCACCACTGCCAGAACACGCACGCTGACGCCATGCCCAGGACATGCGCAGGTCGACGCGTACCTGTCGGACCGCGCGCTGCCCATCTGGGCCTCGCTGTCGGCCACGCGCACCGAGCTGTACCGCGAGATCCGCTCCGTGTGCTCCGGCGGCTCGCCCTACCTGCAGCGGTGCCCTCCCCCCACCATGACGCGGCGGCTTCGCCTAATCATTACCTAATGTAACCCTATCTGCTCCATGACCTCTGGTAGCTCGCCCTACCTGCAGCGGTGCCCCGCTCTCACCTCCATGATGCGGCGGCTTGGCGCGAGGGTCGCTGCGCCCTCTCTCTCTCTCTCTCTCTGCTCTCTCTCTCTCTCTCTCTCTCTCTCTCTATGGGTTGGCGGAGCTCGTGGTGGTGTGAAGCCAGGCCATGGTGTGCTCCGTCTGCAAGCCCGAGTGGCGGCCGTTCCTGGCCGTGCGGTGCGTCTGCACCTGCTGCTGTGCAAGCTGAGCGGGCAGCTGCCGCGGCGCAGGCACTTTGGGCACTCGGGGCCGTACTGGGGCCGCCAGTACGTGTTCTGGCATGGGCGGCGCCCGCTGACGCTCATCCATGAGGTGTTCTCGCCCACTCTGCAGCGCTTCTTGGGGCCCCTGAGCCCTGACCCGTGAAGCGTATCATGCATTCATGCAATGCTGCATGATTGCTGCCGGTGCGTCTGTGTCCCTGTCGGCAAAGCAAAAACTATACTGAATCCAACTTGTCCACAATGTACACAAAACACTGCCCAATACATGCCGAATTGAAGGATTGGGTCTGCTCCGGTGCTGTTCTGCTCGCTGACTTCATATTCAGGTGTGTCAGGCTCGTGCATGTCTGTGTATACTCTCAGAAAGATCTGCTTACAACGCATGCCTCAATTGCACGGCAGTTGGCACGAAACTGTAACACACGCCCAGCAACGTAGCAAGCACCGCTGTGTTTATACCAACCATGATCATGTCTGACTGAATACAGTGAGACAACCCTCGTGACCGAAACAGGGCCAACTGCAAACGCGTCAGAAGAAGTGGCTGCATCCACCATGCTTGCAGACGATCTCACCTTCAGTAGCAGCAGTAACATGCGTTCTCAGTTCATGGTCGTGCGTTCCAAAACTGACAATCGCCCTTCAGCAGCAGCACTAACGCACGACGTCAATTCACAGTTGTGCATGTCATGCTCGTGCACACAAGACTGGGCTACAAGCATGGGCGCTCTGTGCAAAAAACTGCCTCCGCACCGTCGCATACCAACCTCACCACGAGCTTTGTTAGATCGGTTCGCTCTCAGCCAGACGTATCACTTGGGCGAATGCTCAGCTGGGGGCAGGAGATGCAGCCACGCCGCGCGCAGCATGAGCGGCTGCGATCAGGTCGGCGAGCGGCCAGGCGTCGTCCACGCAGTGCTGCCCGATCCGCTCGCGCCGCAGCGTCAGCATGTATGCCGCTGTGCCGGCCGCGCGGCCCTGGCGTGCGGGACAGCCGGGTGTCAGGCCCGCCCGGGTGCGCGCAGCGCATACACCCCACCGGCTTACGCCAGGCGGCCGCCCCGCCCTTGCCAGAGCGGGCACGCGTGCAGAGTGGCCCTTGATAGCACTGCCTGCTGTCGGCTCCTGCTGCTTATGACTCCCGGGTCTGCTGTGCATGCTCCGCACATTGCTCCGCACATTCAAAGAAAGCACTCGCGCTTCTTCCCAGCCCGGGCAGCCACGACGGGCGCGGCCGGCGGGCGCCGCGGTCGAGGCAGCGCGCGGGGCGCGCGGCGCACCAGGTCATTGACCAGGGAGCGGATGTAGGTGCCCTTGCTGCAGCCCACGTGGAACGCGACGTCGCGGCCGCCGGGCGGCCGCGACAGCTCCAGGCGCGAGATCGTGACCTCCCGCTCCTTCACCTCCACCACCTGCGCGCGCCGGACCCTGGCTCGGCAGAGGGCGGAGCCGGTGCACGCACCCAGCGCCCCTGCCGGCCGCGCGCACACGCGCCGCTGGCAGCGGAGTGCTTTCGGCTGCCGAGGCTCTGCCGTCGACTTATGGACGCGGCCTGAGGTCTGGCATTATGATTAGCGCTGCAGAAGGGCGGCGCTTCACTCTCAGAGGCTCGCAGGCGGACCGCCGCACCTCCCCGCGCCGCGCCTTGGCGTACAGGCGCTCGCCGCCCACCTTGAGCGCGGAGAACATGGGCGGCCGCTGGCGGATGGCGCCCACAAAGCCTTGCCGCGCGCGCTCCAGGTCCTCGTCTGCGGCGCCCCGCGCAGCTCTGGTCGGCGGGCCTGGGCGCCTCATCGTCTGTTCGAGATCGGCTCGCAACCATGCCTGCAGCCTCGCGGCCTCACAGTCCGCGCTGCATCGCCACTGCCGCAGCGCGAGCTGCGCAGGCCCGGCTGGGCGCCGGCCACGCAGCCAGCGTGCACAGGCTGCAGTATCTGTGCTTGCTCTGTGGCAGACGCCTTTTTGCACAGCAGCACGCCTCACGAAATTGCCTGTGGCCTCCAGTGTCGCATCAGCGACAGGGGGCTGCGCTGGCTCTGCGCCCCGCCCGCACCGGTTATATGCTCCCACGGCAGCTCCTCGCACGGCTCCACCTCCGCATCGTACGTCGCCGTCGCCTGGCCCAGCCGCAGCGTGCCTGCGCATGGGGCCGTGCTTCGCAGGCGTGTGGAGCATCGCGCGACATGGTATGAACAGCTGCAGCGCTGTTTTTGGCCAATGGCGCACCCTGTGTAGGTCAGGCAATCAGTGCGCGGCAGGCATGCAGGCCCACAGCTGCTTTTGGAGCTGGCAGCGGAGCCAGGGCGCGCCTGTGTACTCCTTATCGGCGAGCACGTGGGCTTCGATGCCCTTGGTCGCAGCGCCCGTGCACAGGATGAGCAGGCCAGTAGCCCTGGGGTCCAGCGTGCCTGCGTGGCCGATCTGTGGGGCGGCGCGGCCTGTCAGTGCGCTGCGCTGGTGTGCCGAGGAATGCCCGCACTCGCTGTGGCTGCATGGAACACTGGCAGGCGCTCAGTGAGCAAGGGCAGTGGCAAGTCTGAAAGGCCCTGTAGCCGATGACATGCAGGGGCATGCAGGTTGCCGTGCACCTCGCCGTGCAATTGCGCACCCAGCAGTCTGCCTCGGCTCCTGAGGCAGAACAGAAAGTGATGCTGTCGACAGGAACTGATCCTGGCAGGAGAGGTGTGGGCAAAGCGCGCAACTGCCTCCAGGCTGCAAGGCGCGAGCAGGCTCGGGGTTGTACCTTTTTCACGCGCATGACGCCGCGCAGCTTGCTGCATACGTTGGAGGAGGACCAGCCGTCCGGCTTGTCCACGAGCACAACCGCGTTGTGCCAGACGCCGGCGTCGAAGGCTGCCCCGCGCGCGACCAGCGCCGGCGGCACGCGCTCCTTCTTGTGGCTGGCCCTGCGCCAGAGCAGAGGCAGTGTATGAGCACGCCAGGGCGCTCACAACACGCAGCACGCAGAACGACACAGCTGTCAACGAGCTCGAGTTGCTCAGGCTGCACGCCCCAAAAGTGTACGTCTGCATAGACTGACGGTCGGCAAACGCAACAAGTACCCGCCTCGAGGCCTGCACACAGACAGCGGCGCATTCGCCTACACTTGGGGTGCGCAGCAGTGCCCTGGCACCTCTCGGGCCGGTCGCGTGGCAGCAGGGGCCCGGCAGTGCCATCCGGCTCCCGCTCCGGCTCAGGCCGCCCCTCAGCCTGAGTCTGCCCCAGCGCCTCCTGCAGTCTAGGAGCGGCAGCGGCGCTGGCGGCGGCGCCAGCCAGCGCGTGAACGCCCCGTGCATATTGTGGCCGCGGTGCAGCGGACACGCCTCGCTCGCAGGCGCTGGGCAGCCGTGCCGGAGCCCATCTACACAGTCCAGGGCAGTGCATGCCTGTCTGCGGTCCTGCGCACACAGCAGAACAAGGCCTCACCAGCCGCTCGTCCTGGCAAGCTTGGTCATAGGCAAATCGACAATTTCAGACCTTCCGAACAGGGGACCTTGGGCTGCGCACTTGTGAAGCGCATGGCAATGCTGTGGCACGACCAGCACCTCAGCATCAAAAGCTCTGTTGAGCACTAATATGCACAGAGTGCATCTAGCTCCTCAGCAATATATAATACACAACTAGGGTCAGGCGCTCTGCTTTCCACTGTGACCGGGAGATCGCACGTACAGTCCTGAGTCCGCCTCCACTTCACGCCATTAATTGAGTGATCGCAAGTGCTACCTGACGTCCGCCAAGTAGTCGCACACTGCTTGCTGCCATCTGGGCATCATATATAGAGCGCCGCGTCCTCTGTGGTGCACGCCGCGCCTGGCTGGGCCGTTGAGCGACAGGCGCCGGCGCGATGTCCGGCATAGGCACAGGGGTGAGCCGCGGCGCTGCTGGCTCTCTGTGCTGCAGACGCGCTGCGCTGCGATGCTGTCCCATCGGCTGCGCAGCGCCGGGAACGCAACCGCGTGTGTGCTCCCTGCGCAGTATGACCTCTCCACCTCCACCTTCTCGCCCGACGGCCGCGTCTTCCAGACTGACTATGCGCAGAAGGCGGTGGACAACAGCGGGCGCGGCCCGCCGCTCCGCCCGCTCGCGGCGCAGCGCAGTGAGCGCGCGCCGCCCTGCCCCCCCGCCTGCAGGCTGACTGACGCGTGCTGCGTCCGCGCAGGACGGTGATTGGCATCATCTGCAAGGACGGCGTGGTCCTGGTACGCCGCATGAGGCTGGACACACGGAGCTTGCGTGGCGTGAACGCCTTCAAACCAGCTTGACTTGGGCATACTTGGTTCCTTGCTGCTCTATGGCAACTCTTAGAGGCGCTGCGCGCCGGTCTACCGCACCTAACAAGCTCAGCAGCTCCTGCAAGGCGGCTGGCTGTAGGTAGCTGGGGCGCCGCTGACGGGAGCTGTGGGCGCAGGGCGTGGAGAAACCTATTGTGTCGAAGATGCTGGTGGAGGGCTCCAACAGGAGGACGTATGCGGTCGACAGGCATGCAGGCGTGGTGCGTGCTCACGCCCTCCGTCCCTGCTCCTGCCCCGCACCATGCGCTGCATATAGCTCTACCATGCAAGTGCCTGTCGCACAACTGCGCCTTGCTCCATTTCCCGTCCGGCTCGTCTGCCACAGCGGGGTGCACGCCTACAGACATTGTGGCATACTGAATGCATGGTCGGCATCAGCTTGCCACCATCTCTGTGTCTGTTGCCGGGGCTGAAAGGACAAGGTCCTGATGCGCGGTCGCTCTGACGGGCGCAGGCGGTGGCAGGCATTGCAGCGGACGGGCGGCAGATCGTCAACCGCGCCGTGCAGGAGGCCGTGAGCTATAAAAAGTGCGGCTGGGCGCGGATGCTGCTTGCCTTTCATGACATCTGCAGCAGGCACTGCGCAGCACACAGGGGTCGGGTGTCATGGATATCACGCTCGGGAGAATGGTGCATCTCTTCAGCAGGCGCCTGCGACTGACGTGCCAGGGGTGCCGCCTGTGTTAGGCCTGACAATAAAGCGCACAGCACAAGCATGCTCCTGGCGCATCACGGGCACAGTGCATCGCTGGAGGTGTCGTGGCTCACGGCAGAGCGCGCGCGCGCGGCTGCAGCCTGTACGGCGACAGCATCCCCGGCCGCGTGCTGGCGGACCGCCTGGCCAGCTATGTGCACCTGTTCAACCTGTACTGGTACTCGCGGTGCGCTGCCCCCGCCAGGCCCTGCCGGGGGTGGCGCGCTGCCCTGGGCTGCGCATGTGCGTCCTGCCCAGCGTCGCGGTGCCTGTGCTGCTCAGAGCCGGGGCCTGTTGCGCTGCAAGGCGGCGCGCCGAGCGCCGGCTCTGGGGCGCATGCGTTGGCGAAGCCCAAGTGAAGTAGGTCTCCTGGCTCATGTACTCTGTGAGCTCAACATGCTGTTCCGGCGCTCCACCCTGGCTGTCAGTACCTCGCCCTTTCTGTGGCGTGGAGTGTCTTGGAACACCGCTTACGCTGCTGTGTGCTGGCGCTGGGCAGCGCGCCGCGGGCAGCGCGCTGCGCTGACATGCTGCTCACCATCTGCCTGGTGTGCTCATTACTTGTGCATGTCTGGACATGCTGGGGTCGCGGTGCCGGCAGACCATACGGCACAGCGTCGCTGCTGGCCGTGTACGATGACGATGGCCCGCAGCTGTACCTGGTAGAGCCGTCCGGCGCGGGGCATGTGCGGGCCCAGCCGCTGCTCAGCCGCGCGCTGCTGTGGCTGCCGGACAAGTGGTTGTGCAGCATGGTTGAAGCGCCATGGACAGTGCTGAAGGCATGCATGAGCGCGCGCAGTGGACAGGCAAAGCTGGCTGAGGCGTCTGTGCGTCCTTGTTGCGGCTGCCGTTGCAAACCGTTTCTGAAGCGGCCGCACAGCAGCTACGCCCGGCGCTGAAAGTGTTCCCGCGTGCAGCGCTACTTCGGCACGGCCGTGGGCAAAGGCCGGCAGGCGGCCAAGACCGAGATCGAGCGCCTGAAGCTGGGCGAGCTCAGCTGCGAGCAGGGCGTCAACGAGGTCGCAAAGATGTGCGCGCCACCGCCGCCTGCGCCCGCGCGCGCTTGGCGCGTGCAGCTGAAAGGAGACGCGGGCCTGCACGTCCCTCAGCCGGCACGCAGAATGTTGTTGTGTTGCCATGCATTTGGGTCGCAGCAGTGCTACCATAGCTGCACATCGCCCGTCCTGCCTTCCCTGGTGCGCGCCCTCAGTGCCGCACCCGCACGCATTCTGGACCCTGCTGTCAGGCGCTGACCCCGCGCGCCGCGCGCCGCTCGCAGCCTGCACAGCGTGCACGACGAGGAGAAGCCGTTCGAGATGGAGCTGGCCTGGATCTGTGAGGCGTCCGGGCGCGAGTTCCGGCGCGTGCCGGCCGAGCTGGCCGCCGCCGCCGAGCGCCAGGCCAAGGCCTCCCTGGCCGACTCCGACATGTGCGCTTGCCCGCCCGCCCGCCCCGCCGCGCCTGACCGCCAGGGGGCCAGCAGTGCTGCGGGGCAGTGCCGCGCTGCAACCAGGCTGCCCAGACCTGTAGACCTGAGGCCGCGGCCGTGCTGTCTGCTGGGGTGTGCCACACTTACGCCGCCGCCCACCACAAGCTTGCTACTGGCGCACTGCTGTTGTGTTGAGCCCGGTGTGTGACCTCTGTTTGGAAGGGCGCCTGGTGGGTAGCCTGCTCAGTCTCTTGCCTTTGCTTCGGCTCAGCCGGCTCTGTCCGTCACGCAGGGAGGACTGATGGACCTGGTCTGCCTGCTCTGCGGCCTGGCTGGGGGCAGTGACGCTAGCGGGGGATTGCTTGACCAGCTAGGCGCCATTCGCGGCTCTGCTCGCTGGTTGCGCTTGCTGCAGTGCCGCATCACGCACGCTGCTCGTGTCAAAATCAGTTCATCGCTCGCTGCGCGTTACAGACCTGTGCCTTCCCTTGTGCATCTCTCCACACCTCAGCACTGTTAGTTGCAGCACACCGTCCGCACAGCAACAGAGCATGCGCCAGAGCATTTCAGCTCCGCAGCATGAAGCAGTAGCAGTCAACAAGCAGTCAACAAGCACATGTGGCCTTGCCAAAAATGGGGCCCCTGTTCACAAGCAGGCAGCATGCCAAGCTAGTGCACAGGTGCCTGGTGCCATGCCCCGCGGGCATGCGCCTCAACAGATGGACTTCATCCAGACGGCGCGCGCGGCGCAGGCGTCCTGCGCAACAACCGCCGCCTTCAGGTGCACACTCACTGACACAGCGGCAAGCATGTGCCGCAGCCACCCGCACTTGGCAGGCAGGAAATCATCTGCATGCACTTGATTCGAACTAGTGGGAAAACTTGTGCATACAGAATTGTTCTCCTAAGTTTTCATCCAGATCTCAATCTGCTTGCACTTGGAAAAAAACTTCTCAAAATTTTTCTATAAGCACAAGTTCCTTCATAATTTTGAATTGAGGTGCATGCAGATGATTCCTATCTGCCAAGTTCAAGCTAAGTATTCCTGCCCTCTTTGTTAACGGCTGGATGAGACACAATGCGCGGGCAGTCATGCCGCTCCTGCGGGGCGCACGGGGCCCTCGAACGCGGCGCGGCCGACGACGCACTGCTTCCAGTTGGTTGCGCGGCGGACGGTGCCCCGCACCAGCCTGCCAGAGCCGCAGGCTGGTCAGTGACGAGTGCCACAAGAGCACTGCGCGGCGGACGGTGCCCTGCACCAGCCTGCCAGAGCCGCAGGCAGGTCAGTGACGAGTGCCACAAGAGCACACTCTGGCAGGGGCCTCTGAGGGCCACAGAGCGGGGGCGCACTTGGCGGGAAGCGTGGACTCGACCCCGGCCGCCAGGGCCAGGTCGACCAGCAGCGGCGGCAGGCACGCGTCTGCGCGTGTCCACAGAACTCTCAAGGCAATAAGCGTGTGGAGTGAGCGCGGTGCAAGGAGGGCGGCGTGAGCCCGCACCGAGCTGCTTGATGCTGTGCGGGTCGGCGCTGGTGGCCTTGAGCATGGCCAGGATGTGCGACCCTGCTGAGGCACGGACTTGCTGACGAGCAGGTCTGCTTGACAGCGTGTTTCTCTGGGTCCAACCTTATCTTGCACAGGGTCAGCACGAGCCTGCTGCCAGTGTGCGCCCGTGCAAACACTGCTTGAACACCAGGAATACGGCAAAGGGGCCTTGGGCTTTACCCAGGCGGATGCAGTCGCTCTGCGCCGCAGTCAAATGCATGAGTTAGCGCAGTAGGAACAGGATGGCTTGTTATGTGTATTTCTGAGACAGCCAGGACTAGTGCTGAGCGATTCTCAAGCGTCACCTTCTGGCTGAGGCAGCGCCCGATGAAGTGCACGGCGTGCGCATCATTTGCGGCGTTGGCCTCCTCGTAGAACTCGCTGGCCTTCTGGAAGGCCACCTGCAGGGCAGAGCAGGATGGGGCGACATGCATGCAGCGTGCTCATGCGTCCAATTGCGCATAACAAGCTGAAGCTTGCAGGTGACTGTGCATGCTTGGAGAGTCTGAGCTTGCAACGGGCATGTGCGCTGTGTGTAGGGCTTATGTGGTGGGCTGCATGCGACAGTCACTGCATGCATGAAGGTCTCGGGTATGCATGAAACTACCTGGGGGCCACAACTGCGAGCTGGAAACCTGTGCCGCCCTACCTGGCTGGGAAACACTCATGGCATGGGGTTGAGGCGCGCCTTGGTAATGGCCAGGCTCTTGACGAAAGCGTAGCAGACCGCGCCATGCTCCTTGCAGTCCCACTCGCTGGGCGGCGCGGCCACGCCCTGCCACTTCACCCGGCCCCCTGCAGGCGGGGCGCGCCCGCCTCAGCGTCCCGCAGCAGTGACACCAGTCCCCCACCGCAAGGCCGCCTGGCCTGTACTTCACCAGGCGAGCAAGCTGCTGCAGCCTGCAAAAAGAACGCTGCTGTTGCAAAGGTCCAATCCACTCCCACGGTCTTGTGCGCCGGGTTTGCCGCCAGGGAGGGGAGCAGGCACCGCGGCGGTTCATGAAGTCGATCTTGAGCGAGCAGGCGTTGCACTCGCTGACCTCCGCAATCTTGAAGAACATGGCGATGCCCGGCAGCGCCACGTTGTCTGCAGAGCTGGCTGTTACTGGGAGCACTGCAATGTCCTGTGCAGACCATTCCTAGACAGCACATGCATGCCAGCCGCGTGACATGCAGTGATGAAAGCGCGCACCGCGGTCGAAGTATGCAAACGCGCTCTTGTACAGAGCGCACACGTTCTGACTGAAACTGCGTGCCATGCACAGCTGAGCTCAGGGGGCCCACGCAGGCACACGTAGGCGTAAATGGCTGCATAACTGCAGTCAATGTCACAAAACAGGAAGTCACATCATCTGATGCATGAAGCCTGCCGCCAACAGCAGAGGCTCCTGAGACTGCAGCAGGGCACAACGTGTGTGCGACACCACAGCGCACCACATGTCGGCGCTTGAGCCATCATGGCCGCCCAAGTGTCCACTTGGTGCATGTGTTCTGTCACAGCGCTTGACACACGGGAGGGCGCACCCGATGCAGCAGTTCATCATCTCCTCGAGCTTGGGCGAGAACGTCTCGGTGCGGGCAAAGGGCATGTCCTCAGCGCACTCCTGCCCGCCAGCCACTCAAGCATCTCCTGCCTTGTCGTGCACCTCTTGGAAGGCGCGCAGCGCGCGCGCAGCATGCGTGCAGCGGGCCCACCTTGGCCTTGAAGAGGTACTCGCACTCCTTCTCAACCTGCCCATGACAGCACTGTCTCGGGGCTCGGCTGTGCGCGGTATGGGGGCAAGCGGGGTGACCTGTCTGGGCAGCGGGCGGCTGCATACAGGCACACCATGTCGAGGCCCGAAAAGTCCTCCTTGCCACACGCGCCGTCCAGCTTGGCCACGGCGGCAGGGCGCGGGGCCTGCCCGCGCTGAACGCCAGGTGCGGCCGACATGGAATCTTCCAAGTGTTGACGGGAGCTGTGCTGTGGTGATGACACTGTGATGGTGCAGCTGTGCTGAGGCGCAGTGGTGGCTGTCCAAGCCAGAAGCGGGGCTGTGATCTGATGAGCAGCAATGGCAACAGTGTGGGACTGCACAGCCCGAGACAAATTTTCATGGACGGAGCAAGCCCTGTCCTAGGGTGAGCTTCAGGGGCAGTCATGCTGCTACACATCCCACTTCGCGCCGCTGCAGACAACATTGCTTACAGGACCGTCAGAGCTACATGCGTCATACGCAGGCAGGCGCGATGAAATGTTTATGGTGGCAGCAGACAGCATGCAGTGCTCTGCACGCAACAGGTAGGGCTCAACTCGCTCTCACTACACACGCAAGCACTCTCACACAGCTCCAAAACTTTTGCTCTCATCTGTCCCGCGCTTGCACAACCCCACGCTCTGCTTGACCGTGTGCTCCAAGGGCACAGGCTTGGCCGCTGCACGCGCGGCTGCGGCGCCGCTTCAGACGAGCGCGCGCTTCCACACCTCCTTGGCCACGCACCCCTCGTGCGTCTCGAACGCCGGCTTGTCGATGATGGTCGACTTCCACTCGTCGGCGCGCTCGATGGAGCCCTTGACCAGCTTGGCCGGCAACACGGACTCCACGCCGGCCGCAGCCGCCAGGTCCCTGCACGATTCAGCACTTGAGTAATAATAGGCAAAAAAATGTGGTGATTCATAAGCAGCAAACAAGTGTTGAGCAAGGTACAGGAGCCAGCCACTTGAAGCATGGCCTGACACAAAGTGGCAGGCCACGCGACTGTGCAATCATGCTCAATATGACGCGCCAGACATCCTTAGCTATCTACTCATTGCACAGCTGTCAAGGCAGCATGCATTACGAAAACACACGAAGCAGGCGCCATGGCATGCATGAGGCATCATTAGAGTACGCACTTACACTTGAGCTCGACCGCCTGGAAGCTGTGCTACAGCGCCACCTGCCATGCAAAAGTGCACATGCATGTGTGGATGAAGAACCAGCCGGAGGCTGCCATTCCAGCCACCAAACATGATTGTCAAGCTCGCAGCCCGCACGGCAGGGCGCACGCGAGGCAGTTTGGCAGGGTGCGGTCGAAGTTCTTGATGGCGTGCTCGTCCTTCTCCACCATCTTGAGGTGCGCCACGATGTGGGAGCCCAGGCGCAGGCACTCGCTCTGCGACGCAGCAGCGCGCATTTCGTCAGCATGATGGAGACTCTCCCTTCACAGATGCTGCGGAACAGCATTTGATACTTCACACCGCCACATCCACTTGCACGTCCCTGAGACATGGTGGGCTGGACCTCAACAAACCAGGGTGCATGCACGCGCAAGGGAAGGCGCAAAGGGAACGCTCGACATGCAGCACACCTTCTGGCGCATGCAGTTTGTGACAAAGTCCACGGCGTGCGCGTCCTTGTCCTTGTGCGCGATGTCGTACAGCTTGGTGACCTTCTCAAAGCCGACCTGTGCACACATGATTGTCATGAGTCCTGAGCATTTGCTGCTTTGGCACTTGATGGGTGTACGTGCGACTTGAACCGCATCTTACGTTGACGATTGGTCAAAGCTGCCAACTGCAAGCAAGCAGGGATATACGCAGGAAAGTACATTACCTTGACCATAGCCAGGGACTTGACGAAGGCAGTAAGGACGTCCGAGTGCTCCTGGCAGTGCCTGCAAGCAAGAGGTGAGGATGTGTGCATGTCTCACCGGGAGGGCTGGTCACACACCGCTGAAGAGCACACACATGCTCCTGCACCACTGCAAAATCAAGCATGCATGAAAGCAGTGCTCACCACTCCATCCAGGGCTCTGCGACGCGTCCAAACTGCACGCGCCCGCCTGCGTTGCAACAAACGTCTCAATACCGGCCTGCCGGCGGCACACATGCAGATGCTGTATCTTCATACATGCCACTCTACCACTTTGGCTGTGATACAGCGCAGCCGTGCGTGCTGCATGCAACAAGCACACGCTCAGCACGTCGACACACAGTGGGTGATCATATGCAGTGCAGCAAACAAACATGCGCAGCAGGCTGTGCCGCGGGGCCTGCCGCGCTTGTTCAGCCAGTCGGCGATCTTGTACTGCTCGTTCATCTTGCAGACGCCGGCCACCTTGAAGAACATGGACACGCCCGGCAGCCCGACGTTGTCGCGGTCAAAGTAGATGGCGGCGCTGCGGTAGATGCGCTCAACGTTGGCGTCATAGCTGCGCCGCGCATCGACTCTTGTTAAAGAGGCGCGCGTGCTGCGTGCACGAGCCGTGCAGCCACATGCAGCCTGTCATGCAGCCTCAGGCTGGTGTCCTCGGCTAGACACGAGGCTGGCGGCCATGCCACATCAGTCAGCGGAGGTCATGTGGAGGCCAAGGTCAGACATGCGCCGGCCAGCTGAGAGCACCCTCAGCAGTACCACGTGGCGTGCCAAGGCATGCGCGCAGGAGCGGGCGCACTTCAGCGCGCAGTTGAGGCTGCACTCCAGCTCCTTGGACAGCGTGCTCGTGCGCGCGAAGGGCGTGTTGGGGTCGCCCACCTTGGCCTTGAACAGCTGGTCGGCCTCATGCTTGATCTGTGCGCGCGGCTCGCCCGCCAGGTCAGCCGCTTGCTGATTTCTCAGCAAGCAAGGTAAGGAAAGGTGCATCTTGGGAGCGCAGGCAAGCCGCTAAGGCACTCTGACATCAGGAAAGGCGCTGCAGTGGGTCACCAAGCCGCCAGATGCAAGCGTAGCAACACGCGCCGATTATGTCATCGCTTTTTTGTCTTGCTAGGTGCAATATCAACACAGCAGCCTGCTGATTTTTGCGGCTGGTCCCTGCACTTGCCCGTAGGTCTGCCTGGTGGTGGCAGGCACCTCAGACAGGCCGGGGAAGTCGCTTCCCCTGTCGCCCTTTGCTGCCTGGTGCGCCATGTCGTGCAGCTTCCCTGCGCACCAGGACGCCCATAGCTTTAGCGATCTGTGTATGCCATCCTCAACGGTGCTGTCACATACCGCTCAGCAAAAGCAGGGGCTGGACAGGCGCGCCTTGCACTGCAGACGTGATCTTGGTGAAGACGTCAATCTTTGCAGCTGGCGCGGCCTGGAGATTCTTGAGCAGAGAGAGGCACAGAAATGAGCCACCTTTCTGGCACTGCAGTGCAAGTCCACTTATGCACAGACCTACCCCCTAGTGAACCCTAGCTGAGGTGCATGCTAGCCTTGCTACTCCAGGAAGCAGTTCTGAAGCCATACAGCTGAGCTGTGAGCGTCCATGGTCTCAGTCGGATCACGTGTGGACAAAAGTGCAAACCTCGCACGCCTGAGCCCCAACGAGCTCACCAGATTATTGCGTATAAAGAAACCTTGCTCTAAGCCATGCTCTGTCTGCCGCTGGTGCGAAGTGGTTTTGGGCCAGGCGACGCTGCGTGCAGGCAGCTGCGCTAACGCAGCAAGGCCTCTCTCTGGAGCCAGGCATGCTAAAGCGTTCATGTGCTGGAAGTGCATGAGTTGAAGCTTGCAGATAAAATGAGAGGTGATACAGGAGGTGCACAGCAGCGGCCCTGCCCATGATCTGGTTTATGAGCGCCTCAAGTTCCGCCCGCTCTTCTGTCTACGCCCTGCAACCGGCAGAGCTCACGCCCTAGCAAAATGCTGCCAGGTCTACCGTGGAGAGCGCGGCCGCACTGCATTGCGCTGCTGAGGTTTGCTGTTCACGCAGTGTGCTGATAACATTGACTGGGCCGGCAATGTCCTCGGATGTGCGGCAGTGCCCTACCCTGTTCAGCATGAACTTGACATGTGCGCTTTTGCGCACGAATTGCAACCACATGCAGGGTTGCAAGCACTACTTCAGCGTGGTGTTGTAGCCGTTCCTCTGTTTCCAGACAAGCAGGATGCTCCTTGCGACATGCAGAGCTGCCCCACACACAGAATACACGGGATACACCTCTCAGCACTCTAACAATACAGCTAGCTGCGGCGCGGCACTCCTCCCAATACGCCACACAATTATGCCGGTGCGGCCGCCGCGTTGGCCAAGTCTGCGGAGCGGTCCAGCGGGATGCAGTGCACCTTCAGAATGTCCGTGGTCGCCGCGCGCGCGGGCTCCGCCTCCAGCACCACCAGCTGCACAGAAGGCAGCCATGTCACTTGCTATGACGAGTCCAAACTCACACTGCGGGCTCCAAACCGGTGAGAATGAACAGTCGCAATACAAGCAGGGGCTGAAACATGGAGTCATAACCACATGGCACGGGGCTGCATTAGATACCTGATTGTACTCAAGATCGAACCGCAGGAACTTGTCGGCCGTGCCATCGACCTCGGCCACGAGCTCCTTCAGGTTGCGCACAGGCTTGTCGTTGACCGACTTCACCTGCACACGCCCCAAACACAGGGAGCTGCCTTTGCTACCATAACCTTATTGGCTGTGGCTATTTTGATGGCTGTGACCTGCGACTCTATTCCACACCCGCTTCTCAAGCCTGAGCCCGAGGATGAGTACCCCCTGCTTGCTTGCATGCGCGCCGTCGTTTCATAGGCCCCGTCAAATCGTAACTCTCTGCACTCTTCTGCTACTGCCGGGGCGCGCCTGCGTGTTCACAAAGCCCTCCTCATACCCAATGTTGACGTCCGCGGCCAGCACCTGCGCCAGCACCACGACCTGCGACGCGCCTTTGCCCCCTCAGCGCCAGCCGGCCCCATGCTGCCCCGTCTGCCCCCTTGCCCGTCTTTAACCAGTGGCCGGAGCGCTCATGCATGCCGCTGTGCTATATACAAACGCACGCAGGTTGGCACCTATCCAAGCCCCTCCGGCCGGCCAGCACATGGGAAGCGCGCCTGCTGGTCCCGGCTCTCAGCCTGCGCATGCATCATTGCGTCCAGCAGCTTCACGGGCGCATCAAAGTCGTACTCCTTCCCGTACTCGCTGCGCAGGAAGGGCACGGTGACCTGCGCCGACGCGCCCGAGCGGCTCACAAACCGCGCTGGGACACGCCTTGCTTGCGCACCTGAGCTGCTTGCCTCTAAATCGCACAGCTGGTAAATGAAATGACTTAGAGCAAGCGCACAGCGCGGAAAAGGGTTTGAGGGAGCGTCAGACAGCTAGCTGGTCCCTCCCAGGAGCAGCACGCCATCACAGACCAACAGCCTCTCGGCCTCGCAGCAGGAGCGCTCAACACAACAGCCGGCTCTCACTGTATGAATGACGGCCTGGGCAGACCCACTGCCGTGCCTGGGTGAACACGAGCCCGGCATAGATGAAGTAGGACGGCGGCCGGCCCTTGATGTGGACAGGCACGAGGCGCGTGGGCGAGCACAGCTCCACGCTGATCTCCTTCACCTTCCCCTCCGACAGCACCCGCAGCTCCGCCTGTCGCGCGTCGCACCCCAACAGGTCAGGGTATGGCTTACAGCCGCGCCATCCGCCGGAAACTCTGCATGTCGGCGTGTGTGCGCCCAGCGCATGCTGCAAGCGCGTCCGGCATGCGATGCCCCGGTGGAGCCCCAGTAGAGCCTGCGCTTGCCTCCACCAAACGGCACCGTATGCATCCGCGCCTCGGCACCGCAGCGGCAGTGGGTCCGGTGCAGGCCCGCACAACAACCTCTCGACGCTGTCCCCCCATATGCCAACGTGGCCTGTATCCAGACAGTGGGCAGTGGAGCTGCGTGCGGCTGCATCTGCACCGCCAGCGCCACACCGCGCTCCACCGGCGCGGGCCGCCGGGCGCGCGCGCCTTCTCGCCGACGTACTTCTTCGAGACGAGGTAGGAGAAGGAGATGCGCTCGCCGGAGCGGAAGGGCACAGTGCCGTCGTTGGCGATGTCGGTGCCGTCGAAGGCAAGCACGATGTCGCCGCGCTTCAGCACCTTGCCCGCGGGCGAGGTTGGCTCCACGCGCCGCACGTACACGCCCTTCTGCCCGGCCTGCTCGCGCGGCGCCGGCGCTCAGCAGGCCAGCTCTCCGCAACTGCTGCAAAGCGTTCCCATGGCTGGACAGACGCGGCAGCGTACGTGATCAGCCAAGGGGGTGTTGCTTAGAGCACCACGTATGCGCTACACTCCGTGCGCTCAGCATTGACGTGCATGGGGCAAGCCTAAGTGACGACTGAAGCCCTTGTCTTGCCACACAGCGCTTGTCTTGCCACACGCCTCTGCTCCCAAGAGGAGCTGACCGTGCCAGCTAGGAAGGCTCTGGGTTGCACCACACGCAGCTCTACACCTTCATGGGCCGCGCAACACACTAGGGCAGGCGGCCTTGCCATGCAACACACCCAAGCCCGCTGGCGACACTGGAGAGGCCCACTCCAGGGGGCGCGCCTTCATGCCGAGGCTCTTCCGCAGGAAGGGCGACTCCATCTTCTGCCAGTCGATGCCGAGCGCCGGGAAGCCCGAGAACGACTTGTTCTTCTCGTAGTCGTTGATGAAGTGCTGCGCGCGCGCGCAGCCGCCGGCGTCAGCGGGCGCCGCCATACAATATATAACATGCGCGCTGGTGCATGCGCGCGGCTGGGCAAAGACAAGGTGTGGACCAGCAAGTACCGCCCTAAATGTACAACCGCTTGCCAACCTGCAAGCAAGCAGGTGCCTACTCGCACAATCATGCGCGGCCGCATGTGAAGCAGCTACTGCAGCTGCTGGAGGTGAGCGGCGAGCGCGCGCGCCTCGATCACGGGCACGGGAATGACGTAGCCGATGCCTTCCGCGTCCTCGTGCTGCCCCGCGCCGCCGCCGCCCCCCTGTCAGCAACCTCGCAGGGCCTCAGGCTGCGCACAACCTGCCCAAGCTGTCATTCCTGGAGCTGCAACCCTGCACCTGTATCACTGCTTTCTTACACACTGCGTGCTTCTGCAACAGCTCTGCATCAGTACGTCGAAGCACTGCAGACCGGGTTCCTGCACGAGTCATTCCACCTCGTCCTACCACACCTCAGGTGCACGACAAGAGCTCGGCATTCCGGCTGACAGCATGCAAACCCCTCGGTGGCAACCGACAGAGTGCTACAGCAATTGCCACCTGTTCTGAATCTGGTTGACATGCAGATCCGTGCAGCCATGTGCTGCATGGGCAACAGGGCGCACGCGCAGGCTCTGGAAGGCGATGCCGCAGCACTCGCCCCTGTTGGTGAAGGCTGGCCCCCCTGCGCATGCACATGGGGGATTCAAGATGATGCACAGCCTACCTACATTGATGCACCACATGTGCATCAATGCAAGGGCATTGCAGCCGCACCGAACAAGCAGGTGAGGTGAGCAGGTGAGGTGAAGCTTTCTGTGCATCCCCCTCGTGCATGGTTGCAGCAACAGTGGCAGCGCTCGCGCTCCGCACCAGAGTTGCCCGCGTTGATGGCGGCATCGATCTGCACGCCGAGCAGCTCCGAGGAGCCGTGCACGTAGCTGGTCACCTCGATGCGCGACACCACGCCGCTCGTGACGCTCATGGTGTCGCCGCCGATGGGGTAGCCGATGACTGTGA
>JAABUY010001817.1_pt1 | contig 27242 bp, 31 predicted proteins | sample 5560271 | NCBI WGS metagenome assembly JAABUY01 (sample SAMN10711886, study PRJNA513374) | rock metagenome | isolation source: Antarctica rocks | place: Antarctica: Victoria Land, University Valley | reverse complement strand
TGTAAATAGAAACAATGTCAACAAAGCCCCCTATTGTTCTGGCCCACCTCGATAATGCCTTCCTGTGACGTAGTACCTGATTCAACTGATTTAGGAACTGACCGTCCTAATCTGCGTCCTATCACTGTTATAGGCGATCGATTTGAGTCTATTCAGATTCCTTCAAACGTCAGTTGAATTCAATATACCTACGCATACAACCGTCGATGTAGATCAGAAGAACACAAAGCCTCGTACGAGTTCTTGATTGAAATCAGCATTATTAATGTCTACAAACTCTCTTTGCATTCAGATGTTTCAAAGAAGACTAAATACACTGTTCATAGCGAGTTCAGAACGGCTCTGGCTACATGTCTTATTCAGGCCTTTCAAAGGCAGTTTCTGAAGCGAAAAAGAACGTCAATTGGATCAGCAATTGAACGTTCAATGATACCTTTAGAAGATCATGAAATCTGCAAAAGAAAGAGCTCTGGGAACTGCCGTGGATGCAAGGAGATAGAGCAATTGGCATGATCAAGAAAACGAAGGTCTCTCGATGAAATTACACCAAATTTGGGCCGCAGCAAGCGGGGAAAGCGCTCTACTTATGGCTGCAATATCTGCGATGTCTTCATCTGCAAAGACGGTCCTTGTTGGGCCGCTTATCATCATAGCATTAAGATAGGATGAACAATAGAAGTTCAGGGTGAAATCCTATAAACTGATTGGTGGAGTAAGCGAATACGCTAAATAAGGCACCCGGCAGCGGTTAAAGGGATACTGTGTACTACTACCTTACTACTGTCACCTTCGTACTCGCAGTATCACCAGAATCCAAGAGCGATCACGGTACAGGAAACAGAATGTTCCAGCGCAAATATCGTCACCCGGGCCGCTGTGGCGAATTTCTCCCTCTAAAGCTATCCGTCCACCCGTCCTAGGCTGGTCTAGGTGTCACACTCCACTGATGTTACCTGAACGTCTTTGAATCGTGCGGAGGGGGAGGGGGTGGCGGAGATATATATAATTGATCGTGCTGAGTGCGCTGCTTCTTCAACGCAAAGCGTATGTCTATGTCGTTGTTCCGTTTACGTTTACGTTTCCGTTTCGTAGTTGGTACAGGCGGGAGGGGCGACAGTATTCAAGGGGAAATGTTCGAACAGTGCTTGTAATGCACCTCTTTGACCCTGTTTCTCCATGAAGTTGAATCAGGGCGTGCGTGAAGGTTTCAACTGCCTCTAGTAGTAAGGTTCAACAATCGGTTGCAAGATATCAAGAGTTTCTGCAAGCACAGAAGTTTCTGCAAGCAGACGCGAGCCAAGAATATGCTGCTACAAACTTCAGACAATCTTGTTGCTATAGTTACACGTCGGGACGATGTCTTCTTTCAACCCCTACACTACAGCGATGAAAAGATCATCTTTACTAGCGGAAGAGTCTTTCTCAAGACGATTCTAGGAATCAATGCTGATACGAAACTTGATGTTCTTCTGATTTACATCAACGATTGTATGCGTAGATATATTGACTCAACTGACGTTTGATTCTGAAAGACTACCCCTACTACTAGATTACAGCTGAGAAGACAACAAGTCAGTTTAATTTGTTCCGGCTATGAACTCGAGCTTCATCAGAAGTTATTCAAATATACCAAAGAAGCCAATGCGATGACTCGTAGAGTTGACCTATTGGAAGTCAAAATAGCAGCCACGGAAGCCGCTATCAACGCTCGAAATATACGTAAAGATCAATCTGCTAAGATCTTATCAACGGGAGGCATTCTATACGTCAAAGATGCTCGATCTATGACCAGTGATAGGCTAGATTTAGAGAAATTGAGGCAGAAGACCCGCGATGACCGTTCCGAAAAGCAGTATCTTAACGAGCTAATAAAGGTTTACAAGCGTTGTAAGGCCCATATTAAGGTATGGCAGAAGGAAAAGAAGGCCTGGAAGGTTTTATATAAGGCTGTTTTGAAGGAATTGCGTGTAAAGCAGCCTTTGCAGAAGTAATATGGTGCCGATTTGGTTACATGGCTGGTTAGTACTAAGCGAATACTGGAGCGAAAGTGCGGGGTACGGATAGTCGACTAGATGGCCTGAGGTGATGCACATCTTTGACCATCTGACCGTTTCGTTTCGGACCGAACCCAAGCCATTGTCTTGCCATAACTAAGTATTTTGTTCAAAATTGTGGCTGCCTGCAGTGTACACTCAACAAACAAACCCCGGACGCAGTACATAAAAGCAGCTGCGGCAAAATGGATGCTTAGATTGTATGGTTGAAATATTCGTCAAGAGCGACAATAGCTTCAGTAGCCTCCCTTCTGTCCACGGGGTCGCCGAGGTCATACTTGCGCGATCGGTGTAACGTAATATACGGTAGGTGTGGTGGTGGTTGATCCGAATAAATGTAGTTGAGATACTCCGAGGAAAAGTAACAAGATACAATCATAATATCAGACTGATGGACCGAGATAAGAAAGCGGCTAAGAAAAAGAAGTTAATAAGCTTACTTATAAAGTTTAAGTGATAAATCTTACCACCGTCGTTCATCATCAAGTGCTTCGTAGTCTCCGTCTACCACCTGTGACAACTCAGACCCAAGCAGCTCACAGAATTGTTGTGCGAGAGTCGAATCGGATGTCGCTCCAATTCCCGAGCTATTTAGTGATAGGGTTAAACTCTCTGCGCCAAGCAGCGCCGTCATCTTGACAAATACAGTTGAGATGAGGTGAGACCAAATAAAACGTATTTGGAGCGTTGAAGAACTCGGTTGTGATACTTCCATCTGGCTGACTCGAGTAAAGATTGATAACTATAGAAATGAACTGTGCAGCCATATTCGCTGATACGACTTCGTGTTTTTTGCGGTCGATCTGCTCCTCGAAATCAGGCCTCTCGTTCAGGTGGCGTGGTGAGTATGTGGAGGAGACTGTAGTAAAAGGCGAGGAGCCTATTGGCGGAGACGAAGAGAAGCCTTCGCCTTCACCAGATCTGAAGTTGGGTCGTTCCGGGGCTTGAATATTTTCTCGAAGGCGGCGACTAGGGAGGCTCTGACTTCGCACACGCGTAACGTCGGCGAGAGAGACGAAAAACGAACCGAAACTGGGGACAGAGCGTAGGGCACGATGGGACAAGCTTCGCAGTTCCTCATAGGAGAATGATGTAAGGGAAGTGAGCAGGGATCGGTCTGCAGCTACACGAGCCGTAGCCGTAGTCTTGTAGTCATTGAGAATTGGAATACTGTATGTATTACCACTATAATCTTGTACCAGGACACGGCATGCTTGAAGATGTTTTGCAGACCAGGCACTCCCGCTTGCAGATTTCAGCTCGCGGGGTAGATTATGAATAGTGCTGCTCTCGTTGAACAGGGAATCTACGAAGAAACTCCCGTTCATTCGAAGGCCATTTTTGCGCCATGTATTAAGTATCATAGAAATGGTCGATACGAGTAGAATAGACGATTCTTATCTCCGCACAACAAAAGCGGGACGAGGCTGAAAGACAAAATCGAGTTTAGCGCGGAAACGATGCCAGAAAGAACCGAAAGGCCGAAACAACAAAGCGCGACAACACACAAACCCACAACAGCACGAACACACCAACGCCGCATCGAAGCTACGAATATAAGTATGAGCAATACTGTGCCGAGTTTGTCCCCCGCAGGCTCAAATCATGGCCGGCACCCACCTCCAGCGCCTGGCTCTATACGCGCCATACTCCTCAAAAGCTGCGCCACTCGACTCTTCGTCCATCCGCTTGAATGGACTGCCGACCACTTACATGCTCTCGGCGTCGATCTTGTTATATCTGCCAGTCTAGGGGAGCCTGTAGTGGAGGACGTTAAATGCCAGGTCGATGAGAGCACACAAGTATTAGGAGCAGTATGGAATCTAGAACACGCTCGGGCGATATCAAGAGACGAGCAGACGCGACAACTTGTCAAAAGAACGGCAGAATTACAAAAGCTGGATATCGTGGAGAGTACGCTGTTTTTCGAGTATGATAATCACCACATCGCTCAACTCCCTCCCCTTATACTCGCCTGGCATCAATCTACATCTGTGGAGTATTCAAGAACTCCGATCTGGGCTTACACTGATCACATGTGGACATCTGCTGCTCGACGGGAACGGTACACCTCTGGAAAGAAGTCATGGGCCTTTGCTACCAAAGAAATCAAAAGCAAACAAGGGCTTGCCATTGACCCCATTTACATCGCCATTCTGATCACTCTGGCTCAGCTAAGAAGGAGACGTGGTCTGCAAGGATCAAAATCGCACCGGGTATGCTGTTCTTTTCCGAATGATAGGCAGCCCTAATCCAATTACAATAGGTTACTCTTTTTGTTCCCGAGCACGAATCAACCGTGAAAGCCAGTACTCCTCGATCGAGCACCACAAGCCTCAAATCCCCAAAAGATCAGCGCCCTTCGAAGCGAATAATAACGAAGCTTGTACAGTACACGGCCGACATTCCATACGCATACTTGCAGAAGTTTGAGGAACCTTACAAATTCTATGATGCTAGTCTCCACATTGAGAAAAAGACGTTGCCGACCAACGAACCCGCTATAATCTTTCAAGCTATGAAAACTGCTTTCTGCGATAGCGGGTGCTCGAAATCTTCCTCTCCAGCTTCTACCTCGAAACGAAAGGCACTTGGGGAGCTGAATCTCAATACGAGGGATCAAAAGCCAGAAAGCAAGCGGAGGAAAGTTTGTAATATATAACATAAGGCGAGTGGATCAACAGATTGATATCGAACCGCATCAGTTTCATGTCAAAAGCCGAACACGGACCAAAAATCGTCAAAAATTGGCCCGATGCCTACACAAATGAAAGTACTGCAGATCTATCGATATACCATCATACAGTACCGCATAGGTGCGGGATTGCCCGAGTCTTCCGTCCATACTATGTAAACACTCACCTGGTAAGCATCGCTATCTTGTACGCCCGCACCGGATCATGCTGACCAGAATAGCCAGTCTCGCAGGGTTTGTGTGCGTTGGCGGGAAGAACCGGATTGCTCTCATGGAGCATTTGGAAATTGGTAGCAGAGATGGGTACCCCATCAAACATGAACACCCCGATTTTCTTTCCTCTCAACACCACCGATGCAATAAGGGGACGACGGTCTGTTATCGGCTAACCCTGACTGCGTAATATGAACAATAACAATTCCTTTAAAACGCTCAACGCTTTTGCCATATGCTTGGGAAAACCGCTTCCTTCCATTTTTGACCGTCCCTGTTCATGAATTTCTATCAATGGCATAAATTCCCAGACAACATGACTACTGCTTTCACTTTGTTCTCATGCGGCCGGGCTGTCAATTGCAAACTAATTGTAAGAGGAAAAGCTACCATGCAGTTGCCAAGTTACTCATCGCGGTTCAACAGTTCAGTTGCAGAACTAGGATCTTCTTTGGCGTTTCAATGGACATGGGCCACGGCATATTTCCACATCCCCTATAAGCTGTTGTGTCGCTTCTAATATCGACTGTATGTATGACGAAGGAATCAATAGCCCCAACACACCCGACGAGTATACAATGACCGTAGCGCTTTCAATCGCGCGTTCAGCTTCGATCAACATTAGTGTTACTTCTCCTCGGCTTTGTTGAGTTTCACTGGATTTCTGTCGGTCTTCATGTCTTCTCAATAGCTATCGACAATAGTAACTTGTTCTAATTTAAAGTATACTTTTTAAATATATCTTCCATCTCAAGATGTTCATCCTGTTCAGTTAATTCAAGTGGCGTAACTCCTTTATTATTAGTCAACTTAGAGTTCGCACCATTCTTTAATAACAATACTGCAATGTCTTCAGAGTTACGCTCCACTGCACAAAATAGAGGTGATCGTCCATCTGAAGACCTTCAATGGACATCGACAGTGTGCGTTTTAAGCAAGAGGTCAACTGCCTCAAAGTGCTCATTCCACGTGGCTATCCAGAGAGGTGATATATTCCCTCGGTAGTCCAGATCTGGATCCAAATCTTTAGTCAGAAAACGTTTGATCGTTTCTGCGTCCCCATTTTTGACTGCGTTGTAGAATGAGGAAACAGCAAATCATTGTTCTCTCCAATCTTTAATGTGGTTTCAACCTTCAAGACTCTGTAACACATCTTCTTGTCCGTTTGCCGCGGCTGTAGCCACGACCGCGTCACTAATGACAGCCACGCCATGCTCTAATAAGAGTTTTAATAACTCTTTCCCAAGCTTCTTGTTTGCTGCGGCTGCCTTGAGCACCTCTTCTGTAATGCTGCTCTGAGTAGGGCAATGCGTCAGCAAGAACTTCATCACTTCCAAGCCGTATATCTCGTTTTCCGCGGCTGCTTGCAATATTCCTTCCGTAACTTTAATGTCGGCTTTGACCTTCTCGCCTCCATTCTTCAAAAGAAGGATCAGGATCTTCTCGCTGTGCTCGTTCGCTGCTGCGGCCTCGGGAACCCTTTCCGTGACTGAAAGTCTATTTCCCCACTTTTCGAAAAGTAGCATGATCAGTTTCTCCGCGTCCCAGCTCTCCGCCACTGCAGTGACCACCTGCTCGGAAACTTCGTTCTGAAAACGACATTCTTGTGATAGCAGTTTCATCATCTGTTCTGAATGCTTCTCATTTTCTGCAGCTGTCACAAGAACCTCATCTGTGATTTTAATCTCATCGAGACGCTGGTCTCAAAGCAGCTGAATTGTCTTCTGACCATTTCAGTTGCCTGCGACAGTCACGAGAACTCTTTCGATAATTTTGACCTCATTGCTCGCCTTCTCTAGAAGCATCTTCATCTTCTTGTTCCCATTCCAACTTTCTGCTACTGCGTCGACCAGCGCTTCTGTAATCTTGAAATGATCACTATACTTCTTTAGAAGCATGTCTATCAACTTCATTTCGCATTCGAAGTTCTTTGCAGCTACTATCATTACTTCCTCAATAATCTTGAATTTGTTTCCGCCATTCTTCAAAAACAATTTGATGACGTTAATGTCATCAACTTCGTTACGTGCTGCTTTCTTGAGCACAGTCTGTGTGATCTTGAACGATCGTCTCAGCTTCTTAAGCAGAAGTCTTATGCCATGACTATCTCAGTGTGTCACAACTGTTTCAATTATCTTCTCTGTAATTTCGATCTTCTGACGACGCTTTCCTAGCAACAAGCTCAGAACTGCGGAACCACTTGATGAATTTCTTGTTGCAGTCATGATCACTTCTCGAGAGATGTAGAATTGACTTCCGCGCTTTTCTAGCTTCATCATCTCTAAGCTGTATCTTGCATTTCCTGCAGCTGCCTGTACAATTGCGTTTGTGATAGTGATCATGCTTCTGCGCTCGTACAGCAACAGCGTCATAACGTCTTTATCAAACTTTTTCGCGATAATCTGAAGAATTTTCAATGTCACTCGAAACTCTTTTTGATGTTCTTGCAATAAAAGCAAGATTACTTGCTTAGTAAAAACTCTCTCAATCACGATATCTGTAATTTCGAAAGCCGTATCCCGTTTTAACAGAATATTCATGATGATCTCGTCTCTTTCAAAACTGCTTGCTGCAACTTCGAGTGATTCACTTGTAATTGATAGCTCTGTATCTACTATCTAGTAACACTGTAGTTACGTTCGAGCTCTTATTTGCTATTGAAAGATGTAAAAGATCGTGATCATTCTTGTTCTTGATGTTTGACTGAAAGCTTTCTTTGATGATTTGATCTTGCACCACTTCGACGAAATCAAACACGCAGGCAAAAACTAATGTTCTTTGTGATGATTCTATGATGTCATCATACTTATAGTAAGCTCTTCAGCCAATCGCACGCTCGTTCACCAATTTTCCAAGTATCGTAGTTCATGTAGCGAATGAGGATTTTGAATCGTTCTCTTCAGAGAGAAATTGAAAGAGCAGCTCGCGAAGGCACTTCGAGAACTCCTTACCCCTAGTCAGCTTGCAATGAATAGCTCAGTAAAGAGCGGCATACATCGGTCAAGAACTCAGAAGTGTTGATCAAAGTCTGAAGACACGTTTCGACAGTCAAGCAATTTATCGATGTTCTATTATATTCTGATTGCTTTTTCAAAAACTCTCGAACTGACAGATGAGCGAATCGAAATGTGTCAAGCGATGCGTCGAAGACGACAAAATTAGAGCACATATGTAATATCTGATTCTTGAATACGCGATCATAATATCTGACTGAAGTAACAAAAAGACATGAGAAACGAGACAAGGAACTGGATAAATGCGACCATGAAATCTTTCAGCATCCCAATCAGCTTCAGGGACAGGGGAGCTCGAAGTATATCACAACACATGACGTTGTATAACCTTAGCATTGGTCTTCTTGAAGTAGGAATCTAGGAACCGCTCGGATGGGCGAAAGCAGAGACTTTATCAATGTGGATTAATCGGGCTTGGCAAGGGGATTTTTAAGGATTGTTCCGGAAACAAGCGTAAAGGTTGGAGAGGAATACCAGATGGTTGGAGAGGGGGTACCAGAGCCTAGTCGCTGTCTTGGCTTGAAGGGCGATCATGTTGTGGGAACTGATATTGGACAACGCCACGGAAATATGCGCTCAAGGCTATGAGCATGCAGACCAGTTGCGTAAGGAAACGACTTCGGAGAGCCAGAAGGACATTAAGGGATTCCTCATTGATAAAATTTCCCTCGTCAAATAGCAACCTCTAATAGCAGAGTTTTGGTATATGATCAGTTCAAAGGTTTGTAAAGGAAAGAGGAATGGCAAGGACAGTATACAGCTTCACGAAATAGGTACACGCTTCCAAAGGGAACAAAGATTGTAAGCAGTAAATATATCTTTTCAGTCTACGAACTACGTCGCATTGTACTTCCTGCTGTACATCTAACTCAATGTCCCCCTTCTTGCATCGAGAATCCTCAAAAGTGCGTGCGTGATATGTCGAAGGGTGTCAAAGTGTACGAAGCAGTCATGGCGCTCGCATATAACGCAAAGCATCATCAAGCTTTGGACCTTGTTCATAACTCAAGCATCCATTGTCGGAGAACGGGTTTCTGCCATCGTTTTCCCATCTTGCTCAGCTTGCGAGCGCAGGCGTGTGAACTTGTTCCCATGTGATGCGTGCTTAGAGAGTGGTCCTTCACGACTTTGCAAACGTTAAGAGCACGGCTCCCTGTCCATCCTCGTCCTCCGTCCCATTGTGTTTCCCAGCTTCTTTTTCCCCGTTGTGACGCATTGTTAATTTCGGATTCCCCTTGCCAGGATTGACTGATTCGGAACAAATTAGCCATGTGATACTGGTATTAGAGAGCGATTGCCCCTACCTAAGGACTACGTCCTCGGCGCGGACGAGTTTTGCATTGGTTTGGAAGAAGGGGGGGAGGTTTGGAATTTTGCCGGATCTGCATCGTTTGTTTCCGACCTGCTTTCTCTAAGTTAGGAGCTCATCTTCACAAAAGGCATTTTTCTCTTACCTCGATTGTTCGCGATTTGAATTACAATGCAACCGCTTCGGTGACCGAAGATCAATACCAGAGTCTGTATCAGAAGAAAATTTCCTCTTCGAGCTTGGTGAGGTGTTGGTGATCGTTGGCCAAAATGGAAGAATCCGGAGCTTTGAAGGCTGAAAAGCTTTTGATATTCTTCGAGCATGTATCGATGATCCGAGCCTGCTTTCGCGTATAGACTTTCTGGCTGGCCAATGTCGCTAAAATATCTTTGAGAATCTTTGTCGCTATATTGCGGTCACCAATTCTCGCTCGGAAGAGGGCATATTCCCGTCGAGTAGAGAGAGTAGCGTCATCGAGTGGTCCAAGTTGCTCACTGAACTGAGCAATAGCGAACTCGAAGGCTTGTGCTGCGTCACGCCTTTCCGATCCCAAGGATTGTAGTATGAGGCCCTTCTGACGACTGAGCTGAGGACACCGGCCATTTTGGGTTATAGTATTCGTAAATTGTTCCTCCAGTAAAGCAAGCGCCTCAGACGACCGCCCACGATTATGAAGGATTTTGACCACAGCCGAACACAGTTCCGGTACCAAAGAAGTGGTCGCCTGAAGAATTTCGTCCACAAGGGACGAAATTTTCGGCGCTGAATATGCAACTTTGAGCAAACGAGAGAGTTCCAATTGTGTCTCTACGTCTATCGCGGGTTGTTTGGCTACATCTTTATTGAGGTTTGGGTTCGAAGGTAAGATATTGGAAAGTGTTTGGAATCCTAACCTAACAGCCTAGATGGTTCATAGAAGTCAGCCCAACGTACAAACAACACGAGAGATAAATTCCGTTCAGCCGCACCTTCGCTGCCCGAGCATCCGAAAACATTCCTCGCATGTAACTTAAGTCAAGCTTCTGCAATTTTCTCCAACAATGCTCGGAAGTTTTATGTTTCAGAGCAGCTTCACTGAGGTCGATCACCATGTACTTCATTGTGACTTGTTGATTATCTTCTAGCATAGTAGGGTCCAACAAGATGTTATCGGCCTTGAGATCTCGGTGGCATATGCCAATATCGTGAAGCGCTCGTATGGTTTTGGATAGGTCCTTTTCAAATTTGGCAAGAGACGTATCTTTTAGGTCGTTGATAATAGTGTGAAGGCCAACTCCGCTGAACTTCTCAAATCCAAGTGCCACTTTGTAGGGAGTGCAAGGGCCAACATGTTGTCGTTTGTCAATTCGACTGTGTTGAAATTCGAAGGTTGATAAAACAGATTCGGTGAGGGCGAAGGTGCCGAAGTATCGGGGCAGCTTGAGAGATGAAGATGGTTTGCTTCGGAGAAGATGCTCGTAAGCTTCCTTTTCTTGTTTAAAGAAAGCCTTTTCACGGTACTGGAACACCATGCACTTAGTACACAGCGGAACGTCAACAGGAGAGCATGCACATACGATTTTCAGCGCGACGTGTTCCTCTCCAACAATTGCGGCATGGACCTGGGCGCGCGACCCATTGCCCATATAATGGCCAATGGTTTTCACTTCGCGCATCGCATACTTCCAGAGTATTTGAGGCAGACGGTGAGGTGAGGGTTTGGAATGGCTGCGTTGTTGCGAAAATGTTACGTCTGTCTGACCTCATTTATCGTCATATGCGAAACCTGTAGAATATCGTTTTTTTAGGATTTGCCGAGAGCCCCATCAAAATTAGTGACAAGTGCAAAATAAGAACCAGATTTGTAAAATCAACCCCACTGCCCCCCCGGTGCTTCATATGTAGTATATTAAATGCAGTATATTCAGTGCCTCTTATGTGGCCTATCCAGTGCTCCATATGACCTATCCAGTGCTCCATATGTGACCTACCCAGTGCTTTACATGTGGCCTATCCAGTGCTCCATATGTAACCTATCCAGTGCTCCATACGTGGCCTATCCAGTGCTCCATACGTAGTATATCCAACGCTCCATATGTGACCTACCCAGTTCTCCATATGTAGTATATCCAATGCTTCATATGTGACCTACCCAGTGCTTCATATGTAGTATATCCGATGCTCCATATGTGACCTGTCCAATGCTCCATATGTAGTATATTCAGTGCTTCATATGTGACCTATCCAGTGCTCCATATGTGGCCTATCCAGTCCTTCATATGTAGCCTATTCAGTGCTTCATACGTAGTATATTCAACGCTTCATATGTGATCTACCCAGTTCTTCATATGTAGTATATTCAATGCTCCATATGTAGTATATTCAATGCTTCATATGTGACCTACCCAGTGCTTCATATATGTGACCTGTTCTGCCAGAAGCACTGAATAGATCGAACATGAAGCACTGAATAGACTACGTAAGAGAGTAAGAGACACTGAATAGGTCGCATATGAAGCATTGAATATACTACATATGAAGCATTGAACAGGTCACATATGAAGCACTGGGTAGATCACATATGAAGCATTGAATATACTACATATGAAGAACTGAGTAGATCACATATGAAGCGTTAAATATACTACATATAAAGCACTGAACAGGTCACATATAAAGCATCGGATATACTACATATGAAGCACTGGGTAGGCTACATACGAAGTACTGAGTAGGTCACATATGAAGCACTGAATATACTACATATAAATCATTGAATCTACTATATATGAAGCACTGGGGGGGCAGTGAGGTTGATTCTACAAATCTGGTTCTTATTTTGCACTTTTTGAAGATTCGCTAATTTTGATGGGGCTCTCGGCAAATTAAAAAAAAAACGATACAGGTTTCGCATATGACGATAACCTTCTGCCAAATGTACGAAGCCAAGTTCCAATATTTTTCCATTAGATCACTCGGATTTTGGTATTGTCCTTTCACAGTAATTTGGACCTGCAACTTGCAAGCCCGAAAACTTAAATCCATAACCTCTTCACACCCAAATATATCACAGTCTTCAATAGGAGTGCTCTTCCCCGACTCAGCTCGTTCACGCTGTTCTGGTTCCACACTCGCATAAGTTCGGCAACGGTATCTGGTCCTATTGTCTCCAAGGAGACTCGTCCTTCAACAGTAAAGGTTAGGATGTCGGCAGCGGGGAGGAAGATCAAGGCAATAGGAAGATTGTTAACCAGAGCAATATCAAAGCGGAACTCTCTTCGAAACTGTGCGTCTGTGCTATTGAGTAGATTAGATGCTGCTTCTAATTATCTACACTCTGAGTTTGGATTTGTTCGATGCATCGCAATTGGTTTGATAACTGACTCTTTGGGACAGCGAATAGAAGTCTTCCTACTAAGCTTGTAGGATTCTTAGCAAAATGCTTCAGGATACTCATTTTCGTCTTCTAGGAAATGCGTTTTGAATTGTAATCTTAGAGAATCTGCTCCTGCGATACCTTCTAGCTTGAATAAGCTCAGCATACCTTTTCTCCATTTTCGTAACATCCTGGATTTCCTCTTTCTTGGCGCCAGAACCTTTAATGCCTTTTTTTCTCATATACCGCCTCTATAGGAAGAAATTCTTTTGTACGAGCGAAGAAAGCGGAGGCGACAATTTTTGGCCAGCACGTGAGGGCTAGGAGACCGTAATCTGGGAAAGCTTACGGGGTACGAAGGATGGCGCAAATTGATGATTGCATACAGGACAATTGCGAGTTGGAAACAGTCACAATCTCATCTCCGCCAGCCTGACAAAACGACTTCGACAGCACCTCCTCCCTCGTCGCCAAACGAAAGCCTCCCACCGCTCCCAAATCCTCCAGTCCAGCCAAGAAGATTACGGGCATAATCAAACCCAAGCTATCGAAGAGTCGCAATAGTGGCGGAATTGCTGGTCGTCTTATCTTGGTATGGGACTTTTCAAGAAACGCCCCTCGCACACACCGCACCTTACGCCTCCTTTCTCTGCTTCTAACAACTCAACCATAACATCGCAAACACCCCCAGCACCAACACCAACACCAACACCAGCGCTCACACCCTAGACCGCTGGACATACTACCACAACCACAGCAGGGATAGCGTGGGGAACGAGAGTAGGGATGTAGCATCCAAATCACAGCACTCTACCACTTCCACAGGGCTAGTATTAATAGGGGAGGTATGTATTGACCGCATGATCCGTGGCAGGGAGGGCTTGGGCTGCTGGGTATGGTGGTGGTGTGTTTGGGGGGGGGGGAAGGAGGGGGGAGATAGGAGGGGTGAGGGCCGGGGGAAGGGAGATCGCGGACTGGGTGAGAGGGGGTGGGTTGGGACGTGGGTAGGTTGTTGGTTTGGGTCAGCCTAAGAGAACTGGATGGTATCAGCTTTGGTTTTTGGGGTTTGTGGTTGGGTTTGGGTTGGGAAGGTGTAGACAAGGCGTTGGGCGTTTGGCGGGGTTTGATTTGGTGTGATGTGATGTGATGTGATAAGAAATAATAAAAGGAGATTTGAAATGGAGACGGAGAACTTAATTTCCCATTCTCAATCCTTCAACACGCCTGCAGGTCTCTGTTAGCGCGCGGATAGCTTTCTCTGGCGCCTACATCGGGACTTTTACCAGCGTCAATTGTAGCACCACCCCTGTTTAGTCCAGGAGAAATACAAATGTAAGAGAGATCAAGATCTCAGGACGAATAGTCAGATACCTTCCTTTATTCTCTTGAGATTGAAAATGAGTAGGTGAAACTGAGTCTTTTGAATAGTCGTCTAACAATTCGCCAGGCTTGTCAAACTTAGGTGAAAATTTCGCTATCAATGACTCGGATGTCATTGCCTTATCATCTGGAAATCCTTGAGATATGAAAAATTGGAGTATGATGGGCCACACAAGGTCCTTTCGTGGGACAACCACAAATGAACTTATATTCAACACTGTCAAAGTTCGATTCTTTCGTTGGCACTCACTGGCGCGTCCAAGCGACCGTTACGCCTTCGTACTTCAGCACTCGAATAAGCTTAACAATCTCACTTTGGATTGTGATATTATGATCTTCATCTCATCTGATGGACCCATAATCATTCAAAATGTCCATCTCCAGAGAAATTCTTTTCTTGTCGTGGGCGAGATGTCAACAGAAACGATAGCAAGAATAGCAAAGATGATTGGTGCAGAATTTTCGGGAGGGAAGGGCATCTACAAACTTGAGAAGCTGAAAAATTGAGCGAGTAGAAGCCAGTAGTATATCTGCTCTTTAAAGCGATCTTCACTGCCAACTTCAACCTTTGAAGTCCCAAACCAACGATGTTGCCAAGTTCTGTAGCTCTTGTAGGTAGTCAGACCCCTCGTATTAACAATTGGGTGACGGTCTTTGATAAGCGCCGAGAATCCATCGGACGCTGAATGCCGGAACTTCAGGTGCAGTGAATTGGAAGATGCCATATAAATATACGAAATGACTTCTATCCAGGATAGTCCCTGTCTGCGGCTTCTGTCTTTTTTACAGCCTTTCCCTCCCCACGCATCCAATCTTTCTCATCGGCGCTTAACAATCGCTCTTCACTGCTGCTGTCTCGTTTTCTCTTCCTTATGTTATGAGTCTCTGCGTCCATCTTTTCTTCCCCGGCCTCCGCAGCTTGGTCTTGAAGCTCCTGCTCTTGTTCTCCTTCTAATACAATGCTTGCGATCTCTGTGTAGCTAATAGATACAGTTAACGTAGTATCGGCTTGGGGGAAAAGCCTCATGATCTCCTTTGCTCGAGCAAAATGGCCGAGGTTCACGGTCAGCTCTCCTTGCATAATATTGCCTTTTTCATCGCGAACAAGATCCGAACCGGTTGTTTTTTTACTGCTCAATACCTTCTCCTCTCCATCTGTCTCCAAATTTGGCGCCCAAGTGCTGAGGTAGATATTTTTGGAATTCGGATCTGTTTCGATGCCAATCACGAGTTGGACGGCGCCCCAGCTTTCAACGACATAATCGTCCGCGGCTTTAGCCAAACTGTTGCTTCGTTGGCTATGTGCCGATTCCAGGATAACGCCCGGATACCGCAAGCTTTTGATCTTGAACTGCTGGTCTGGCTCACGATGCCAGGTTTTCGTGAACTTGACACGAGCTGAACCTAAACTCGTTATTGCTTGGATGAGGCGTCTTGTATCGGAGTTTATTGAAGGGGAGGATAGGATAAGGCGTAGGCGATCGTGGATGGTGTCGGCGACTTTGCGAGAAACGAATTCGTGGACGAGAGTGGGCATGCGGAAGATGATAAGGTAATCGTTTATTAGGTCGTGCCTGTATACGCAGAGTTAGTCTATTGTGCTGAATGGTAGAGAAGTAGCGGGATACGCACCTCAGCTTATCCTGGACATAAGCCCAGACTGCTGGCTCAGATGCAGCCAACTGCTTTGTTGCTCGTGCATATGCACCTTTCGATATCGTAAAGGAGAGGTGCAACTGGGAACTTGGAGGTACGTTGAGTGCACGGAGAAAGCTCAACTGGAAAGGATTTAGCACAGGGATATTGGTAGAATCCTGCACTTTTATATCAGTTGGTGGAGGAGAAGGAGGAAGGTCGAAAAGGTTGCTGGGTGGGGTGCTGATGGTTTTGGGCCTGTCGCCTTTGATTGCTTTATCGCCCGTCATCGACGTGGGATTGTAGCATTTGATTTGGGACAATTGCAATGAATAGATGATCTTGAAAGCAGATTAATTGGGTGCCTGTGTTGGAGTGGAGAGTTGAGAGTTGTTATGCGACGATAAGTTAACGCGACTGAGGATTACTATTCTAAGCACATTCTTCAATGTTGTCCCACCAACTGCAACAACTATGTTCCTAATTAGAAACTATGTTCCTAATTGAACGACTACTCCTCCTGCTCCTACTGCAGCTCCTACTGCAGCTGCTACTGCAGCTTCTATTGCTTCAACAATAGGAACGGCATTAACTGTCGTCGCTGTCACAGGCAGAAGGTGAAATGTACTAGAAATAAGAATGTCTTCATCTTCATTTCTATGCCGCTCGAGTGGCCATCTCTGGGAAAAGAGCAACCCTGCAAATACTGTCAATCAACCGACAATGAATACTCCTACCGTGTGCGCGATCGTACCTCAACGATGCCTGAGAGCTACCTGAGAAGGCTCGAGGCAGGATTAAAGCATGCCAAAGAACGAAATAAAATTCCCAAGACACATGCAGTCAACAGCTCAGAAGCCAGGACACCTGCCCCCGCTGATACATCGGTGAAGAACTCGAGCGCCAAAAAAATTTACGCAGAAGCTTAGAGAGCTGTGCGGTGTTCTCATCATTCATCCTCAAATACTGACTCAGCGAGCGCGCATGATAACGCTTCTTCAACAATCTGCGCTGATCTTGGGGGATGTTATCCTCAGCACAGCTACGCATGTCTAGAACTCGATGAGATACGTAAGATCATCCATAGAACGTAAACATAGGCCTAATTAGATACAGACTCTAAGTGCACCTACCCTACCCATATACCATTCATCTATTAAGTCAGTTCGAAAGATTTACATGTGCAGATATCATTGGTTTCGCAAATCTTTCCGAGACCGACCGGACTTGACCTATACTTTCCTTTGTCTCAGGCATCTGATCGTACGTGGCCATGCCGACTTTTAGTAGTCCTCGTGCTTGGGAGACCATACAATACCTACAGGGACCTAGCGCTTCTCCTCGACGAGGTTGGTTCAGGTCGTGCTGAAACAGCAAAAACAGGACACCCTCTAGAATCATGAACTATTTTAACAAGGCTTAAGATTGCTGAGGATTCCCCATGAAGAGCCAAAGATAGACCATGTCGAAGCACTCAAATTTCCTGTAATTCCTCCCTGGCTAATTGGTATTTTACTGCAATATACCAGAATCCCAGAATCCCATATATCCGCTAACATAAATCGGATTTTTTACTACTACTCACTCAATCGTCCCAAAAATATCCTCTACTTTTGCTGGCATGAGCATTCGTCTGTTCAACCTTTTAGGGCTTTGTATACCTGCACTGCATATTTTCCCGTATACGGATGTGAACACCGAAAGCGAGTTTGGTGGACGAGCTATTGCTTGGACCGCATGACTAGTAGCGACTCAGTTTTGGAACCAGCTTTTCATAGCGACTTATTAGACCTCGACTATTTAAACGATAGCCAGCTCCCCGAGGAGAAATCACAGGGGTCTAGTACTGCGAATTACTTGACAGTATAGTCGAAGTTTTGCTTGCTAAGGCACCGAGTCGAGTAGATGATACTGTCTCCCGCTTGCGAACTGACGACGCTCGAAACCCTCAACAGATACTGTTAGAGCCGAGCTCGAGATTGCTGAACCAATAGCGTTCAGAACTGCCGTCGGAAATATACATTTTTTTTGAGGAAGGGCTACCGCTGGCAATGACCGAGCTATCTATAGTGTGATTATTGGCCTCTCTTTATCTACGATACCATCAGTGCTGAATCCTGCGCCTACGTCCGCTTTTCTTGAAGCAATTGGTGTCAATATCTCATAATGAGACTAATTAAGCGTACTAGCGGAATCTTATGACTTTTAAAAGCTAATGTGCACATGCGGCTCGGTACAATTATAAGATCATGAGTACACTCTCGGAACTGGATACACTGGCTAAGTCTGGCTTTTGAGTATCCCTCCTTCTATTCTTCAGCATCGCCATATTCTCTTTCGCCAAATTTGTAGACTTGAAAATTCCGGGTAGCTTCGGATTCAAGACCAACGATGTTTCGTCCATGAGAGAGTGTAGCACTTCTAGATGTCATGGTGCAAGCGGTAAATCCAGCAGTCAAAGACCACGCCGCGATGTTGAAGGAGGTCGAGACACTGGAACCTGTTACTGCTGCTGGTACGGCAGCGTGATCGTCAACAGTGGAAGATGCTACGGTTGAAGCTTTTGGTCAAGGAATCAATATCAACGACTGGGCGGACTTGTTGTGCTGGGGCAATACTACAATTCCGCCAGGGTTTGATTTGAGGGGTAGATTCGGCCACCCATTACTCGGACTGATGATTACATCAAGGTAAAATCAAGCAGACCATCATGCCACGCAAGAATATTTCAGACCTTGAAGTTATTCTACTGGAAAGGCTGGTGAAAATTTACCAATGATGTGCCTACCCATCTAGGTACATCGATATCTCGATTATTTCCATTGAGACGACCTATATTATTCTTATTTGGATCTCATTAATCATAAAAGAATCCTGTAGGATGTTCTACTCAAGCATGTAGTATCATGTCTGCGGCCTGCTCAGCAACAGCATATAGACAAGCTTGTGGATGTGATGAAATTGGGACCGGCAATACACTTGCGTCAACGATCCTGAGGTTTTCCACCCCGTAAACTTTGAGATCGGCGTCCACCACCTTACCCATTGCCGCCGTGCCCATGGCATGGAAGAAATTGACACCTGCGCGCTTCACTCGATCATCGATTTCCTCGTCGCTTGACGTCAGGCTCAACTCGCTGCATCCAGATGGCGGCAGCTCGCCAGTGACCATATCCTTGCCATGACTGGTATCGTACAGGAGGCGAATCATCCGTCGTACCCCAGCTCGAAGTCGCACTCGGTCAGCTTGGGTCGCGTTATAGTTCGGATTGATAATGGGTCGAGCTACCGGATCGGATGCCGCAAGAGTTATAGCACCTCGTGATGTAGGGAGACCGAGCATGACACTTGTTGCAATGCAAGTACCGTCCATGGGAGCATCAACACTTACAATATCGGCACCAGCAGGGGCGTACATCACAGTATACTCTATATCGCAACGTGGTCTGCAATACTGAGGATGATCATCTGTAACATCTTCCCCATCAGCTGCCAAAGCGGTTGCAAGCAAATTTCTAGGGGCAGCCTCCGCAACGCTCCAATCAATCGGCATGCCCTTGAAAAACGCCGGATTCGTCCAAAGCGGAGTTCCCATGGCCAAACCAGCTTCAGGATGGCGGAGCTTCCAGTATTGAAAGAGCGAAAAATGGTCCACGAAATTCTGGCCAACGTTTTCCAAGTCCAGTACCACGGCGATGTTATGTTTCTTCAATTCTGAGACAGGCCCAAGGCCGGAGAGCATCAGAATTTGCGGAGTGCGGTATGTTCCTGCGGCTATGATGACTTCCTTTCGCGCAAGCAATTGTTGCCCATCTGCCAATTGTACACCAACCGCCATTGGGTTCTGGCCAAGACGTTTGTCAAGAATGACTTTCTCCACCATGGTGCTAGTCAAGACATTTACCCCTGCAAGACTGTAAGCCATGGCCACTGGCTGTCTAACACCATCAAGCCAGCTCTCTTGGAATTCCGAAAGCCCTAAAGGAGCACCGCTGTTTATATCATCAATTTTGTGCACGCCAAGCTCGGCCCAGGCCGCCCGCACAGGTTCACGAAGGGGGTATCGACGGTTCGGATCACTCGCCGACACGGAGTGTATTTTGATCGGGCCAGCAAAGCCATGATGACCACTTCCCTCTCTTTTATCAAAGAAGGTCTCAGACCTTTTGAAAAAGGGAAGCAAGCCCTCATAGCTCCAGCGGTCGTCTTTCACAATCGTGCTCCACTGGTCATAGTCTGCGGCATCGCCACGTAACCAGCCGCCGTAATTCAGGATGGATCCACCGGAAAGGGCTCTGCCTGCTGCATTGTAGCAGACGCGGTTGTTGAGATGGCGCTGGGGCTCCGTCATGTAGGCCCAATCCAACTCGGAGTTGTGAAGGCCAAAGGCGCCCATTACTGTTGATACCATTGGATTGCCTGTCGGATCAGGTCCGGCTTCGATAAGGGTGACACTTGGAGAGGAGCTGCTCCGGTGGAGGCGAGACGCTACCGTACATCCTGTAATGCCACCACCAATCACAATGTAGTCTGAAGAAGTGATGTTGTCTTCCATGTTTTGAAAGGTGAAAGAAAAGTATTTGCGGTTGAAGCAGAACTATGTAATTGGTATAAGCAAAGAAAAAAGGTAGGTCACTGAAGTTATAATCGAGTGAGAACACATACTTGAAATCAAAAAATTATTTTACCGGGTTTTAATTAGTTTCACTAAATTATCTAGTATTATTCCACTTTTCGAAATGCCTGATTGCCGCCTAAAGAACGGTCTGATAGCGGATCGACTCAAGCAGTGGAACCAAAATCCCTGCAGCAGGCACTGCGCTGACCGCCTGCTTACTGCGTGCCTTACGCCAAGGAATCCTCTTTGGAAGCGTTTGACATGAGCTCGAGTGTAGATCAAGACCCGCATCTCATCCCCAATCTTCGGAAGAGCGTGATCTCAGACAAGTGAATGGGACGAAACCGTATAGCGAAGCACTCCTCAAACGTTCGAGGGAGATGGAAAATTTAGAAAGGAGTTTGGCTGCTCCTATTCCGCTGGTAGGCAGGCAACATCTGAGCTGCGCCGCAGCGTGGTGCAGCTCCTTGTACGCTGCTGAGGCCTGTGCAGCTGGACAGTCGACTCGCCGTCACGAACAGCCTAGGTCACACCTTTCGCTTCCGATCGAGCAATTCGACTGGTGTGTTGAATGGGGTGATGTTTCATTAAAGTCCATGCGGGGAGTTCGGGGCACACTGTTCTGGGCGCCTAAATGAACACTGCGCAAGATTTTGCAATCTTCCCCTCACGGCCATTAAAAGGAACACGTTGAAAAGGCTGGGCGGGGAGGCAATGCCCTTTCGGCCATTTTCTGCGTTGGAAAGTCTTCGAGCCAAGCATTAGATCGGATTGAAGCGGTCCAGGCGGTTGGATACATGGTTCATGCTCGCCTGGGGGCCAATGACGAGGTGTGCATCGGTATATGTAGCCTAAGGGCTGAGAACGCTAGATTCGCCCGCATTATGAACAGCACGCACATGCCTCGAGGGATTGACGCTCAAAAGTAGCCGCGCTGTTTGATCGAGCCAATAAGCACTGCGGTCTAGTTCTATCGACAAGCGAAGCAGCCGGGGAGCGTGCAGCCGGATGATAGGAAGGTTAACCCGTCTAATTGGCCAAGCGATCGCAAACGGAATTGCTAGCAGGGGGCAAGGATCAAATCAGCGGGGCAGTCACCCCTGTTCCCTGTCGGGAATAGGGGTTTAGAGATGTGAAGGCATCCAGCTGGACCCTTGGGATTTCACCAGGAACTCCTTTTCCCAACCCAACCCAGCCCACCCACTCAGTCGTTTGAACAGAGGGAGCTCTTGATGCTTTTGAGCAGTCTCTGAGGCTGCTATGTGCTTAGGGGGTTGCTGAATTGGCCTAAACACACGGATTACGTACGAAATAAATACATGAAGTCGATGCTCGATATACGGTGCCAATGTAGCCTATCCGCGCGAAAAACAAATGAACTGTTCTTACCGTTGTTTTTCGAAACCAGCTCGCTTGGATTGCTTAGGGTTCGACTAAAGACTTGACATGCGGCAAAGATATTCTACCCCTACTAGTTTTTACTTTTTTTTTGTGGGAATGATTGGTGCTCTGCGGCGATTCTTGAGGTAGGCTGTGTGCAACACCGGAATCTATGTCAGATTCCTTCCAAACGATGATACCTCCCGCTGTCCGAGAGTTTCCAAGGTTTCCGTGAGATACTTATCCAATAGAGTCCAACATTATCAGTGCAGGGCCGCGCATTGGCACTAACAAGTCACGAACTTTAACTTCCCGGTCAACCATCTGGGCGGGAATTCACATCATTCTACGTAAGGCAAGTAATTGAAGTTCTCCCCACCACTCTCGGCCTGCTTTGCCATGTGGGATGTAGCCTTGTTTCTCCAATCCTTCTGTTAAATACGCGATAGCTTACAAGGTTTGCTGGTACAGCGGCTTCTGAAGTACGAAGCAGAGAGTGCGGCCAATTGATGCACAACCGAAGGCACGTATCTGGCTGAAGTAGGTGATTCGAAAAGTGGATGCGGCTACTATTGGTTGATGGTAGCACAGAATGCCCCAGATCTGAATTCCAGCCACTGATGGTTTTACCCATATAGCACAGAGTTACACTCGCTGGTGTCCCCGCGGGCTTTCTGTGTCGAGCCAGAGGTCTCTTTGTACCCAGATTTCATCTTCTCCCATCGTGCCTGAATGTATATTTTGCATTGGGATTGATTCAATCCGTGTCTTTAGCCCCACGTTTTGAGGGTTGACCTTTCCTCCCTTTAACGAGGTAGGTGAGTGTAAAGGTTCTTCGTCCTCTCCAAGCCTAGTAGGTTTGTGTGGCCTACTCTGGTTCATGTCGCTTGAGCTATGAAACGAGCGTGAGCCGTGAGGCTGACGCTGGATGAAAAGTGGGCGCATTGTTGGCAGAGAGGCGGAGACGACAGAGAGTGAGCCTTCAATGAGACTCCAGATAAATACAGGAGACGTATAGTCTGCTATGTTTTAGAGTTCATTGCAGTCTTATTCTGGACTATCGGAGTAGCTTACAGGTAATGTCGTTAAAATGTACTACAAATTGTGCACCAAGTTCGAGGAAGATGATAAGTCGAGCCAAGGACGCACCGACGACGCTGCGAGACATATGATCAACGAGCAAGAAACGAACGGTCCAAAGGATAGACTTACAATATCCCCATGAGGAACATTCCACCTACGGCTAGCCTCTGTTTCATGGGTAACTGCAGCTTCCAGGTCGCGCGCCACGGAAGAACGAGGATAAAGATGTCGGTGAGAGTATCTGTCGTCGAAACAGCATAGTAATAAGGCAGAATCTGTACGCAATGAGCCGCATAGTTGTACTCCCATTGAGTCCAGAGTGTGGAGACGGGAGTACATTGGAACAGTGTCGCGATCTGGAAGCAAAGAAGCCAGCCAATCAGTACTGTGATGTAGGCATTGGTGACGATACGAAAGATCCGTTGGGTGAAAATGCGTCGATAGAGGAAGACGGTGGAGAGCTTGGAGAAGCCAACGGACGCTATCGACATAAGCTGAATGGCAAACTTGCACTACTGCTATTAACTCTGGTGATTTAAATCCACCTCTCGTTTACGAACCTTCTCATAGACGACGAGGCGATGATAGATTATGAGCTGCCCATCGGGGCCTTTTATCTGCTTCTGGTGCTGCCCCATTTCACCGAGACATGACCCTACTTACTTTCAGCCATCATGGCTCACGCCTCGGAGGTATGCCCCATACCTATTGTCAGAGCAACTCCCATACCCACGGTCGAGAGCTATACTCGGTAAGTGTATGTCTAGCTGGAAGAATGAGAGGTAGTAAAGAAAATTTCACCATAGCGGGTAGAATCAAGAGATCATCCAGCCCATATCTCGCACGCGTTAATCTACGAGCCCAGAAACGAAGTCCCACAGTTATCACTGCTAGAGTTGAGAAGACAACCGCTAGCACTATCATCTGCTCGGCAGAGAAAGCCATGCTGTCTTATGGTATGTCTACTTGGATATCCTCGGGAGGCACAAGGTCTGTAAACCGTAGACGAGGACGAAGAAACTCTAATAGCTCATGTGAGAATGCGGAACTGAAAAATTGGCTAATTGTAGTACTTCTTTCCGTGGGAAGAAGGGTAGCTATGTTGAGAGGATGCTATATTAATAGTGCATGTTAGACCTGGTGTTTCCTGCGGCAGGGCCGTTCGTTGATCAATGAAGGCGACTGATCATGTTTCAGCCGTCAATCACAGACTATGCTTTCATTACATATGAAAGTTGCTTGCTTAGACTATGTCACGTTGTTAGTTCTTCTTGTACAAGGTTCTAGCTTATGTCCCCTCTACATTTCTGTTAGACGATGAGAACATCGTAATGCCTTTGATTCCCTACATTTTGTGAGCTCCTTTAAGGTGAAATATTGGTGGCCGTCACCTCATTAACTGCGTTATTCAATCCGTCGTTTCAGAGTATCAGCTCTAACTCTCGAATGCTGAAAACCAATTGTAGAGGCATAGTCCGAAGAAGTTGTCAATGGGCTTCTCATAGCAAATGGCTGATGCTTCTTGATCTCGTTGCATTACCAACATCGCAAAGAGTCAATCTTGACGTAGCAATCAACTCTGGTAATTTAGTTGATTGCCTCCAAGAGAAACCTCCACATCGGTCCTAGGGGAGAAGAGATTCGCCACATGCCGTCACAGCAACAAAGGCAGTGAAAAATACAGAGATCAACGTAGAATACCTTGTCGTATAATCTATTGGCTAAGTGTTCTCACCCCATTGGACCGTCTGACATAAGACGATTGCTGTTTGGGAAGCTTCAAGACAATGAGTTGGAAAAGATAAAGTTGTTCCTGCTGTAGTGGAAGTAGGGACACGGACGAAAAGAGAAGCATGGGCGTGTGATCAAGACCTTCCGATGGTTTGGAGAGCGATCTCGCAACTATCCTTGGCCCTTACCTGACCATTGTTAGAGATCTAAAGCTGCCATGCCGGGAATACGACCTGCATAGGCAGGCGAAGGAGGATTCCCCGTTCCCTTCATATTCGCATAGACCAGGAAGGGCCCCAACTAGGATGTTTCTGTGTTGACCCTGGAAGTGGGTATTTGTATTTGAATTGCGCAGCAAATGCAAACGCCGTATGGCTGCAGTAGGGCGGACGTGACCCGGCGCTCACGAATGATGGTGCCACGCACGCGCCTTTGAGTACACTAGCTTTGCAGCTCCGACGCACGTTTGCGGCATGTTGTTGGTGGGATTTAGGGTATCGTTGGTATGACAAGGCTTACCTTAATCCTATGCCCCAATACCTAGAGAGATTATTCTTTATGAAATCAATTAACCTACGCTGTGATAGACTCTCAGGCGCAAAAGGTATCGATTTTCATCTCATACATGTTTGTCCTTCTTAATTTACGGGGTTCTAATCCTTTGGATCGTTGATGGCTATTCTAGTAAGTTGATTATTCAGTCTTGAGCTTTCGATTAAATTTCTTAGCTGCAGCTGACGGTGGCACAGTATGTTTGACAGGACGCATCGTAATATGCACCACCAGCTGTCCACATTCAAAAGCAGGGTTCAAGCCAATGATTGACGTGTGATGGCAGCCATGCCCGTCGAATCCTCCACACTCTAGCGGTTGCATAGGGTTTACATCTCCAAGCGGTGCAGGAGCTGCCCCGTTGCGCTCTCTCCCAATCAATGGATAGACATAAGGCTCAGCGATAGATTTGCTTGTCATAACACTTTCTTTTAGGAACCCCCCGGTCACATGTTTCATCCTACCTTAGCCAAAATTTCTATTGTATGACTTATCTCTCTCGAAAGCCTTGACAACCTTAATACAGCTATTCACAGAATTAACCAAATCATCCATCTCGGTCTCGTCTGGTCCATAATGTCAAATCTTCCACCAGCTATCATTGAGCTTCATGGGGAGAAATTGGACTCCGGAACACTTGGAACAACTGAGCTGCCTGAAAACAAGTCAACGAGCGTTGGAGTTGTTGACGTTGAGGCGGTCGAGGGAGCGCATACTCCGGCTTCGCCGAGAACTGTTCATGGCTTTTCTGTCTGTTTTCATTCACCCTTGATACACTCGTGCTCGCTATCTTGGCGTGTCTTACTGATAAGTCTGCAGTGGTTTCTCATGACGTTCAGCATACTTTCAACCGTCTTCTTGTATGCTCTTGATAATACTATAACAGCAGATCTTATTCCGGTTATACACTTCTTTTTCTATCGAAAGATAACACGACTGATAACAGCGATGTAGGTCATTGAAAGCGTTTTTCGGGAAAGCAACAAACTGGTTTGGCTCTCGGTTGGGTGGGCCCCACCTGTAGCCTTTGGATCGAATGGCTCTGACAGCTTGATAGGTTCATGATAGGAGGAGTCGTCACCGTCCTTCCTTTTGGAAAGCTCTATGGTTTATTCAACGCCAAAAGTCTTTACATGATATCAATAATGTTGTTCATGATTGGGTCGGCGCTGTGCGGAGCAGCCCCAAGCATCAATGCCTTTATCGTGGGACGTGTGATTGCAGGCGTGGGCGGCAATGGCATGTATCTGGGCGCTCAGACACTGCTCTCTGTCAGCACTAGTGATACGGAACGACCAATGTATCTGGGAGTATTGTGAGTCTATCGACTCCTTCATATCTTGGATTCTTTCTGACAAAAACCGGCAGAGGTCTAACATTTTGTGTCGGTATGGTCATTGGCCCTGTCATTGGCGGAGCCTTTGCTCAGTCTCATGCTACATGGCGTTGGGGTTTCTACTTGAACCTTTGTGTCTGTGCTTGCTTTGCCCCCGTATACGTCTTCATTATCCCAGCTTTTGATCCCCGTAAGACACAAAAGTTCTGGTCTCGCTTCCGCGATTTCGACTACCTCGGTGCCGTGCTAAGCATTGGCACCCTGGTGTGTATAATCATGGCCATCAACTTCGGGGGAACGTTGTATGCATGGAACAGCGGACAGATCATCTCGCTGTTTGTGCTCTCCGGAGTTCTGGCCATCGCATTCGGCTTTGCGCAAGTCTGGCCCTTCGAGGCGGCACATCGCATGTTCCCTGTTGAATTTTTGAAGAACAAAGAAGCTGTCTTACTCTTTATACTCATGGCAGTCTGCAACGGAGGCGGCTTCACTCCGATTTATTATATCCCAGCATACTTTCAATTCACCCAAGGCGACTCGGCTCTCCGTTCCGCTGTCAGGCTTCTTCCTCTCATTGTAATGGTCAGTGTCACGATCCTTGTCAATGGAGCTGTCTTATCAAATGGTGGCTATTACAAACCATGGTATATTGGAGGAAGCTGCTTGGGATTGGTTGGTACAGTCCTTCTCTGTAAGTCTCACATTCTCATGTACCATGCCGTATATTTATTGCTCATAACCATAGCTACAATCACGGTCAACATGTCGACCGCCAGAATATACGGATATGAGATACTTATAGGTATTGGGGCTGGAAGCTATGCCCAGGCAGGATATGCTATCATTCAATCCACGGTCGAACCATCCATGATGGCCTATGGAATAAC
>JAABUY010001816.1_pt1 | contig 27246 bp, 9 predicted proteins | sample 5560271 | NCBI WGS metagenome assembly JAABUY01 (sample SAMN10711886, study PRJNA513374) | rock metagenome | isolation source: Antarctica rocks | place: Antarctica: Victoria Land, University Valley | reverse complement strand
AGGAAAAGACGTTTCAGTAAGGGCTTTTTGTGGGACATGGACGTAGCAATAGTTTTGACAGGATGATAGCGCTAGAGCCCTTTAGGCGTAGTGCCTCCGGGCGGAATAAATTACCTACCTACCTATTCAGTATTCACCTACGGAGAACTAAAGCCGAATCACTCAATTGCCAGGCTATATGAAGCTCTAGGTGGATTGTACTGGACATTGCTCTAGTAAGACCCCTTGCTAGAGCTCTAGCCGTGACGACAAGCAAATTTAGACCTAGGGGTCGCCTTGCCTGTCAATTTAACCCAAGACATAACCCAGACTATGGTGACAAGGGCAGACACATGTTCTTTGTTTAAAAACTGCGCCCTTTCCTGTCCCTCGAAGTAGTTAAGGTTGCGAGAGAAATGTCCCGCCTAGGCGGGCGCACTTCGCATCGCCGACTGTATTCGCGGCGGTAGAGTATCACCCCTGAACCGGAGCCCTCAAGATTTGAAAATATCACTTCCCGCAGGCCGCTATTGTCTTTCAATTAACTTCGGTAGGCACCATATCGTGATGCCTCCGAAGGTTTCTCCTCTAGCCCATACCTACCGGCACAGGTGCAAGATTACCATCCTTGTCGTATCGTGCTTCTGTTGCAGAAAGTCAGCCCCCACCGCTGTGGTGCATCTCTAGCCTTTGGAAGTGGCGACTTACTAAAGAAGGTATATGAGAGTGTCACGGTATCAATGCCCTTCATGGCTGGATCTTTCACGAAGTCGGGGTCGATAAAGAAGAAAACGGGCATATCTACCGTTTCACCCGCATTCAACCTCTGCTCCTCGAAGCAGAAGCATTGTATCTTGCTGAAATACGGCGCCACTTGCCCTGGCGTGACACTATACGTTGCCACGCCGATAATATCGTCGTCGCTCTTGTTGGTTGCCGTGTAGAAGGCCAGGGCTGTCTCGCCAGGTAGAACCCGTACTTCTCTTTGCTGAGGCGTGAACTTCCATGGCAGAACATCCGACACAGAGCCATTGAAGGTGACACGCAACCGCCGAGAGGACGTGACAGGTTGAAGGCGTGCAGTAGGGTCTTCTGCAGAGGAATGCACGGAGGCTTTGATGGGCTGACCACCCCAGCCTGTCTGTTGACATATCTGCGGTGGAAAGTCAGGCAGAGCGCACACGAGCCTTTCACGTTGGGGTAACACACCATCTTGTACATGGGTACGGAGCCGTAAGAGACTGCAACGGTGCCCAATATGATACTCATGGCATAATATCTGCCAGAATCAGTATCTTTCGACAAGTTATGTCAACGGTTCAGCCTCACAAACTGGACTTATTCTTGTGGGAGAATGGCGCGCGCAACTGTTCCATTGTAGGCGCAACATTTTGGCGTGACCTCGAGGTGGAGGTCATGCCTCGGGGCGATGCTCGTCGCGAGGACCCAAGTACTTTGGCCTTTGCCGTTCGGAGGCAAGTTGAACAGATCCACGGCCTTGCACCAACTACTCCTTGCAGAGCCGTTGGCGTTGTTTCGAGCATTCTAATTCTCCCCGTCGTTGTAGCGATTGTATGACGGTGATGTGGTGGTGTACGGAATCGCTCCTAGCTCTTGTACGTTGGGGGATCAACCTCCTCTAGCTCAAAACGAATTTTCAGAATAACTTCACCAGAACTGCACCAAATAAGCTCAAAATCTAGTCAGTAACTCTTCTCATTGCACTCTATAACTTGATATAGATCACAATGTCAGAATCTTTATGATCAGCAGTGAGTGTGCAATCCTTCTCTTTATCAGAGCATGTCACTCAATTGAAACATGAAGCAACTTAACTTCAGATCTTTGTGAACTCAAAGATTAAGAAAGACAAGTTTAAGAAGATTCTTCAATGAATTTACATTGAATTCTTTGTCAGATCTGTTCAGAACTTTACAGAAAGAGTTTTAAATCAATTTGAAACAGCTTAAATTGTAGCTGATCTGAAAGCTTTATAATGAATCATGAACACAGTACAATACAACATCACAGTTACAAAGAACATTTTAAAGATTTTTATCAGCAGAAACTCTGCATTGTAATTCTTCATCATTACAGAATATAGATACACACACATTTAAACTTAAATGACAGTAGATATGCTGTCATCTTCAATAGCAGCATTCTTTTCATCATTATTTAAAGAAAAAAGCATCATTATAAATCTTTTTACATTTAATGACTACACAATTGTCATCAAACTTATTGATACTGTTCTTATTGATCATTAATGCATTCTCTCATCAGTTACACTACACAACTGCATTAACAGTTACATTCACATCACTGTAGATCAAAACATCATTGCTATTAAGATTGTAACTGTTAAGCAATTAAAGTCAGATAATTTAACAATATATGTATTTACAGTAACTGAAAAAGAGTCACTGCAGAGTAACATTAAATAAATTATATCTTTAAAAGCAGACAGCAAGATAGTCATCATCATTTATGATGTCATTGTGCACAGCATATTGATATAAAGCATCAAAATAGAAGATCAGTGAGTTATAATGACATGTATATAGACAGAAAATTATAAGATTGAAGTTAAGAAAGACATCTTAATTAATTATGTAAGATGGCTGTGCAGCTTAAAATGAGTGACAGAATCTATGATGATGAAATTTATAAATGTAGAGTACATCAATTTAACATTTTAAACTAAGTTAATTTGAGACTCTGAGTACAAGAAGACAGAGTTATATAATTGAGCTTGCTGCATTTAGAAATGCTTTAAGTATCATAAATATGATTACATAAGTGCTTAATGTGAAGATACTTAGAAATGCAGCATATATGCAGAGAGTCATAGATTTAAAAATTGTCTCTTTAAGAATCTAGAATTCAACATTAGAAAATATGTAAGTTGTAAAGATTCACACAAGATATAAAACAATAAGTGTTCTGAGTTTCAGAAAGAGACAGTGTATATATAGATAATATGCAACATTAAGCAGATTTAATGATAAGTATTAATTTAAACATTAGTCATTAAACTTAAAGAAGTCACATTCTTAAAGACAGTTAATGATGAAGTCAGTAAGATTGACATTAACAGTTACAGCAAAAGCATTAACAGCAGTAACAATGACAACAGTAATAGCAGTAATAATATTAGTGAGAATGCAACACTTACATCATATATAATAATGAGCAGCAGTCATGAAATCATCAGTAAACTTTACTTAACAATATTTAAGATTTTTATAAGAATTTCATCAATCTCAACATCAGTTCTGAAGGCATTCATCAATGAAAATGAAAAGTGATCAGTATCATTTACAAAAACAACAATTACAGATGCAAATCAAACTTCTTTGAGATCAGTAAATGAAAACAAATCTAAAAGAATCACAATCAGATCTTTAAAAATGTGAGAGACAGATGTTGCAGTAAAGACAGCAGCAAATTACTGAAGCATTAAATTCTTTAAGTATTAGACAGATTTGAAGAGCAGTTAAATAACAGAAATTAAGAGTGTCTTTAAACAGAACTTAGTGAGTTTGCTGTTCATCAGTTAAGATGATTTTATAATAAATGTTATGAATATAGAGACAACATTAACTTTGAAGATTACAATGATGATGAAATAATGTTGATACACTTAAACTTTGTCATTTTACAGTACAACATAATGAAGTTAAAAAACAAGATTATGATATCTCTGCTTCAGAATCTCATCATATAAGACTACAATGTGTTAATCATTTAGAAGTTATGACACAATAAATACAACAACAGTATTTATCATTTCTGCAAGAACTGATTTCATCTGATCTATTTAGAATTCACAGAAGAAGAATTAACTCAAGTCTGCTTTTACATTAATTTATGACTGAACTGTGCAGACTGAACAGTTTAGACATATAGCAGAAATCTTATAATTTTGAAGATTTAATACACTGAACACAGTCAGTTTAAGCATTTATGCATTTACAATGTATACAGAGAAGCAGTCAGAAAGAATATTACAATAATTTTGAAGTAACTGAATGATTTACTAAAAAATAATCATTAATAATACATTATAGTGAGAGACTTCAATCTGCATCATTCAACATGAAGAGATCTGAAAATGAAGAAGAACTTACAGATAAAGCAATTAATATAAATAATAAATGAATGACAGCTCTCTCTGTTCTTACTATAGAGCTTAGTTACATAAAGATCTCAGCAAGTGTACAGCATCATAGATTTGATGCTAAGTAGCTCAGACATTATTTAACAATTAATTAACTGCAAAATATAACAATAACATTACAACTCTGATCACTACTTTATTATCACTCATCTTCTGCTGTCTGCAGCAGAGATCACATCACAATTTTATCAGTAATGAAATAGAATAAATATAAAGCTTTTACAATAGATTCTGACAGAACAGCTGTCAACATCATTTCATAACTATAATGAACTCAATATAAAGCAATATATAACTGTCATTACAGAGACAATTCAGATCACAGTGAAAACAATAATATTGATGTTAACTCTTAATAAATGATTAAAGTCAGAGTTTGGCTCAGAAGCAAAAGAGATAATGAGAAAAGTAAATAGAGCTTGTCATTGTTGATAAAGAAAGCAGAGCATATATATTTAAAAGATGTACTGCTGAGCTTACAATGAAAAAGAAAAGAAGCTGACAAAATTAATAAGAATAAGTCATAAAGAACAGATAGAGATGATCTTAAAGAATTTTTAGAAACTATAAAAATTGATAAAGTGAATCAGAAATTACAGAGTTACAAATTAAACTTTTACTCTCATTTTGAAATAGACAGAAAAGCTAAAACTTACAGAACTACAGAATAAGACAGAGCTACTTTGAACAATCTTCTTTTCAACTTTTTCAGAGATGAATCTCAGCAACATTGCAGAATATAAATATTTTAAGTCAGTATTTATGTCTTTAATCACAGAGATTGAATTAACAGAGATTATAATGCAGACATCAGACAATAAGACATTAGAACTGAATAACATATTAAATTGAGTTTTACACTGAATATTATTACAACTACTTTCACTGCTGTTCTCACTGTACAACTTGTGCCTAGACAGCAAAAGACATTTAAGAGTCTTCAAACACTTTATTACAGTGATGCTGCAGAAGCTCAATAAAGAAGACTATCAGCAGTTTAAGATATATTAATTAGTGATATTTCTGAACATTATAAGCAAGACTTTAAAGTTCATAATGACACACAGAATAAGCTACATAACAGAGATCTATTAATTGCTATTTAAGACACTGCTGAAGAGTTAAAAGATTGTGTTTATAAAGCAGGCAATTCACATACTGCTGAAGCAGATTTACAGAACATGAAAATTAAGCATGTCAGTTACATTATTATTAATGCTGAATGTATCAGAAGTCTTTAACAATGTCTTTCATAAAAGATTACTTCACAATCTTTAAAAACACTGTCTATCACTGAAGATAATAAACTGAATAGAAGACTTTCTGAGAAAAAGAACATCAACAATAAAGCTGTTAAAATATGAGTCAGAGAGCTTTGTCATTTATATAGATATATTTTAAAGCTCATCATTGTTATTCATTTTATATTTATTCTACAATGCTGACATGCTGAACCTAGTCAATGATTCACAGCTTCAGATCACAGCAGTGAGTTAAATTGATGATGTAAGCATTATAATGATAAAAAAGTCAGTAGAGAAGAACTACATCACTTTGTACACAGTGCACAGTTATGCAAAGCAATAAGCTTAAAGATATGTCTCTGTCTTTATCTTAGTTAAGTATGAATTCATTCACTTTACAAACTGTCTCACAAGATATAACACAACAGTGAAGTTAATTCTAAACATATACACAGTACAGACATCATCAATGTGCAGAGTGCTGAGAGTCATCTTGAATTTACATTTAAAATGAAATGTATACATACAATACATTCAGATCTGAGTCACAACAAGCCTCAGAGATCTAGCAGCATTGACAGACTTTATATAAGACTTTAGACTCAAGAATTTATAGAGACTTTATGTGACAGTGATACTGTCATAGATTTTGTACTGCTGCTCAGTCTGATACAGCTTAGACAGTGAGCACAGAACAATTATATAATAAAAATAAATTCTTTAAAAACTGACAGTTATACAGTGATGAGCAGAAGTCATTATAATGAGAATCTTTCACATAACAGTGAGCTCAGCACTGAACATAAAACTCTTTCTTTTCTTAATGAAACAGCAGCTAAAGAAGACACTGAGAAAGTTTATACTTTACATTGTCACTGCATTAATTTATACTTTAATGAAGAAAATCAGATCTAACTTTACAAAGAAGCTTTGCTAAAAGAGCTTACTGAAATGTCTGTAGCTTCATTATAAGATGCAGACATAACTTTTATTAAAAGTTAACTTGAAATTTATGGCACTCTACATTATATTATTATGATGAAATGACTTAACTATTCACATAAATAACAATGCAGATGGAGCTGTCTGCAGACATAATATCAATAAACTTTGTTGAGACTGAAGAATGTTGAATATCTACATGAATAACAGTAACATTGAGAATCAGATAAGTACAGTAACAGTGATACTGAAAAGAGATCTAAAACACATAATGTATATAGATATAGATGAGATATTCACAGTGTATATGATGAAGCTACAGAGTCTGATCATAATGATGAGCATAGTAAGTGCAGTAAAAATAATGAAATTAAAGCTTTAAATGATGAACATATACATAGATAATTAAGCAGTGATTTAATCAGTCATTAAACTAAGTATACAGTTAGATCAATACTTACTACAGTGCATAATGAAGAAAGTAGATGATCTATGAAGTTAAAAGGTTCAGATATGAATCTGATGAATATTGATGTACATAGAAGTATCAGAAAATAAAGAGACAGATAAAGTGATTAAGATAGTGATTTAGATTAAAGATTTACACATTGAGAAAGAATAGATCACAGAGATCTGACATTTAATTGTTATCTGTAAGATAAGACTTCATCAGTAAATAGTAAAAGAATAAGTCAATGACTGAAAGAATGAAACAGTGAGACAGATTATATTTAGTATGAAGTAATAGTCAGATAGAAGAGTGTTGAATAAGTATACAGAACTTTGTTAACTTATAAGCTTTTTTATTACTCAGTTACATATAGAAAAGATTGACATGACTCATTATCTTTATATTATAAATTAAATGAACTCTTTATAATACTTATACAATCTAAGCATTCAGACTGTTCATTATGTACTGATGAAATGTCTGTGAACTTAAGATCTAAGAAAGAAACTATTGAGATGAGTTAATAATATAAAGAAGATTTTATAAGACTCAGCATTAATTAAAATAATTATTATATTTATGTTATGAAGCAATCTTCTGAGGCAATTTCAGACTGTAAAAGAGACATCAGAAGATCTGATACTTTTAGATGCAGCTTGAAATAGAAAATTTAACAATTACATATTTCAGACTGCAGAAAAGACAATTAATTATTTATAGCAACATTTATTCTTTATTGATGATAGCTGAAGAGAGGCATTAGCATTAGATTACAAGAAAAGAAGATTAACAAGCATCAGAATTAAGAAAAACATGAAGAGCTACAGAGAACAAAGTCAGAATTTGTATTAGTTAGCTAGATTATGAGATGACAGTGATGACAACAGTGAAATGATAATGAAGATAAGATCAGTATGTGCTAGCTGCTTGTAGTTATGTGGTGTATGGCAGCCTAGGCAGCCTCAGTCACCTATGAATCAATCAATCAATCATCAATCAATCAATCAATCTTGTACGTTGGGGCCGGAGTAACTTGTACCTTATAAGGTACATACCTCAAGTACTTCGTACCAAGATAATTTACCTTAGGTTGAGGGTATACCTAAGGTAGGTAAACACGAGATACTACTCACACACATAGACGTGTAATATTTTAGGTCCATCTAGAGTTTATAGCACGCAGAAGGGTGGTGACTGGTAAACACTATGAACGAGCCACCACCCCCTGAAAGCACGAAACGAAACGTGTACACATGGGCGGCCGTTTAGGGCAGCCGGCTGAGCATGTAGGAACAGAACGAAAATGAGCCGGCAATCCTAGCGGTTGACACGACATTGTGCAGTTCACGATGTCCTGATCTGGTATGCTGATTCCAGTGCAGTAGCCCAGTGGCCCTGGACAGAGCAAGGAACGGCATTCTATCTTCATTTAGAGAAGCTTATGATAGAAATTTGAACTCGCAGCATCCATCTAGGCCTACCGTATCAGCTCCCATTCAGAACACGGTTGAGCAACTTCCCAAACACCCCTCGTAAACGTTGCGGGTTCTCCTGCGCGCATGTGAACACAACAGCCGTACTGATGGCAAATGCGAGGTCTTCCCGCCAACGGTACTGTGAAGCATTTAGACATTGGATCAAGCCGCCAAGTGACTCGGGCAACCTCACCTTTACTTCATATCTTCTTGGTAGTATCGTCGCTAAAGCCCTAGGCGCGACAAATAGCGCAACCTCTTGCCTCCTTTGTGGGGCTTCAAGCAGAATACTCCAACCGCACATGGCGCAGGCCACATTTATGCAAAGACCTTGATCCCACATCATTGGCGTGATCTTGTCATAGCTGATGAGCTTAGGCCCAAGGCGAGACCGAGATAGGCATATCGAATAATAGAAAATGCTGATAAACATTCCCAAGAAAGTCGAAGATCGAACGGCGTCTCTCAGCGCTTGTCGGAATGCTTTGATAGACGGCGATCTCATTCTTAAGAGAAGTTGAAGTGGGAAGTACATGGCGAAAGCGAACCGAAAGGCTCGGCCGAACCTCACTATGGCATGCTTCTCGCAGCTCGGGCCAACTCCCATGTGAACGATCTCACAGGGGATCGGAACCGTCTTGGCAGGATCACCCCAGTCGAGTGGCCAGCCGTGGTCCCGACACATACTTTGCAGCAATGGCGCTTGCCCAGTGTTCTTTCCGTAGACGAACTGTCCCCGCCTCACCCGCCGCAGGGTTTCGACCAGGCGCGGATCAACCTGAGCGGCGTCTGCAATCCACCTCGTGTAAGCTCGTGGGAGACGTCCTGGGAGATATATCCACGCCCACATCACTGCGCCAGCGCTGACTGCAAAGATACTGGCGTCGGTCAGGTGAGACACGCAAGATTCAATGCGAGACCATCTATTCTTTGCGACTCTGTATGATCGATGGCGCGACCATAACTCGCCCACCAAGGTATCTATTGCTCGTATGACGGCGAAGAGCGTCAGATCCAACGTCTTGCCAGCAAGATCAACCCTTCCTTTCGAAGGAGCCTGCCCGGGCCTGATGGCTTGAGACCCCTCTAGCCCTTCAGCATCCTTGACAGTTACTTCAGTGCGAGAAACAACATCCTCTTCCTTGTCTTGTGTCGCCACATTACCACTCAAAAGCTGAAAGCTGAACCAAGCAGCCACAAAAGCGGCAAGGAAACGGGCGGGTCTGACTGGATCACGGACGATCGACTTCCATCCATTACGTCGAGCGATCGTGTCCAGTCGCCTGAGCATGACGCGGAGTGGCACCTGTAACAGAGTAGACCCCCCAACCAGCAAACCGCAGAAGGCAGGAAACCGGTCGACTGATAACGGGCGTGTCAAGGTTTGCCGCAGCTATAGAAATCCATTTGTTAACCCTGATTTCATGAAAAAATAATAATGGTAATGATCAGCAGGACCGGACCACTGAGAAATGAAAGCTAAGAAGGACCAAAGTGCGGTGATCATCATGATCGAGTGGCGCTATTGAATGCCAATTGACAGAGCTCTTTCAAGGGGTTTTACCGATATCCGCCAATCCAGGCCTTTCCCATTATTGCTGCAGAAGTCGAGAAGCAGCTTGAAACATCTCGGGGCTGTGTTCGAAATATAGCCCAGAGCATAGGCCCTAAGTAATCTTCACGGGATATGGTCAGTGAAAGATTTGCTATGCATGATTTTGAGATCAGGCAGGACATTCCGCTCTGTGAGGTATGGGTCTAAGAGTTCAAGGGCCCAACCCGGCTTGATGGCATCGGCGGCACTCACGGCTTCAGGTATTCGACGCTCAAGAGGACAGTTCGTCGCCGCTCTTTGGGATCTCGATGCATGACAGCTCTGCGACGACCCAAGTATCGCTTAGACGTTGGTTCCCATCAACCGGCTCGAAGATATCTACTAGCTTAGATCTTGATGCTTGATATATCTATCGTGCCATGTGTTAGCGGCGCTCTTGCGGTGAAGCCTTCGGCTTGTTGAGCCTTGGGGCATGGCTGAACAGTTGCCGCCTAAATTACTAGTATGAAGCACGGCAACCCTTCAAGAAGCTTTGGCAATTTCGCTGGACCACAAGAAGCTGATGGCTACCTCATCCTCTTCAGAGTATAGGCCGCCAGGGACATCTCTGCATCACTTGGTAGTCAGATGTCAACGAACCAGCACAGAAGCATATATGAGAAATGGCACCTAATACTTCGAAGCTCATGTCCAGCTGAAGCGGAGTACCTTATGTGTAGCTGATTCGGGAAGTGCTATCTGTTTGAAGATTCCAATCGCACTGGAACACCGAGTTGCGCTGGGGCAAAGGGGGGAAGAGAATCATGAAGGCAGGTACTGGGTTTGAACTCGATTCTATCCAATGCTAAGAGGAAACCACAAGAAAGCACTGCATTCAGGGCTTTGATCGATCCACACACCCGCACACACACACACACACACACATACACACCTCAATAGATAGTCTGTTCAATGAGAATGTGTTCGCATCGAAGTTGCACTGTGTTTCAACGAGTCAGTCAGTAAGTCTATCAAGTACTCGCAGCTGGATAAGGTAGGTAGGAATTTCAAAGACTCACTGAAACGTCAATCGCAAATTCAGGATCAAAGAGGATCAGATGGTTCCATAGCTTGTGATAATATCGTACTGGAATATTGATGATTGAAGATGTACCGTATTTCTGGGCAGAATCTCGTGACGTCGCGATGAAAATCAGGTACTGTACCTTACCTAAGGTATATATCGGACATACACTTAATAGCAGTGTGTAATGATCGTAGTATTGTCTAACTAACTAAGTGATAAAAGACAAAGATCTCATGTGATAGAAAACTTTTCAGGAGATTGACACTAAGTCTAATCAGACAATGTCTTGACATATTCTTGAGTACTCATACTAAGTCAAAATAGACATGAATATCAACACATCTTCTCAGATCATTTAATGTCAGCAAGATCAGATTTCAATATTTTATAGCTGTTTCTTTTTTCTTTTTGTTATTAGTCATTTGTAGTCTGATAAGCTCAATAAATCATTTAAATTTAACAATTAAAAGTAACTTTGTAAAATCATCAATCATTATTTAATCTGTAGATGTATAAACAAGCTTAATGTTCTTGTCAGCTTTGACTAGACACACAAAGTGATAATAAATGTTGATGTATTTTGTTTAATTGTAAAATTGCAGATCTTTTGTAGTTTTTATTAAGATGATGTATTTCACTTTAATAAAGAAGAAAATGACAATAATTTAATATTTAAATTATCATAAGATTGATTTGTTAATCAATTAAAAAATATATTTTAATATAAATTATTATATCTTGTTGTTTCTTTCTCAATTAAAGTTTAAACTTCTTTTAAGACTGAGTAATTTTGATCTATTTCTGTATTAAATAATGATGTTGATGATTCTTTTTATATAATAAAACACTTACTTAAGAGCATTTCAATACATTGTATTTAGATTGTGAATGAATTAATTAAGAATTAAAATTAAATAAATTATGTTAAAGTGAGTCTGTATCATAGTGTACATTAAGAATTTAATTGCTAACTAATATTGCTCAATAAAAATAACATTAATATGATTCTTAAAACTCTATAGACTGAGATCTTGCTTTATTGAAGTGAAAACTAATTTTAAATTATATTGAAAGAATAGTGAGTACTTGTGCTATCTGTCTATCTAGTGAATCTAATGCATCAACATTGACTGCAGTTAATTTAAGTGTAATTAAATAAATAGCAGAAGCTCTGCTGTCTAAGATAAAAGAAGATTTTGTCAGTCTTTTATGCTAAAATTAAAGAAATCAAGAAAGCAGATAGAGCACTGCACTTCTTAACATTTTTATTTAATGCATTTATATCTATTAACTCTCACTGTTGTCAAGTCTCAACTAACACACAAAGCATTTAAATATCTATCTTGACAAAAGCTTAATCAGTTCATCAGTTATTATGTCTTAATTAAGTATAAAGTTCATCTAAATTAAATTTTTCTTGTGCAGATCTTAAATGTAATGATAAATGACATTAATGTACTTTAATTACTTATATACATAAACATTCTTAATCAGTGTCAAGACAGCCTGATTATTTCTTTTAAGCTGAAGAAATATATTTTCTTTATGAATCTCATTTTTCTGAATGCTTATATAATGTAAATTAACTTCAAGATATTTATCTAATCTCATATTTCTTAATATCTGAGTGAGTCAGACTTTAGTCTTTGTACATATTGACATAATTATGTATTTAATCTTTGTAATTAATGTTGTCACTGACTTCTATTTTTAACTAATTTATAACATAAATTCTTTCTTAAGCAGAAAGACATAATCTAGAATAAATCTTCTGTCTAATTTGTCTGATATATAATTAGAGTCAGAGTATTTAAGTAGATCTTAACTCTTATTGAGCTCATATATAATCTTAAGATTAATGATTGACTATATATATCATAGTAATCTTTTAAATATATGCTCATAATGTTCTGCAGAATCACTGAGATTATTGATAAAAGTAGATACTTATACTATATTATGCTGTCTAGTGAAATCTCTAAACTGTGTTGTCTATAAGCACATCTTGATTAAGAGAGTTACAGAAGAAGTAGAAAGAATGTTAACTGCAGTTAATGTGAACAGAGTCTTTACTCAGTCTTTAATATTAATTTTATTTTACTTTATAAAAGTAATTAAAACATCATTTCTCAACACTTTCACTCAGTGAGACTGCATCTATTAACTCTCACTGACAACAAACATTAAATAACTAAACACATCATTAAGAGTTCAACAAATCATTTAAGAGTTTAATTAATTATTAATAGTGAATTTTATGAATTTAATAAATTACTTAAAGATTTATCTAAACAGAGACTTAATAAGTCTGTTAATAATTATCTTTTAACTGAATACAAAGTCTATCTGAATCTGATTGTGCTTATGCAAATCATAAATGTTGTAATAAAAGACATTGATGTGCTTTAATTACTTATATATATGTACATTTTTGATCAAGATCAAAACAGCTTGATTGTCTTCTCTGAGCTGAATAAATAAAAATATTTAATGAGTTTCATTTTCTTAAATGTTTATGCAGTGTAAGTTAACTTCAAGATATTTACTTATACTTATATCTTTTAACATCTGTTCAAATCAGATCTCAGTCTTCATGTACATTGACATAATTATGTACTCAATCTCAGTGATTAAGATAACAACAAACTTTTACTTTTAACTTATTTACAACACTGATTCATCTTTAAGCATGTAAATATACTTTAAAATTGATTTTTAATTCTGCTTATTTGAAGCATAATTGAAGTCAGAGTATTTAAGCATTGCTTAATTCTCATTAAAGCTATACATAATGTTGAGATTAATGATTAATCTTATGTACTGCAGTAATTTCTTAAATGTGTATTCATGATGTTCTACAGAATCATTGAAATATTAACTTAATCAATTTAATGTGAAGATGATGTTTAACTAAGTATGAATTGCTGTATACATTAAACTTTCAATTATCTATTAATACTATCTTTAATCTATTCTTTAATCAGTTAAGCTGATGAAATAAAGAGCATTATATTTATTAAGTAAAATGCTGATGACTTTATGCTTATCAGATTGCATGTAAAGATTCTTTAATATCTTATTTACATAATGAATCTGATTTAAGTGCAGAGTTCTCATTTTGTAGTTGTATATAACTTAAATGTCAAGAATTTTCTGTGTCTTTTTTAAGTTCTTAACTTTGAACACATTTACAAGAGCTTGCTTAAATCAGAGAATGTGTAATAGATTTGTTGAAGTTATAACAATATTATTTATATAAAGAAGCAGCATAATTCTTTTAATACTATAAAGAAGAAGACAGAAATCAGTCTTGCTTTAATGAAAACTTAATTTAAGTAGTTTAATGATACATTATTCATGTCAGTTCTGTGTGACTTGCTTAAGATCATAAAGACTGTACAGTATGTGTAGAACATGATTAGATGCAATATTGACTTTAAAAGAAGATGTTATATAGATTGTTTTCTTCAGAAAGAATTTTGTGAAAATATTATTGACATTTACTTAATGACACTTTAAATTCTTAAGTACAATGATAGTCAGAAAGATTTGCAGAGTGTTAAACTTAATAATGAGAATAAAGATATTTTTGTAGTCAACATTATATATTTATGAGAAGTCTCTTGTCATAAATTTTATCTTAAGCTTATTTAAGAATTCATTGATGTTCAGCTTAAGTTTAAAGACTTATTTACTGATCACAATGTTGACTTTTCTTAATGATACAGTCTCTTTTCATGTTTTATTTGCTGTCAAGACTGTCAGCTTCATATAAATAGCATTCTTTCATATTTCTTCTCAGATTGAGTCTCTCACTGCTTCAGCATAGATAACAAATGTTAAAATGTCAGATTTAATTATAGAGTCTTCTTTATCTGTAAAGAACACTGTAAGTATCAATATAATTCTTAATATTTTAATTAAGAACTCATCTACATCTTAATTGTTGTTGTTGTTGTCTCTCTTTTATTTTAAGATCTTAATGCACAAAAAGATTCTGACTTCTTTAAGTGTCATCATCTTAACTTAATCAATGTTAATCTTCTCATTTAATGACTTATCTAAATTAACTGCAGTTAACTTGATCTTATGTTGTTTATCTTAAGACTTGTTGATCTTAACTGTAATTAAATTAGACTGTATCTTATTATTTTAAGTCATAAATGCCTGATCTGAAGCTGTAATCTTCACAATAATTAACTTCTTTTATAAATGTTCAACAAATCTTCTGTTCAGAAGAACAGTTAATGTTTACTGTTACAGTTTAAGATTAACAGTGTTTTTCTTCTTACTTTTAATAAATTTTACAGTGTAATTCTTAATGATGTATTTAAGATCTAAAGCTCAAAATTAATACTGCTTTATAATTTTCTCAATGTAGTTCATAAAGACTCTCATTCATTCTTAATTTATAAATTTGTCACATCTATCTTCAGATAATAACTTGAGATTAATGTAGCTGTAATACTTGCATTCTTATATATAAATGTAATTGATAAATGACTTTACACTGATGAAAGCTTTCTCAGAAGTCATTTATTTGTCATTAATTAAGAAATTAATTACTGTTTAATTATGAAGATAAGCATCTATCTGTGCTGTCTACACTCAGAACTTTATTAACAGTTATATCTCTTTAATTATGATGCACACTGAGTTCTCAGTAATTTAAATGATTCTTTTGACAATGTTATTCTGAATTGACATGTAGAGCATCATGTATTGCAGTGTAATGTTAAGAGACTTACATCAGTTATTTAAAATGAACTTTAACTTTATTTTATTGTTGCTTTATACAGCAAAAATCTTTACATCAGTTTAAAGTTCAGTTTTCAGTCATCATTTTTGCAGTGTCTGTAAGATCTCATCATATTGCTTCAGCAATATTGTTCATATTTTTTAAAAATAATTATCTATTATCTTCAGAAAGTACTGATATCTGCTAAATGATAAGAATAATGAGCTGCATATATCAATAAAGACAAGAATAAGAATGTTAATCTTTCTTTTACTTACAGTGTAATCTTACTTATTAATGAACTTAATCAAAACACAAATCTCATATATATTCTTATTGTTCTCAATGATGAGAATTGACTTTTCAAGAATTGTTATCTTGTAAAGATCATGCAACTTTACAGAATCAAGATGAACAAATTATTAATATTAAAGTCTATAAATCTTGATCTTTCTGTTCAATAATGCAGTGTCAATGTCTAAGAAGTTAATCATAAGATTATGCTTATGAATCTAAACATACAGACTTGTATCTGAAGCAGTAACAGAGAAGATGATTTCTGAATATAATGTATATATTGTAGATATTAAAGCAAATTCATTAAGACTCTTTATAATATATTTAACTATATAGACTCTGTCTCACTTTAATGCTTCTATTATAGTCTTACTGTGCTTATTACACATTTAAAGAGAGTGTTGATCAAAGCTTTTATACAGTTTTATTTTGCACATTCACTTTCTTGACAGAAGATTAATCTTAAGTTTAGACATATAAAGTGTTGAACTCAGTCTTACAGAATTTTCTGATCTGACTTGTATAATGATCACTTTACAATAATAAGAATATAAATGTCTTCTTTTAACTTTAATTTGCTAATGTCTCATTTATATAAGAAGATCACTGAAGAGTTAAAGTTAATCAATTATATATAAGAAGAATTTAGAGTCTGCAATTCATTTAAATTTAAGTATCTTATTGACAGTCTTCTTAAACAGAGCAGTAATTTTATTGTTAATTTTCTTTTTCTTTTTAGATTTAAAGAAAAAGTCATCATTATTATTATCATTAACTTCTGTATTAAAGACTCTGTGTCTCTTTTCTTTTTCTTTGTAAATTAACTTCTAATATAACTTGACTGCAGTTAATCTGCTTATCTTTTTTTAAGTATTTTGCTTAACATTAGAAAGAAATTTGCAATCTTTAATGAAGTGAGAGTTGTTGCAAAGAAAGCATTTAATAAAATAACAAAAAAGATGATTACTGTTTGAGCTAAATGATCTGTAATAATATTACTTAATATTAGCTGTATAATGATTTAATGAACTGCAGTTCTAATTCATTAAACATTAATCTTCTTTTTATTTATTTATTCACAAAACAATGACAGTCTTATCAGTCTTAAGTTGTATCTCTTTCTTTTAAAACTTTTATAGATCTCTCTTGATGTCTAAATTGTTTTGAATGTCAATGACATTATAAATTACAATGTACTTAACTGATAGCACTTAAAGCAATATCTGAAATCATCATTCTGATTTAAACAATCTAATTATATCAGACTGAGTTGCAGCAATCTTTTTGCTGAATTTGCTTAAATAAATTTATACTTCTTTAATAAATATATTCTCTGACATTTTATACTTAATAAACTTCATCAAATATTGTCTCTCAGTTATCTGCAGCTTCTTTTTATACTTAAACTTTAATATATTTCAAACATTTTTTATATTGATTTTGTTCATCAGATATTCTTAATCATTTATATTTATACAGATAATAAGTCAATATAAAATCTTTACATCAATTTTCTGACTTTTAAAGTTAAGACTACTAAGAAAAAATGAGTCTAAAAATTCACTGACTAATATGTTGATTGCTAAGACTTCAACAACATTTTATAGATTTTCTTTTATCAGTTATTTTTTCATAAGAGTAAATCATTGATTGCAGTTCTTGTAAATGAGAATTGAGATAAATTGTTGCTTTATAAAGAAGTTGTTAAAGTTTATGATGATGATAGTCAGCATGTAGTATAAGAAGTGAATAAAGTAAAATAATAATGTATATATTGAAGATAATATAAGTAAAACAAATAGAAAGCTTTTGTGCCTTTTGTTTTGTGAAATAATAATGCTTATTTATCTTAATGATTCATATTAAACTGTTAAAGAACAGTGCTTTCTGAGTAACTGTAAATGTTAATTTTTGTTAAAATCAATTCTTTATGAATCTTTTAAGTTAAATGTACTCAGCTGCTGCAAAATACTGATTCTGCTAAAGTCAGATTTATTATGAATCTTAATAATCAGTGATACTGTTAAAGCTGAATTGATTGTGAATCTTAATAATTGATGTATACAGCTGCTGTCAATGTGCTGATTCTGTTAAAGTCAGATTTATTATAAATCTTTTATAAATCTTAAAAGTCAGCATACTCAGCTATTATCACACTAAAAGTATACACTTTCTCTAAAAAGCTTTTTGCTAATCTGAGCTCATAATTTATTGAATGAAAATAAATACTTATGCTATATTATGCTGTCTAGTGAAATTTCTAAATTGTGTTGCTTATGAGCACATCTTGATCAAGAGAGTTACAGAAGAAGTAGAAAGAATGTTAACTGCAATTAATATGAATAAAGTCTTTACTTAGCTTCTGACATTAGTTTTACTTTGCTTTATAGAAGCAGCTAGAACATTACTTCTCAACAGAGATATTAATTTAGTCATTTTAAGATAAAGAAGATGTCTAAATGTATGTAAATTGCAGTATACATAAGACTTTTAATGATTTGCTAATATTTTCTTTGATCTATGCACTGATCATTAGAATCAGCTAAGTAAAGAAAGTCATATTCATTCAGTGAGATCTCAGTGCATCAATGCTTATTACTTTGCATATAAAGATCTCTGAGCATCTTATTGACATAATGTGTCTAATTTATGTGCAGTGTTCTTTTCTTGTAATTACAGATTATTTAAATGTCAAGAATTTTCTGTGTCTTTCTTAAGTTCTTGATCTTAAATAAGCTTCTGAGAAACTTTTTAAATTAAAGAACATTTAAGAGGTCTGACAAGATCATAATGATATCATTTATGTAAAGAAGTAGTATAATGCTCTTGACAGTGTGAATTAGAAGACATGAATTTACACTGCTTTGATGAAAATTTAATTAAAGAAACTTAATGACATATTGTTTATGTTAATCTCTGACAGCTTGCTTCAGATCATATAAACTGCATAGAATGCATAGTATACAGTTAGAAGTAGTTATAACTTTGAGAGATAATGTTATATAGATTGTTTTTTTTAAAAATGATTTAATAAAGACATTGTTAACATTTACTTGATGACACTCTAGATCTTTGAGTGCAATTAGAATCAGAAAGACATAAAGAGTATTAAATTTCACAGTTAATATAAAGATATCTTTATAATTAATGCTGTATATCTGTAAGAATTCTCTTATTATTACTTTCATCTTCAATTTGTCAAGAAAATCATTAGTGTGCAGCTTAAGTTTAAATATTCACTTATTAATTACAATATTGATCTCTCTTAACAGAACAGCCTCTTCTTAAATATCATTTACTATAAATGCTGTCAGCTCTGCATTAATGATGTTCTTTTACATCTTTTCTTAGATTAAGTCTCTTACTGCTTCAGCATATATCAGAGAAATTAAGATATCAGTTCTTGCTGAATGTTTATTATTCTCATTATTGACTGTGAATTAAAGTGACTGTCAGGCTTTTTCAAAGCTGGTTTTTTGCTTATTTTGCATGTCTTGTTAGCTGTGAACAACCATAGTGGCAGAAACTTTAAGAATTTGAACAAAACTTTAGCTGTGTACATTAAGCTTGAAAGTGATCTGATTTTTATGATTTTAGGCTCATTTTGTAGAGAATTGTGAGGGGTTTCTAATGATGTAAAAATTACCAAAATTACTCAACAAACAATGAAAATTATGCAATATTACAAGTTGAGTTGAGCCTCAATGTTGAGCTTAATAAGTCAGGTTAGGTTTTGAAAGTTAAGCTTGACTTAACTTGACAGTCACTCTACTGTGAATGCAGTCAATGTCAGCATAATTCTTAAGATCTTTATTATAAATTCATTAAAATCAGTGTCATTATTCTTTCATCTTCTCTTTAATATCTCAATGCACAGAAATGTCTTGACTTTCTTAGTTGAGACATTCATATCTGAATGACTGATCTTGTTGACAGAAATCTCAACATAAGAAAAGAGCTTTAATGTATTGTAATTAAAGTTAATTGCAATCAACTTTAATAATGAATTGTCTGTGATCTCTTTCTCTGACAATGTGACAACAGAATGAGAACTTATTGATCTGAATTGATGAGTTTACATATCAAATTTCAAAAATTGTTTCAGTGAAGTAGCTGCAGTCTCAGTCTTATGTAATCATTCAACAAACTTTTATTCTAAAAGAATGTTCAGTATCTATCTATAAAGTCTTATATCAATGCTGTCTTCTTTCTCATTTTCAACAAACTTAACAACATAACTCTTAATGATTTATTTAAGATCTGATGCTCAAAGCAGATACTGCTTTATGATTTTCTCACTATAACTTATAAATACTCTTACTTATTCTCAGTTCATGAACTTATTCTATCTGTTCTCAGACAGAAACTTTAAGTCAACATAGAAGTAGCATTTACATTCTCACATATGTATATAATTAATGAACACTTTCTCTAAAGTAACTTATTTGTCATTAATTAAGAAGTCAGTTGCTGTGCAATTACAAAGATAAATATTAGTCTATGCAGTCTTTATTTAAAACTCTATTGAAAGTTCAGTTTTCTTAATCATTGTATACACTGAGTTCTCAGTGATTCTGATTGCTCTTTTAATTATATTATTTTAAATCAACATATAAAGCACTGTGTACTGTGATACAATGCTGAAAGACATATATCACTCATTAAGAATAGATCTCAGCTCTATTGCATTGTCACTTTATACAGCAAGAATCTTTGCATTAAACTGAAGTTTAATCTTTAATCATTATTTCTGCAGTTTCTGCAGAGCATTATCTTGTCACTTCAGTAATATTGTTTATATTTTTTATGAATGATTATCTACAATTTTCAGAAAGTATTGATACTTGATGAACAACAAAGACAGAGATTTACATATGTTAATGAAGATGAGAATAAGAATGTTATTTTTTTTTTTTATGTTGTGTTCTTACTGATTTACAAACTTAGTCAGAGCATAGATCTTATACACATTGATATTGTTCTTAAGAATAAGAATTAACTTGCTTAAAGTGATAATCTTGTAAAAATCATGAAGCTTAGCTACATCAAGATAAATAAATCAATGATGTCAAAGTCTATATGTCTTGATCTTATTATTATATGACATAACTATATCATCATTCATTTATACATTCTCATTAAGTGTATCTGTAATGAACTCAGAGATCTAAATCTGTGAATTTTTATATATTTCTGAAAGAGTGATCTTTAACTTACTTTGTATATGCATAACAGAGAGTAAAGCAAATTCATTAAAATTCATTAAAATATATTTAATTATGTAGACTCTTTCTTTCTTAAATGCTTTTAACATGAGCTTTTTACTCTTATTTTGCATGTAGAGATTCTTATAATTAAAATATTTAAATAATTTCTTTTTATACATCTTCTTTTCTGACAGAAGATTGACTTCAAGCTTTAAAATATAAAGTGTTAAACTTAAAAGAACTGAATTCTCATTCTTATTCTGCATAGTAACTATATTATAGTAATTAATATATAATTTTTTTTCTCTGACTTTAATGATACATCATTACATGTGCATCAGAGAGTCACTGAAAAGCTGAAGTTTATTAATTATATAAGATGAGACATCAGAGTCTGCAACTCAGTCTGATTGAGAAATTTTATTAATAATGTTCTTAAAGATAGCAGCAATCTTCTTATTAAACTTATCTACAGCTTCAGATTTCTATATGTTAAACTTCTTTTTAAAAACAATCTTCACATCATAGATCTGATTTCTTCTTTTGTTTCTGTATAAATTAACTGCAGTTAACTTAATTTACTTTTTAACTGTCTTAACTAATTTTATTGACTGTATAATCTTATAAATCATAGAGACATATTTACAGTTCTGTTTACAATGAGTATTATTATAAAGATAGCAGATTAAAATTCTGTGTAATGATGAATAATTACTGTTTGAGCTTAAATGTCTTCTATAATCATACTATGAGATTTAACATTCTTAATGACTCTTATTTCATCTTTACTGCTCAGTTTATAAAGCATTGTTAAACATCTTTAATTAAATTTTCTTCTTTTAAAGTTTCTGCAGATTTGTCTCAATGTTAAATGTGTTTTAAGTATTAATGACATCATAGATAACAGCATACTTCACTGACAGTACTTAAAGCAATATTTAAAATCATTACTTAAATATAATGAAGTTCTTAAGTCTTAACTGTGTTGCAGTGATCTTTCTGTCAAGATTGTTAAGTTAAGTTTATATTTCATTGACAGTTATATTTAATGACATTTTATATTCAACAAACTTCATCAAATATTGTCTCTCAGTTGTCTGCAGTTTCTTTTTGTACTTTAAGAAAAAAGCATTTTAAGCTTTTCTTATTATAATTTTATTCATAAAATAGTTTTCATCATCAGCATTAATGCAGACTGTAATTCAGAACAGAGCTCTGCTATTGATTTGCTGATTCTTAAAATTGAGATTGCTTAATAAAAAGAAGAAAAAAACATTATTGATGAGTGTGTTGTTTATAAAGACTTAAATAAAGATCTTTATTATATATCAGAGATTCTTATCAGTTAATTATCTCTTTATATAGATAAATCATTTCTTACAGTTCTCTTAAGTGAGAACAGAAATTGAACATCACTTTATAAAAAATAATGAGTTGTGCTCTTGATTCATAGTGGTGATTGACACACAGTATAAGAATTGAAGATAAAAGAGTGTGTTATAAAGATAAATATAATAATAAAAGAGATATATATATGTACTGTCTGCTTACAGCAATGTAGAGAATGCTTATTTATCAATATTTAATTTGTATTAAGTTGCTGAATCATTATGCTTATTGTACTCATTTTATTTTGCTTTAATAAGCAGCATATTAAAAGCTGTATGCTTGTTTTGCTTCAATGAGCAGCATATTAAGAACTATGTGCACTAGATCAGTCTGCACTTTCTTTAAGAAGTTTCTTGTTAATTTGAGCTCATAATTTATTGAAAGAATAATGAGTACTTGTGCTATCTGTTTATTTAGTGAATTTAATGTGTCAATGTTGACTGCAATTAACTTAAATGTAGTTAAATGAATGACAAAAACTCTATCATCTAAGATAGAAGAAGACTCTGTCAGTCTCTTATGCTAAGATTAAAGAAGTTAAGAAAGCAGATAGAGCACTATACTTCTTAACAAATTATTAAATTAAGTAATTTAATATCTTCTTCAAATAAGTCTTTTAAGAGACAGTGAGAGTTCTTAACTTCTGATTCTGTTTAATCTTTATGTTAAGATAGTACTTACATAACTTATAATTAATCATTTTATAAGTGTCATTAAGTTTTTATTTAAGATCATTAATGATCTTTATGCTGAGATTAAGAAGTAGAATGTCATCAATATAAATAAACATCAGTAAATTGCTGTGCTTAAAGACATTAACATCATTAATTAAATATGTAAAGTTTAAATTAGTTAAAAATAAATAAATAATTTAATATTATATTTAAAATGATTGCTTTAGTCTATAAAGAGTCTTGTTAAGTTGATACATTTTTGTTTTACTAAAAATAGCTTATAAACTGTATAATGAATACAATTTTGTCTAAAATATTATTTAAAAAGACTGTTTTGATGTTTATTTGCTTGAGATGATAGTCATAATATATAACTATTGTGAAGGTCGCTTTATAAGTAATTAATTTAATGATGAAGATATACATCTCACTGTAGTTGATGTTGTAGCATTGTTTAAAGTCTTTAATTACTTATTTAATTTTATACTTTATGATTAAGCTATTTACATCTCACTTATAATGATAAATTCATTGTTCTTGAAGAGCTCAACAAGATTTTATATTTCATTTTTATTTAAAATCTTAATTTCTGCATTCATAACTGCTTTTCATCAAATAATGTCAAATACAGTAATGACTTTTTTATAAATAGTTAACTTTTCTTTAAAGTCTTTTTCTTCTCTTTTTAATGTAATCTTTACAATTAGCTCTGCAACACAGAACAAGATCATTAAATTATTTTTGTAGTGTTTTAATGATTGTTAATCTTTTCTGAAATGATGTAAAGATATTGATAATGAAAATAATAACATTATAGATTTATCATTACTGTTCTTAATTAACTCAGCAATATAAGCTGAATAAAAGTTTTTATAATTTTCTTAAAACTCATAAAACTTCTTTAATTCATTCTCTTTGTCTGTTATTGAGTACAAAGCAAGAATAAATATATAATTTTAAGTTATATTGCTATCTTTTTCTTCTCAATTCATACTTAGTAATTCTGAACATTTGAGCTCAAAAGACTGACATATTTATTTTAATGATGAAATTAATAAATATATGATCTTAATATTATTAATTCATATTAATTCTTCATTAAATACAATATCTCATCTTCATACTATCTTTTCTTTATCAGATAGTCAAATTCTAAAGATATTAAACTCTTTATATTTAATAAATATATCTTTTTCATTTTATTCATTAAACTTAACACTCTTTAAATGTCTTTTTTTTAATATGTATACATAAGCTTTGCATTCTTATACTTGTAGATAACTGAGATTGATGAACTCAGTATTATTGTTGAAGTTCATTAATTTATATTATGATTAATGTTAGATATATAACTCATGATAGCTATGCTATTAGTGTGGTGCCACCTTTTAACAGGTTATGAGCTCAGGTTAGTGTGTGATAACTTGCATAAAATGGCACCTAGGCCACCTCTATCAGTGATTCAAGTCCATGGTGAGAAAGTAAGTTCAAAAGGTCACAAGTTCAAACTGCTGTCTGTGTGCACTCTTTATACCTGCGGGTTGGTTGCGGGCCAATTGCGGGTTAGGGAGAGTGTTAGATATATAACTCACAATAGCTATGCTATTAGTGAAGTGCCATCTTTTAACAATTAAGCTGAAATCTTTTCATTTATAGTCTTTATAGAGCTTTAATTAAAAAGATAATAAATTATTTTGATAATTTTTAATCATAACTTTCTCAGTGTGTCAGCACTGATTATTATGACTTTTATTTGTAATATAATGAGATTATTACTTTATTTTATAACTCTGTTTTGCTTCAATGTATAAAGTACAGTTAATTTATATGTAATCTCTTATCAATAAAGAAAGTCTTTAAGTCTATAATCTTTAAATTTATCTTCATTATTAATTTAAACAGTTAGCTATAAATGTTCAATATACTTCTTTAAGAAGTTAAAATAACATTTAATTATTTTTTCTGCTTTTTCTTTTGTTTTATAGAATAAATATGTCAAACACAGAAGTAATTGTCTATGTAGATGATGTATTAAATAAATTTGTTGTAAGTAACTGATGTTATAAGATTAACAACATTAATATACATTATTTTACATATATTAATAGCTTATCATTATAGTCATTTTAAAATCAGTTATTGCTGTTTTGTCTTGATGCAGACATCATACACATGATGATTTTAAGATTTTAATAAATTATAAAGATAAATTTTAATGACTATCTTAAATAGCTTGATTAAGCTGTTCATATCTATATGAGTAAGATAATAGTATCAAATGTTATAGAATATCTTTTGACTAATTGCTGTCATTATTGAAAGAAAAAAAATACTTATACTATATTATATTATTTAGTGAAGCTCTATAATCATGTATCTATAAGCTGTGATCATCTTAAGAAAGTTAAGAATATTAATTGCAGTTAATATTAATAGAGATTTTACTCAGCTTTTGATGTTAATTTTAATTAATTTAATAAAAACAACTAAAACTGTTGAGAAGCAGTGTTCTAGCTGCTTCTATTAAGTTAGTTAGAATTAGCATTAAAAGCTGAGTGAAGTCTTTAATGATATTGATTGCAGTCAACATTCTTAACTTTCTCACAATGATCATGCAGCTCATAGACACACAGTCATAGAATTTCACTAAACAGCATAATATAGTATAAGTATATTCTTTCTTTCAATAAATTATGAGCTCAGATTAGCAAGAAGCTTCTTAAAGAAAGTGCATACTTTTAATGTATTGATAACTTAATATGTATCTTGTTAAATAGATAAATAAGCATCTGCAGTAACTAAATATATAAACTTAAATCATTAAGCAAAATCAGCACTTTTAGCAGCTTGGTATACATCTTATTAAATAAATAAATAAGCATCTATAACAACTAAATATATAAGCTTAAACTGTTAAGTAAAATCAGCATTTTCAGCAGCTTAATATGTGTCTTGTTAAATAAATAAATAAACATTTACAGTTACTCATTAAGAGCACTGTTCTTCAGCAACTTAATATGAATCATTAAAATAAATAAGCATTTACTATCTTACAAAATAAGAAACATAAGACTTTCTTTGTTTTATTTACATTATTTTCTATATATACATTATTATTTTCCTTTATTTACTTCTTATACTACATATCAACTATCATCATCATGAACTTTAACAACTTCTTTATAAAGCAATAATTTATCTTAATTCTTACTTGCAAGAACTGCAATCAATGATTCATTCTTATATAGAAATAATTAATAAAAGAAAATTTATAAAATGTAATTGAAATCTCAGCAGTCAATATTTTTATCAATGAATTCTCATTTTCTCTCAGCAATCTTGACTTCAGAAGTTAGAAAATTAACATAAAGATTTTATACTGACTTATTATTTGCATCAACATAGATAATTAAGAATATTTAATAAATAAGATTAGCATAAAGAATGTCTGAAATGCTTTAAGATTTAAGTATAAAAAGAAGTTGCAGATGATGAAAAGACAGTATTAAATGAAGTTTATTGAATATAAAATATCAGAAAATGTATTCATTAAAGAAGTATAAATTTATTTAAGTAAATTTAACAGAAAGATTGCTGCAACTTAGTTTGACATAATTAATTTGTTTAAGTTAAAGCAATGATTTTAAACACTGCTTTAAGTGTTATTAAATAAATATATTATAATTTATAATGTAATTAATGCTTAAAACTCTTTCAATGTTGAAAGAGATCTGCAGAAGCTTAGAAGAAAGAGATATAATTAAATATTAAGAAGATTGTTAGCACTCTGTGAGTAGATAAATATTATTATTTGTTCTATTAACTCCCTATTCAGTCCCTATCTAGGTCTATGAGGGCGAAGCGCCTTTGCAAAGGAAAAACCCAAATGGAAAACCTTAGTCCCGCCCCGCAGGCGCTTCGCCGGCGTGGCACTGGTGTGTTGCCGTTGCCTCCCGGGTGCGTCGATGGCCTATAAGCTGTCTGCCTCTTGAACATTTGCTTCCGCTGATCAGTGGGTGATCTCTCTTGGTTCCTTGAACCCCCTG
>JAABUY010001814.1_pt1 | contig 27288 bp, 23 predicted proteins | sample 5560271 | NCBI WGS metagenome assembly JAABUY01 (sample SAMN10711886, study PRJNA513374) | rock metagenome | isolation source: Antarctica rocks | place: Antarctica: Victoria Land, University Valley | reverse complement strand
GAGAGGAGGCGTATGTGGTTCCCGGTCGTGGGGGTGGTGGTGGTGGTGGTGGGGGGGGACTGGGCTGACTTTTGCGCGTGTGTAGTTTTTCGGGCGGCGCATGATGGGGCGAAGGCGGTGAGGGTTTGGATGGGGGAGATGAAGAAGACTTGATGGGCGGGAGGGATCGGGTGGGGTACGTTAGGTTGAGGAGTCTTGTGGTCGTGTCTAGGGGCTGTATAGTATCGACCTCTACGGGACGGTACAGCGACGGACGATTGATGGGGGGAGGAAGTACGACCGCAGGCTTAAAAGGCCGGATGTCTGAAGGGCTCTTCACGGGGAGATGCACTCCGGTCAGACCTCGAGGCGTCTTGTGCCCGTCTGGAGGAGTATAGGACGTGTCGGCTTCGTCCACTCGCCCGTCGTGAAGGTACCAAGGTTTGGGCAATAGCTGATTGGGCAAGAGCTGAGGAGCCATATGCGGTGGGATGACCAAAGATCTGGCTCGCTGGCAGAACCATGTCTTCACGGGAACCCTTGCCGTTTGTATTTATCCGAGCAAGAATCAATGGTCGGATTTGAGGATGCTCGAGTTGAGTGTGCGATCTCTGTTATCGAGACCTCCAAGACATGTGGAGCGATAGTACTTGCACGAAATTCCTCGGCAATCGCTACGTGTAAGGTCCCTGTGGGGCAGCGATACCCACTCGATGCTAGTATGATACGTGCCTGATCGGGATTGGACAGGACGAAGGTGCATCACGAAAGTGGGAGAAAAATTGCTCAGGAGTGTTCCAACCTCTTCTGATATGGATGCTCCACCCGCCCGCACCTCACAGATGCACAACCGACACCATCCAGCTCAGCAACCAATGCATGGATCACGATACGATTGTCGAACAAACCCGCCGAGATACAACGACGGCTACCCAACAACGGCCGTAAACAATCCACAACGGCACACGGACTGTCCAACTGAAACGAAACCAGCCCTCATCCCGACGGGCAATCACTCTCCCGCCGTCCAAACCTCTTCTTCACCTTCAGACTAATCCTCCTCCCGAACCCCACAATCGCCGAATTCCTCCTCCCATGACCCGACTGCTGCGTCGCGGTAGCGTCAGCGGTAGCGACACGCGCACCCTCGGCACTACCGTCCGCCTGAGCATACGGCAGCGCCAAGGGCGCCCACGTCACCACCGGGTCCGCCGTGTGGGGTCGAGAGGCGGCAGCAGGCGGCGGCGGTTCGTAAGTCCAAGCCAGACCGGGAGTGCCCTCGACGGGCGGGAGGAAGTTGGTGCCGAAGATGGGGCCGGCGAAGGAGGGGCCCTCTAGGTCCTCGGGGGCTGGCTGGGTTGATTTGCGCGGCTTGCGCGCTGAAGTGACCCCCCACATGTCCACATCGTCTTCGTCGTTATAGGTTATTACCGCTGGTGGGGCGGTCTGTGATGGTTCGGTGGTGGAGGTGTGCTGCCTATCGGTGCGGGTGGGCGTGTGGGGGGTCCGGGCTTTCTTCGGCTGCAGGTAGCGATCTTGGATCCACTGATCAACGCGGGCTTTGCGGTGTTCCTTTGCGAGTCTCGCTCTGCTCTCTGCGTCACTTTCGGGCTTCTTTTGGGTAGGTGTATCGTCTCTCGGCTCCTTCCGCAAAGCTTCGTTGTTTGATCGCCGAGGGCTGCCGTATATGCTGCGAAAGCTGCTCTCACTCAGGACGCTGAGGCTGGGTGGTGGTTCCATCGTGAATATATCTGATCTCGCTCCTTCATCCTCGTCCTCATCGTCGCCACCGGGCGCCACGCTATCACGTGTTGAATATGAGACGGAGCTTGAGGCGACACTAGGCTTGGACTTTAGTGTTGGTGTTGCGCTCCGACGCGGTGTCATGCTTCGACGTGATCTGAGCCGTGGTGTGGACGACTTCCGGTCGGGCGAACTTTGTGTGAGCTGGTATATCTGCAGCGGCGAGGAAGGTGGCTGCGTCCCTTCTGCACTGGTGTTAAGGTAATTCGTGTCCGTTTCCGTAGCTGTTTCTGCGGTGGAGGGTCTTGTGTCGACGAGAGCAATTTCCAGTTGCCCGACCTCATACTCCAGATTCACAATGATACCCGCAGCTTCCTTTACAGTCCGTTCCCGATCCTCGATCTCGCTTCGTAATTGTTCGTTCTTCTCCCGTAGTTCATCGTTCTCGGATTTCAGCTCCTCAGTCTTCTCCAGCTCCTCTAGTAGGTGTTCATTGACATCTTGCAGCTCCTCGTTCTCGGATTTTAGTGACTTGTGTTTCTCAATCAGGTTGTCCAACGCAGTCTTCAGCATCTCCGTCCTCTCCAGCCGTTTTTCGAGCATAGCCTCCCGTTCTCGCCGATGAAACAACTCGAGCTTTAGATTGAAGTTCTCCTTGCTGATCTTATCAACGTACTAGCGCGACAGTCAGTGGTGAACGCGAGCTCGGATGAATGGTTCCTACCGCGTTCGTTTCTTTTATACCCATATCCCTAGGTCGCCTCACTTCCGTCGAGCTACCGCCGCTGCCGCCACTGCCGCTTCTCCCCCGTTGGTCAGATGTCTCATGCTTTCGCTCTTTGGTCTTATCGACGTTCTAGCTTGAAATTAGGAACGATGCTAAACTGAGAGCAAGAGGAGCATCTTACTGGTTTATCCTTCTTTATCCCCGCCTCTTTTGCTTCACGTCCCTTGATCGGATCACTGCTTCTTCTAACATGTTCCTCTGAAGAAGTGCCTTTAAGCTTAGGCTGCCTCATTGGTGAGCTTCGAAGTTGTCTACCTTCAAGAGATGCCTTGCTCTCTTCCGAACTTGCAGTATTCGTCTGTGAAGCTCTGCGACCGCGCTGTTCGTCCAGTAGTTCCTGCAGCAGAGCAGAGTTGGGTGTGATGGTTCTACGCGTCGATCCGACAGTTGGCTGTTGTGCGAGAGCGGACGACATGATAAGTTACAAGTTGTAAGTTGCGGAGTTTCGAATGATATGTGCAGCAAGCGAGCAAAAGCCCTTCCGAGTCAGAATACTTGAAAAGCAATATGATAGGTGTTGAAGAGTTCCTGACGGCGTGATGTAGATGAGGGATGTTGCGTTGGATGTGTTTAGAGAGTTGAAAATGTTTGAGCGAGGAGTTGCAAACAAAGAAGTAAGGCACGCCCATGCAAGTGAATCAACAGAGTGCAGTTAACACAAACGAAAACTGCAGGTGTGTTGATCGTGCTCGCGTCTTAACACATCTTCATGACTTAGGTACCTTAGGTAAAGTAGAGTGAGGGTCGAAGGAGGAAGGAATCATTCACAGGAAGATGTGTCCGAATAAAAGGAGCTTCCCCCAAGAGCTCCTTCCCCAGTTTTGACCGGGATCTCTTTACCTTTGGTGGCGTCCTGCCATTGGATTTGTGCACCAATGGGAGATGACCCTGTAAGGTTCACGTGCAGTAGCGCCCGTTAGTAGCGTTAGTAGCGTAGATCTGGACCCGTGGATCGTGCATTTGACACGGCGCTTCGTGCACCGGCTTCTACCGGCCCGAGCACGCGCACTAGCACACGCACAAGCGCGAACCAGCACATCTCAAGCTCGATCTCAAGACACGTCCCGCTTCTCTCTTCTCTCTTCCCTCGTCTCGCTGAGGAAGACCTTCGAATATGTTATGGCGTTATTGTTTACGACACTGGGGACAGCAATTAGTCACCGTGCTGCTGGAATCTCATGCTCGAGTCAGCTCGCCTCTGAGAAGCATTAATGCATTGGTCATTGTATCAAAGCGGCTCAAGTGATACTGAGAGTGTCTTTCATGGTATCTCTATTCTGAACACGGAAGATGGTAATCTACTGTGGCACGGACGACATGGTACTCTGCAGCTTCCAGATTACATTTGACTTCTTCAGATACATGCAACCAGATTCACCTCCCTTCCGCCCTTGCAAGCAAGGTGCCATCTAGGCCAACAGGCTCCCAGACTGACTTATCTTTCTTATTCTGTGCCCACACGACGTCGCCTTTAAGATATACCAGCAGGCCCCCTTTACCATTGACACTGGCAGTGATCCTGAACAACGGTAGGCCTGTTTGCGAATGTGCCTCTCGGAGCGGGACCATGATCAACCCCTGTTCAACACACCAGTCATCCACCACATCTTTGAACGACGTTTCCTGCTGTGGACGCCGTGCAGATGGAGTTATAGAGGCAACGCCATTACCGACAGACGGTGCGGACGGAACAGCTGGTTTGATGGGTCGGACCGGTCCGGCTGTTGGAGCTGGCAGCTCGGTCGCCGCACGATATCCTAGGTCGAGCGCTTGGTTGATCATCTCCAATCCTCGCTCCCACTCCGCGGCCAAGGCGTGTGTGTCGTTCAGTTCTTGGGGGATTTGCGTCTTCCACCATGAGAACCACTGCCAAATTTCTTCATAGTTAGGCTCCGAAGTCAACCAGATGTACAGAATGTTGTGCCACTTCGGGAAAAATTCGGCGACGAGCAGCTGGCTCATTGTACTGGGCTTGAAGAAGTCCTTCCATAGTAACACCTGCTCCAAAGCTGTCAAGTCCTGGTCTTGCGGGTTGACCTCGAAATTCTCTTGCATGTAGCTGGCTAGACGCGGGAGGAGGTGCCGGATGAGCACATTGTCGAGCTCGCCCCTTAACACCTCTTTCCAGTTTCCCAGGCCTTCCAAGACGCCCTTTGACAGATCCCAGTCATCAATCACAACGCGGAATTTTCGCTTCACATCGGCAAGTAACCCAGATGAGCTTCGTGGATCGGTATGGTGCTCGTCCAGATATGGCAACCACGGGAAAAGCCATATATGCGGCGGTTGCTGATGGCGCTTCTTTTTGTGGCTGCCTCTCGGTGTCCAGTCGGCCACGGCGCGCGTGAGCTTCTGCACTACTAGTTGATCGATGACGTTCGCATAAACGAACGATGGTAAGACGTCCTTCCAGGCTTCTATTAGCGAAATTGCGGCCGATGGCTTATGAACGTCCCAATCATTTGTAATGGCTGACCTCACTCTTGGGAGCCAGAGCGTGTAGATCATGGTCTCGTAAGGCGTTGTGGATTTCTGTTGGTCCGGCAGGTGATGATAACCATTGACAAGGCTAAGAGCATTCTTGTTCCCAGCCGCCTCGACTCCCAATAATCTACGTAAGCGTTGGATGTGGTTGAGAAGGTGCAAAGGTTCAGCTAGCGGCTGCCAGCGATCCATCTCCCGGCAGAAAAGTGGATGAATAGCAGCTATAGCAGCATCAGTCAATTCAAACCTATCGATCTCATCCCGGAACTGGAACTCCAAAGCCTCCAACTTGATGACTAGCTGATCCCATCGAGGCTCAGTGCTGTTGGCGCCAAGTGACGTATCTGAATTATCTATCTCCAGTCCTGAAAGAGTTGACACCACTTCCGTGACGCCCTTTAGCCTGCGAGCCTCTTCTTGTTGCTCGTCGATCTCTTCGTTCAGCTGGCTTTCCAGTACCTGAAGATACTTCGTTTGTGCCTTTAGTCCGTTCCACTCATCGGCAAATGCCTCCAAGTCTTGTCGTGCTCTCCTTGTGATCTTCATAGCCTCGGTATCCATAACAGGAACGCCTTCCGTCGGAGTCATTAGTCCAGATGTCGAGGTCAACAATCTAGTCTCCTTGCCCGTTGCGTCGATGATCGACTTGAGGACGTTGGGAACCTCCAAGCCGTCCGCACTGGCTACGATATCTGCGACAGTCCGATACTTAGGCTTCGCCCGGGATTTCCCACCACCAGGTGTACTTGCCCCACTCCCTTGGCCAGATGGTTGCTTTGCCCTCGCCTTACGGCGCTTGCGCTCTTCTTCAGACGAATCCACCAAGACTTCTCCTCTCCGCTGTGCTTCCCGTTTGGCCTCCTCTTTGGCCTGCTGTGTCTTCTCCCGTACTGCTCCAAGACCCACTCCTTGGGGTCTAAGCTTTGTCTCGACCGGGTTCAGAATGCCTTGGCCTGAGGACCCGAGACCATGTCCTTCCACATAGCCCATCTTAGCCATCATTTTTGCGGCGAATGAGTTGGGATTGGCAGAAGATTGTCCTGCTGTAGCCCTACCACGGCCAGACTGACGAGGAGATGCCGATGACATAACAAACGACGGCCGAAACATGGTGGGGGTTTCAATCTTTTCTTCCGACAGATGAACATTGAGGATAGGCTGCCGAGACGAAGACGGCACGAAACATCTGCCTAAGGGAGTTCCTGGGGCATCTTCTTGTCCTGCACCCGCACTTCTGAAGCCAAGACGACGTGCGCTCGGTGGTTGTTTCTTAGCGGCGTCCTCCTGTTTGAATGATACAACATCTTCGCCTTCGTTGCCATCATCGTCGATGCTGTCGTCTTCGACACCATCTGCATTGCCCTGCTTCACGAACCCCACACCCTTTGTCCTGAGGCTCCTTTCCTTCCATCTTCGCCCAGGTCGGTCATTGTCGCTCTCGGAGCCAAAGATACCAAGAGCAGCACTCTCTTTCGAGTCGCGGCCTGTTTTTCGCCTTTTGCGCCTGTGCTGTGTAGATTCTTCCTCGGCTGGGTTTGTGGATGGGAACAGCAGTTCATCCTCTTGTTCGGAAGTGTCGGAAGAGGAACCTCCGCCGCCAAAGAAAGCCATGTTTGAAGCACTATCAGTAGTATTTGAATCAGCACTTGTGGTGATTATCCCATGGAACTCGACAAGGATGTACTCCACGTAGGTACCTTAGTAGCAATGCCGCTTAGGTAATACGAAACAATAACATCCGAGGCTCTTATTGGTTATAAAGCATATGAGGCATGTCATTTTAGAGTATAACTTACCTTACCTTACCTCAAGGTACCTTAGCTTCCGCTTCTACTACGGTCCCCTGGCAGGTGCTTTTGGATCCCCCAAAACATCAACAAACATAACTTACATGCAGGTAGATGGGAACTTCGTGTGATGGACTACAATGCAGTTGTATGAACAGATCACGAAGGGACATCTGGCACCACCGGCGTCGAGGCGTTCGAGTCCAGCATGTCTAGCTCACCTCAGCTGCTCAAGGGCGAATACTCGTTCACGCCCTTATCTTTAGACTTGGAAAGTCTCGAAAGTAGCGAGCCCTTTGAAGCAGGTGTCAACGCTCAGCAGACAGGCGCTGCTCATCTCAGCTCATTGATGAAGTCAATTTCATCATCTGGCACGAGCTACGATGTCCTGTCAAAACACGATTACGAGATCCGCGGAACCGTGTCAGAACACGATAATAGCCCTCCGACACCACAGACAGCTCACAAAGAGAATGACGGTCGGCAGAATGTGGGTGATGCAAAATCTAGGCAGACTTCAGTTTCGGAGTCACCGCCGAATCCAGTCATGCGGACTGTCTCTCGGGAGAGCACAGCACCGTTGCGGCATCCTACACCCGATCTTCATTCGTTGCAAGGAGCCTTTAGCGATAATGTTGCCCGGTTGGAGAAAAGCGCTGAAAGATTAAGCATGACTTCAGAATTCACGGGCGAGTTGATGTGGAGTGTCATAGAACCAAAACGGTCAAGGAGTAGACAATCGTCGCTGTTGGATCCGCAGGCTGTGGATGTGACAGCATCGTCAACAACCTCTCGACGATTTTCTTCAGGCTCCGCCGCCAAACTCAAAGGCAGTGGCAATGGTGCGGCAAAATCCGGTCATCTTTCTTCAGGTAGCTACTTGCAATCTCTGAGGGGATCTATCGGATCTGGTTCGTGGTCGTACACGTCTAATCGTGTACGATCGGCTTCGCGAGGGTCTCGACTAACGCTTTTGTCGGAACCTGGCAAGGATAACATTTCTATCTCTTCATCGGCACCAAAATTACAGGACCCACCCGCGGTGGTCAGTGGGGCACCAGCTCAAGGTTTCACAGTAGGAAGAAGTGCCGGCGGCCTTACTCTCAATCGGCCCTGGCCTGAACCATCAGCTCAGCTAGCGCCGCAGGACCATATGGGGGATGCTGGGTTAGACACAGAGCAAGAGGTGCCGGATAGGCCTGCAACAGCTGCTTCGACAGATACGCATCCTCAAGCGACTAGTCTTTTTGTTGACTTTGACGGTGTACATTTCACCGATCAAAACGAAGATCTAGCTTCAAGCGACTTGCCACCGAGCGATGGCATGCGACTGGCTTCAAGAAGATTACAGATTGCTGAACGACCACAGTCATATGCAGAGCCTTTGCCAGGTAGAAACATGGTCTACTATCCTGCTCCCGTGCCAATGATGCTCAATCTACCCCAAAGACTCTCAAAACTACCTTCCGCGGCTCAGCGGGAAAAGCGTCGGTCGCAAATCCTAAGTAGCGTACTCATGGGAGCCAACCAGTCTCCTACCCGGCTACCTGGCGTACTGGAGGATAACCACAACGGAATGGCCGGCGAAGGAGATTCAAGGGGAAACAATGTAGGATTGAAAGGGCAGGCCAACAATTCCGCAGATTTACCGCCGCAGCTTCGAGCCAGTGTGTTTTTCGAACAACCTTCAACGCATCAGCAAGTACAGGTGAAAGGAGCATCCGCAGTGGCGACATTGGATAGCATTCTAGATGCATCTGCCCACGCCCCAGTAAATGCATTCGTCGATCATCCTATCGTGGGACAGGTGGGTACGGAGGTGTATGGAATGGAAAAGCCAAGTAAGAGTACAGGAGATATCATGCACAATAAGTCCGACACGAGAAGAAGCCGAAGATGGTCAATCTCATGGGGAAGCATTATGGACAGCACAGCCATGAAAGACCCTGTCAAGAGTCCAGCCGACCTCGGTGACGCCAAAGTGAGTCTGGGCGAGTATGGAATTACTGGTCACCATGAAGACGAGACAGAAGATGCGGCATCTGTGTTCGCTACCGAAATGACACCTTTTAAACAGTCGTTTGCGCCTGGGCAAGCGGCAGAAGACGAACAGAGCTGCGAGGGTGATGAGGTATTTCATGACGCAGGACAGACTTTCGAAGTCGAAGGGGACACAACGGTACAAGACGAAGCACAACCCCACATCGCTCAGCCAGGATATCTCGAACGACCAACCACCTTATTGGCCGAACTACAACTAAGGAAGCAACAACAAAAGTCAAGGAATCGAACTGCGGTAACGACGTTTCCCAACGGCATGCACTCCACTCTTTTAGAGCTGGACACTGTCGCTCAAGTAGAGAAGCAATCCAGGAAGCAAAAACACATCACACTCGCTTGGGAAGACCCCGAAGCTCATTATATTGGCCCCGAGAACGACAACGATGAAGATATCCCACTAGGGATGCTCTTCCCAGGCCGAAAGGCACCGACTAGTGGACCAATAGGCAAGTTTGAGGAAGATCGGCCTTTACGACTTATGGAGAAACGAGAAATGGAAGACAACGAACCTCTGAGTCGACGAAGAGCTAGATTAAGGGGCGAGGTTTCAGCTTCGCGTAGCCGTAGTCCCACCAAGCGCAACAGTGCATTGTACGCCCTGAAAGTGCCAGGGCTTACGGATATCCAGGCCGAGGAACTTGGCGGAGACGAGGGAGAGACACTTGGTCAACGGATGAGGAGGCTGAAAGCGAAAGGCGGGACTTCGACCGGGCTCCAGAGTCGCCCGATTAGCGGCCACTTTACAGACGAGGTTATGAGCCAACTCGGGGGTATAATGAAGACAGAAGGCGAAGGAGGCAACTACAAGGCTGTTGAAACGGAAGAGGAGACTTTAGGACAGCGAAGAAAGCGCTTGCAGGCCGGGCAGGACGCACGCTTTCGAGAAACCGAAAGGAGCACGCAGATCGACGCTTCTTCTAGGCCACCTCTCAAATCACGACCGAGCATGGCAAATATATTACAGAACCATCCTGCGGCAGGTGCACGGCAAGCGTCCAGTGAAAGGCTACCACTTACGACGATGCCAAACCTTTCACTTGGAAGTGGTGCTATGAAGGGTTTAGTACACCAAACCCAACTTATACACGCCCCAACGTATCACACCGTCGAAATGAAGAGGTTGAGCGCTCTAGCCGGGTCGAATACGCCGCTTCATGGAGCCAACCAGCGACGACCGAAGCTTGGAAATCTGAGGAGCTACAGCTATGGCAACCACCTTGACGCGGGACGAAACAACGTGGCAGGAGCTATTGACATACCAGCGTTTTACTCATATTCCGGCGGTCCAACTCATTCCGCTACAGGCTTGAATGGCTATGAGGGCTTACTCGCCGCCAAAAATACCCTGCGCTACGACCCCAGTACGATGGCTGTGGGTGGATTTGGGCTGTCGATGCCGTACAATGGCGGAGCTCCACATTGGGGTCCGCCGCCTACAGAGATGGGACAGACACCGATTCCGTTACCCCCGAATCAACGAGATATGATTGACCGATGGAGACAGAGTGTTATGTACTAAATCTTTGGGAAAGTTGAGATTCGGGAGTAATGCTACTGGGTGCTGGTTGCTGGTTGCTGGTTGCTGGTAGCATAGTCAAAGGCGTGTACAGCGGGTTTGCGTTTTGTCGTCAAGCGTTTGGTCCCGGTTCGCTGGTGTTGGTCGGACATATCTCGCTCGATAGAACTTCCTGAGAAGTCCTAAGTCTGATCGAGATTCGATCATCTGGGGGTTGGTTGGGTCATATAATTCGAGCACACTAATACACACCTTCCCAAGACTTTCATCTAGCTTTTAGACGGCCTTCATTACTATGCAGTATTGACAATCAGAAGCTATTACGGTGCTGCCCTGGATACGGCTCAGTTACTGTGAAGATCATGTCACATCTGAGAATCAATCGTTGTTGAGGGAGTTCGTTTCAGCGCGGACATAAGATTCTCCGAGCAATCCCACATGAACAACTTCGTCATTGGTCAAGAAGACCCAATCATGCTCAAGGTATTTGTAGATAGCGACTCGTATTATACTTCTACCTTCGGAGCATAAATCAAAGCTTTCTCACACTCCTGAACAACATGGTGGTTTTCAATTGCATGCCGACAACAACTAAGGCGTTGTCTGTGGAGTCTTGTGTTAGGATAAGGATCACTGCAAATTTCGTAGGAATATTCATCCCAAGCTCGCCGTCACATGAAAACCAGCTAATGTATGACTTCTCCAATCGTAGCTCTCCCGCAGTGCTATCCTCAGTACGAACCATTGCCTCATCTCCCAGATGAAGCGTCTTACCAGTCACTAAAAGCCATAAGGCACCGTGAGGTGATAGGTGCTCGGGTGGAAACGAGTACGGCTGGGAAGCTCCTCAAGACCCTCCGTGATGGCACCCTCGAACGTCTTCTCGTATCTCCATGGCATGCGAATGAATCAGCGACGGACCAACTCTCCATCATACCCAACAGCGCCTCCACCGCAAGCACAACCAGATTTCCCTCTACAACATCCAGACACCCATGCTTATCCAATTACCCCGCGGTTATCCGATAACGACATCGTACGTTCAAGCTCACCTATTTCGGTTCTCCCACCGACTCTTCCGCCGATACCACGCGTTGCATTGCGGTATGAGGGTTCAGAAGCGTTTGGTCAACCAGAAGGGAGCGATGGTATATCCAGCACAAGTGCCGAGCGGTGGCTTGATGCGGGACAGTCTGCACCGTTTCCTTTACAAGACCCGCGATCGGCAAGACCTCTATCGAGTTCCACTTTGAGCTACCATAACAACGAAAGTAGAATCCAGAGCGTGGAGGGAACAGCATCAGCCAAACAGTATGGCTCGTCGTTCACGCGGCGGAGTCTGCATCAATCAGTTACTCCGCCTGTAGCAGTCCGTCCAGTACAGAGTCCAGCCGTTGATCTGTTACAGCCTTCAACATTGCGGGCTGATGAGATAGCACCCTTGTCGCGGTCTCCACAATCGGTCATGCCACCTGCCCCAAGCGCTCGATCCGGCAAGGCAAAACTCAATCTATTGAATCCAATGTCACTTCTGGCGAGGCGTAGGACCTCTCAAATGCTACCGCAGCTCTCCTCGGAATCATCGGATGTTAAGAATCCTGTGATACCTGGGATGAGACTCCCGGAGGATTACGATCCCAGAATCCATGGCAAAGTTGTGCATGATTTCAGCGCACCGAGACCAAGAAGATATCATTCCTCCTACGAAACTACGCATCTGCCGACAGATACCTCTGCAAACTACACAGGATTACCGTTGGACGCTGACACGGCCAGGAGCGGCAGTGATAGGGTAAGCCCTGAGGTGAAGGCGGATCGCGGACGGCCTATCTTAGGAGCTGGGGCCGAAAACCGAAAATCGGGTGAACGAGATCATGTTCCCGTCTTTAAGGAGCATTTCGGCGATGATGTAGGGCATTGGAGCAACGACCTAGCCGCGCTATCTTCGGAACGCATAGCATTGACCTTGTCAAATATCACCTTACCAGAGCCGAATAGAGAACCTCCACCTCTACCCGCGTTTGCAAGAAATCTTCCATCAGATGTAACCCGCACCACGTCATACAGCCACGAAGTGAGCGAGAACTCGTTGCTCGCCGGAGTACCAGAGCTAGCGCCAGTAGTGCCCGCTCAGCAATCCTTTACAGTTCCGCCACCTGTGACATCGCCTCCGAAAGCAACTTCACGTAGAATCTCGGCCTCCGATCTTTGCTTTCAGTCGGCTGGGCTGCCGAAACACCTTGGCAGTACTGCTTCCCGGTTCAGTTTCGACCTAGCAGGTGTCGGATCGGCGACGCAGGAGAAGCTGTTAGAAGACAGGCACAAGAAAAAAGCAACAACGAGGACGCTGGGGCCACAAGGGAAGGTGAGGCATGTAGGCAATCACGAAGAGAATGCGGACGATAGGGAGGATGAAGAGGAAGATTACATGTATGATGACATTAATGATGACGACAATCTTGAGGAGAGGATACCAGGTATCAACGCGGATGCAGAAGAATTCCTTCCATCAAACGGTCATGACAGTTTAAGAGATCCACAACTTCACGCGAATCTAGAAGCTGCAGTAGGACGACCCATCATACCAGATGTGACAGCATCGGATTCGTCTCGAGTTGTGCAAGGTCTGGCAGAATCATCTATCAAGTCAAAACAGATACAGGGCGTTGTTGCCAGTCAAAGTGGTCTTGCCCATGAAGGATCAATGGAGAGCTCAAAAACTGAGGCCGCATCCCTGATGAGTTACTGTGACCCATCAGATGTGGACTTCGATAATGTGCCAACACCACAAGAAACTCGCACATCGCCTGGCCCTTCATCGACGATCGGCCTACCAACCCCTAACACCGATTACGATGATCTCTACTACGATGATGGCGTCATTGCGCAACCCCAAGAAGCTGACACGTACCGCTTTGATGAGTCCGTATTCGACGATGAAACAAGCATGTTCTATGAACATCTCAATCAAAAGATCACAGCTCCTTTGAATAATGGTCTCTCAAATTCGGCTAGTGGTGACCCATCATCGTGGTCCGCACGAGACGCGGATGGGCACAATGCTGGACTGATAACGCAACTGCGCAACCATCAATCCACGGATGTGGCTCAACTATCGTTAGCAGGACCTTCTTTTAGCACCTTAGGTCAACAAGGCCCGCAGGATGCACAGCAACAACGTGGCAAGCCAGGCCTCAGCCAGACAATTGGCCTCACCCAGGACAATCTCGCAGCATACCATGATACTTTGGCATACGCTACCCATCAAGCCACCACGAGTGGGCAATATGCCGGCATGCGAGGCCCAGGACAAATTCTCCCTCAAAACCTCCAGGTCTCAGTGTCCCCACTCAACAGCACGTCACATCCCGGCGAAACTCCAGAGAGGAACAAAATCCGCTTCGACCAAGACGACGACGTCTTTCCGCTTGACACCTTTGGTGAAAACGGCGACGAGTTCGACTACGACGACGCAATGGAAGACGACCCCATCATCGCCGCCGCCAACGCCGAAGCGCTCGAAAACGACGACGAAGGCTTCTACGGCCGCGAATTCGGCTTCTACGCCGCCTCCAGCGGCTCCAGCGAAGCCCAGTACGCGCACGGCGGCTACCTCGGCGCGCGCCGGCCCGACGGCCTCACCCGCAGCCACAGCGGGCGCGTCGACTTCCAAGAACCCAGCCTGACGCCCATCACCGAGCGCAGCGAGCTCAGCAACCGCAACTCCATCATCTCCCTCAGCCTCTATGGCCCCCCCTCCTCCGCCCACCCCGTCGGCCCGCACTCAGCCCCGCTCCCGAGCCCCGGCCTCGCCCAGCTCGCTGACCTCATGCACCTGCGCCCCGACGACGACGATCTTTCGCTTAGCGCCCTCCTCAAGCTCCGGCGTGGCGCTTGGGCCGGCTCCTCCGCTAGCCTCGATAGCTCCGCTGGCAGCGCCCACAGCAGCGCCTCGCCCGTCACGTACGCTAACGCCCTCGGTGGCACCGCCGCCGGCCTCTACGGCCTCGCTACGGCCGTCCCGCCCGCCTCCAGCTACAGTCCCGTCAGCAGCAAGGGCAACGTCTCCTTCGACGACGACGACGGCGACGGCTCCACTAGCGCGCCCGCCAGCCCGACCATCACGCTGCAGACGCACGCCGCACAGCCGGTCGACTCCTCGCCCGTCCGGCGCGGGGCGGGGGCGGTGGGGGGAAGAGGGAAAGGCGGGCACAAGCGAAACAGCAGCGGGGCGGATAGCGTCAGCTATATCAAGGAGAAGGACGACGAGGGCGAGGGCGGGGTGCGGTGGGTGGTGGAGAAGAGGCGCACGGCGGCGGATACGGGCCTCGTGGAGGTGCTGGGGAGGGAGGTTGTTGTTGGGGGGCGGATTTGATGGGTTTGGGTGTGTGTGTGGATGAAGGGGTGGAGTAAATGGGAGTTGGTTGATACCTTAGAATGGATGCATGAATGGATGGATGGGTGGGTGCGTTCATGTGTGGATGGTTTTCTTTGTCGACTCGGCTGGCTGGCTGTCTGTGCGTGCGCTTTTGGCGGCATGGTGGAGGGAAGGTCGGCGTTATGGGAAGGGGGAATTGGGTTGGGATGGATGGGATGGGACAGTCTTGTGGGGGGAGCGGTAATGTATCAGGGGAGACATATTCGCTATGGTCGGCGGGATCGCGCAGGAAACATGGCCGTTGCAGATACTTATAGATGAAAGCTTTAATTCACTTCAGATACTACCGCCCTTTCGCTCCTCTCTGGCTTTGAGCAGATTATCGATGTATATCCATGTACAGAAGCTATAAGGCTTAGCCGCATTTCAACATCAGGACTCCGGACGCATCAAATGCTATAGCCTTCACCAGACTCACGATATACTTCACTTGTAACGCCATGCATTGCGCCGTGAAGCTCGTCGGATACACACATGTTTCCGGAGAACGATGTGAACGCAGCCGTGCAAGGACACATCCCCGATCCTCGCCCTTACCTACCTAGCCCCCTCAAACCCGACACGGCCGACGACAAGAACCCCAAAGCACCCCAACCCCAACCCCACGCGAACAATCACCGACTCCCACCACTCGTCCTACCCCTCCTCAGTAACTCCTTACACTCATCACAATACCACTTCGCTACACGCAACACACACAGACGTCAGCACCCCTGTCCCATCCCTCCAAGCCCCCAAAAGAACAACATCCCCCGCCCCCCAGAAAGTGACAAAATAAGAAAACCAGCAAACTAACCATTCCTCGTCGGCGCCCTCGCCAAGCCCACACAATCCAAATGGAACCACTCGCGCGGACAGCCCTCGGCATCGCAAGCGACCATCTCGCCATAGCTGACCTGGTTGCAATAGCAGTAGCGCGGCTCGCTCTCGTCGTCGTCGTTGTCGTCCTCGTCGTCGCCGTCGCCCTGCATCGAGGAGCCCCCTCCCCCCTCGTCGTCCGCGACGGCGGTGACGGCGGCGGCAGCAGCGGCGGCCGCCATCATTTGCTGGGCTGCGGCGCCGGCGCCTTTCTTGTGCGAGCGCTTGACGGCTGTGAGGGTGGCTTCGGTCGTGGTGGTGGTGCGGGAGGGGCGCTGCGGGCGTTGTTGGGGGTGGGGCTCGTCTTTGGCGGGGGTGGGGGCGGGGGTGGTGCCGGTAGGGGTGGGGAAGGGGAAGGTGCTGGTGGTGGGGGTGGATGTTTTGGAGGCTTTGCGGGTGGTGGTGGTGTGTAGGGAGGTGGTTCGTTCGTGCGCTTTGGGGGTTGGGTTGGTGGGTTCGGTGTCTTCGCGCTTGACGGCTTTATCGACGGCTTTGGTGCTGTCGCGGGGTGCGGGTTCGGGCTTGGGCTCGGTTGGGGTTTCTGTGGCGGGGGTTTCATCTTCTTTGGTGAGGTTCTGGGCTTCTGCTTTACTCCGCCCGGTCGAGCCCGGTATGGTGTTGGGGTCGGTTGTGGTTGTAGATATGCCGTTCGTGTTGGTTGGTCTGTTTGATGCCGACGACTGTGCTCGCTGGCGTGATTCTGGTCGAGCTGATTGTGCCGAGTTCTGGCGCGCTCGCGACGAGGGTGGTCGTTGTGGTGCGCTTGCGCTAGGTATAGGACTGCTGCGGTGGGGTTCTTTCGATAGCGTGGATGGACCGACAACTGGCGATGAGACTAGAGGTGGAGGCCCTGTAGCGGAGGTATTGGTGTTGTTCCTGTATCAGGTCAGCTCCGAGAAGACAGTTTTGAGGCAACGGAACATGTGTGTACCTTTTCCTTGCAGGTGCGCTCGACGCAGCACCCCCGCGAGCTCTTTTTCTCGAACCCTCGGCGGCTGGTGTCTCGCGCGGGCTTCCTGCCCCGCCTCTTCCGCCTACTCCATTGCTCTGCATAACAGTGCTCATCGATCTTTCCGTTGCTGGGACGCCATTGCCGGTATGCATTGCTGGCTTCTCTATCCTTCGCCGTTTGTTCGCCACCGTGCTGACATTGCTTGTCGGTCCATTTGTGATACCGAGACCCGAAGCTGTTACGTTCGATGTCCCTGAAGCGTCTGCAGCCTTTCGCAGTTTACCGGTGCCAATTGGTCGCTTGAGCGCGCCAGTAGCGGTGTTTGGATGCAACTGTCGTCCGTCATCGAAGTCGGAGTCAGCATGGACATTGCGCTGTTTCCGAGCCAGCATCGCCTCCCTTCTGCTTTCGCTCCTCGAGACCGCGGCTTCACCCTCGTGTACAGCTGCCGCTGCAGCTGCAAGATTGTTCGCGGCAGCAACCTCCCGCCGCGACCGCTCCCCGGCTGTTGTGCCGTTGCCCCTCGTAGCAGACTTATCCGCATACGCCCAGTGCATGAGACTACCGTACCGAGCCTCTTCGCTAATTTCATTTTCAACGTATAGAAACGAGCTGTCGACGCGGGTGAGCTGCTTGTTGAGGGCTTCGGTTGCGGTGGATAGTACGTGGTTTTTCTCGTCGAGTGTCATCAACATCTCCTGTACAACGGCTCGAAGATTGTAGAAGACGCTTCTGCGCGCCATATCTGCATCGTCACCATATGCCTGGGCATGGTTCTCATGCCCAGAAGTATTGTTAGTGGAGTCAACGGGTACAGAGCTATATCCGCCGGGAGCTGTGGTATTGATTGTCTCCGTCGCACTGCTTGTTGATGTCGAAATTATTGGTTTTCGGGCAAGTGCTGGCGTGTTCGTCGCTGCGGCTACCAGCTGGCCAAGGGTCTCCTCTGGCCCAAAGACCTTAGCATCGACTTCTTTGAGCAAAGTGAAGTGTCGAATGATCTCCTTTGGGAGCGCACTGATCGAGTCCGTAAAGTGTGTTATAGCTGGAAAGAAACCAGGAGCGCTAGTAGGGTTCTGTCCAGTGTCCAGACCGCCCTGGTGTGGAGCCCGGTCACCAAGAGCTCCGCTGGCCGTCAGGGGAGTACGCAATGAATTGGTGCGTGTCTGACGGATTGGTTGGCGACGATTCGCGGAGGTCAAAGATCCTGCTGAGGTGACTCCATTTGAAGTCTTCATGTTAGAGGGAAGACCAGGGCATGAAGCAGCGTGTGGCAGCTTGCTGGAGAAGCTCCAGAACAGAGGTGATACGCGATAAAGCCGCACCGAGTGATCCTGGTGTTGTTCGCTTCCTTTTCCGCCGCGCCGCTGAGTCAAAGCTCGTTGACCGGTATCGCATGTGACACTGGTAGAGTGAAGCGTGGTGGATAACACGAACTGGTAGCAGAGGGAGGCTCATGGTGATCGTACCGCCGGAGTTTGCCGGACGGATTATGGTTAATCCGCCATCACACAGTCAGGGGTATGACGCACTGACAACAAAGATGTCTAGTAGTACTCTCATTTTGCTGAACACAGGCGTTGATGCTACAGTGGTACGATAGAGAACAGACATTATGTACCCTCCACCGACTTCTCTTAAGACCAAGGCCTTATTCCTGATACACCATCCACATTTTTCGAACGGGGCATAAAGTACATATACAACCACTGCTTTACGAGTTAACGCCAACACAAGGACCAAAACAGATCAGACGTATGTACAGTACACTCCAATCCTACTACACCTTACTCGCCCTTGAGTCTGTCCTGGTGGACGAAAAAGGCGTCATCCAGAAGATCTTTCTCCTCTTTCATATGAGTTCCCTTCAATCCTGTCGCCACACTTGCGCTTGGGTTCCTGCCAGCATACAGCACGTGCCTGCGGTTGTGGTGCTTGGTCTCATTGAGCAGGGTCTCGATTCTCGGTTGAGTGAAACTCCAGGCTCCGGCGTTGAGAGGCTCCTCTTGACACCAGACGATGTTCTTGGCGTTGGGGTACATGTCGAGGTTCTCCTTCAGCTGAGCCCACGGGAAGGGGTTTAGCTGCTCGATGCGGGTGATTGCGGCTGTCTTGATTTCCTTGCTTGCGCGATGCTTGTGTATGGCGGCGTAGGCCTGGCCTGTGCAGAGAATGACGCGCTCGATCTTGTCTGGCTCTTCGATCGTCTTGCCATGTTCAGGATCCGGAATGATCCACTGGAAGTGAGAATCCCCTGTGAAATCCTCGATCGATGACCGTGCCAGGGGGTGCCGAAGCAAATATTTCGAGAAGAAAAGGATAAGAGCTAAAGGAAGTCAGTATTGCTGTCTCAGCGGTGGAAGGTTAGACTTACGTTTCCGGAATTGCCGGTTCATTTGCCTTCGAAGAATGTGGAACAAGTTGGACGGCGTTGTCATGTAGGCTATTTGCATATTGCAGTCCTGATGTTGACGGTCAAGCTTTTCTGGCGAAGGGAAGATTCTTGGGTCCTCGTTGCAGAGCTGGAGGTAGCGTTCCATTCTGCCAGATGAGTGCTCCGGACCTTGCCCATCGTAACCGTGAGGCAGAGACATTACAAGCCCAGATCGCTGCAACCACTTTACTTCTCCAGAGGCAATGAATTGATCAATGATACATTGTGCATTGTTGGCGAAATCGCCAAATTGCGCTTCCCAGATAACCAACGCCTTGGGCGAGGACAAAGAGTAGCCGTACTCGAATCCTAGTCTACGCGCTGCCGTTAACCAAGATCAAGTCCAGCAAGCGGGTTCGAAAACTTACGTTCCAAATTCACTCAGCGATGAATTCGCGATGATGAAACCCGCTTGCTTGTCATTGACATGCTGGAGTGGTGTATAGGTATTTTCGTTTTCCTGGTCATGCAGTACCGCATGACGCTGAGAGAAAGTTCCCCGCTCAACGTCTTGGCCAGATACCCTGACGTGATGACCCTCCTCGCACAAAGTGCCAAAGGCCAGCGCTTCAGCTGTAGACCAGTCAATGTTGTTGCCTTCATCAATGGTCTTTTTCCGATTCGCAAGGATACGTTTCAGATTACGATGGACTTGGAAGCCTTCTGGGGCCCCGCCAATCACGGCCCCAATATGTCTCAATGTTTCTGCAGGCACTCCAGTCGGTAGATGCGGGAGCACTTCTGTGGCTAACTCCTTTGGTGATTTGAAGCCGTTCCATGCCGAGGTCAACCATTCCTTTGCCGTAGGTTGGTAGTCCTTGCTTCGGTCAAAGCTGTCACTTAGCATACCCCAGACCCATTTCTTGTGCTCCTCAATGTCTTCCTTTGAGAAAGTTCCCTCCTTAAGCAATTGATCGACATATTTGTCAAGTTGGGGCTTTTGCTCTGAGATACGCTTGTACATCAGCGGTTGAGTGAAGGAAGGCTGGTCGGTCTCGTTATGGCCCGATTTTCGGTAGCACACAAGGTCGACAACCACATCGCGCTTAAACTCGGCTCGCCAATCTGCGGCTAGCTGGCATACGAAGTTGACAGCTTCAACGTCATCACCATTAACATGGAACACCGGAGCGTCGATCGCCTTGGCAATATCCGAACAATATGGCGTCGAGCGAGCAAAGCGCGGGTCAGTGGTGAACCCGATTTGATTGTTGACAATGATATGGATCGTTCCACCAGTAGAATAGGCCGGAAGAGAGTGGAAGCCCAGAGTTTCGTAGACGACTCCCTGCGCTGCAAAAGCCGCATCTCCGTGTAAAAGAACACCCATAGCCGTGTTGAATTTCTTCTCATCGTTATTGTAGTGTTGAATGGCTCTAGTCTTCCCCAAGACGACCGGATCTTCTGCCTCCAAATGGGACGGGTTAGCCACGAGGGAGAGCTGCACGCGTTTTCCAGACGGCGTCGGACGCTCGAAATTCATCCCCAGATGATATTTTACATCGCCAGAGCCCTCATCTGATGGCTCCGCAGAGCCACCAAACTCACTAAAGAGCGACTCGTTCGGCTTTCTGACAACGTTACTGAGCACATTCAGCCGACCACGATGCGGCATGCCAATAATAATGTCCTTGACACCATAGTCGACACTCCTATCGATAAGGGCTTTCATACCCGGGACAAGGGTTTCAGCACCTTCGAGACCGAACCGCTTGTCGTTGGGATACTTTGTTGCAAGGAAGATCTCAAAGCTCGAGCTCCAGATGAGTCGATCCAGAATCCTCCGCTTGTCATCTACCGAGTTTCTGTACGGATCCGGGATCTCAACGCGGTTCCGAATCCAGTCGCATTGTTCCCTGTCAGGAATGTGGATATACTCTATTCCATACTGGCCGCAGTACAATTTCTCGCAGGCGGCAATGATATCACGAAGCGTCATCTTTTCCCGGCCCTCGGTCTTGAATCTAGGCAAGATACCTGGGCCTAACGAATATTCTTTATCCAAGTCCTTCTCCGTAAATTGGTAGTGGTCCAACTCCAGTTCCTTGGGCTTATGATACCCAAAGGCTTCCGCCTCGCCACGAATGCCTAACGGATCCGTCTTCGCCTTGTGGTGTCCTCGTGCCTGATACGCTCTGACTAGGAGCTGTACTTTCAAGTGGTTTGTAACCTCGGACCCTTCGGCAGTTGCAAGCCCTGCTCCTGGAAGGAATTGAGGCGCACCGCCGGTTGGTGTGGGCACAAGTGTGGGCGGCGGCTGGAATGCTTGCGACATGGGCATATTACCATCCTCCATGTTTCGAAAGTAAACCTGCCATGAGATGTGGACACTGGTAGGTTCGTGCTTCCATTGCATGTACATTGCGTCTATGTAGTTGGCTGTGTTTCCTTGCAAAAAGGAGTCATTGGGATCCTAGATCAAGAAAGGTCAGTCTTCCAGCAGCTTAAGATCATTAACAGCACATAGCTTACAACGCCTTTGTTGCTCTCCTCTGCCGCGATGGCGTAGCTTCGTAGCTGCGGAGCTCTAGTGGCAAGAGCAAGCATCCGCCGTTTTGAGATTAAGGCGGTACCTCTGGCACCGGACAATGCCGGCAGAGGCACCCTTGATTTGGTGCTCATACATCGTGGTTGGCTGCAACAGCAGCTGCCTGCGAAGAGCCGACTGCTGGGTTTTCCTAGCGAGGTACGCAGCATGTTGGTCTGAAGAGCGATCAGCAGAAGTTGTATAGAGAGAGCAACGAGATGAAGGTCTTTGCGCGGAGCTGACCTTATAGTACAAGGAATGAAGGATGCATTGACCAAGAAAAATTTAGAAATCCTGTCCTTGATGAGTCCTCTCGTTGGTCAATAATGTGGAGAAAGTGACAGCATCGCACGGTCCGGCAGAGCTAAGCCACTTCTGTCCTAGTGGCAGCTCAGGCGTCGGTGCCGTTGACGACAAATTATTTTCCAGACATGGCAGACACAGGCAAAGGGTCTCTGCTGGTCATCATGGAAGAACTCCTTGTCCAGACGTTGCTTGCATATGTCAGGGCGCAATGATAATACGATTCTACGAGTACAAGCGACTGATCATGCACGGAAGCCGTCCGATCACTCCGGTTGAGTCTTCCCAACAAATCTGTAAGGATCTATTCGATGCGCTATCTAAATGTCTCGCTCGCTGTCAGGAGTATAACTCCCCCAACCTGCACTCCATAGTAGTTCACCTCTTGAGTAGCTCGGGCCATCTCCCTTTTACAAGAACTGATCTAGTAGGCCAATAGAATCGCCTCGCCTTGCCTAACCTGAATACAAGATTACTCTCTGATAGGGTCCAGCCGTGGCCTCCATGTATATATCCTCCAGTTCTTTACCACCAGATACCTCTTCGCGCCGTGATGCTGTCGCCTCCGTAACTTCCACAGATACCATCGAAGGTACGCCCGGATGAGCGTGACCATCGGCACCGCCCCTTCGTTCTCCGGTCTGAAGCTTTCCGGGTTGTAGTACTTGATGGCTGCTTGTAGAGCATACCGATCACCGACAGTAAGCTCAACGGGCTGAGGATAGCTATAGAAGCCCCATCCTCTGTATCGATACAAGCTGTCGTATAGCCACTTCAACGAGGTACGGATGCTGTAGCACTGAAGTGTTTTCCTGATCTCCGGCACGTACAGGTCTGTCTGGAATCTCCTGAGGACTTTCAGGATGACTCTGACCACCTCCAATATATCCTCATCCAGCTCCAGCATAGTTCTGGGATTGTAGCGAGCGAGGACCCCTTCGAGGAGCTGTAGATCGGCTTCTCGTGAAGACAAGGACGTATCCGGTACAAGTCGCTCGAGTCGCTCGAACTTGTCGTCTGAGAAAACTTCGCGCGGGTACTCGACCTGTAGCCAGGAAATGTATTCGCGGCATGGCAGTCTCTCGGCGGCATCCGAGATCCTCGTGATATGGAAGGCAAGCCGGAAGCGAGGGTGACCTTCCCAAACATGCCGTTTGAGCAGGCGTAGATCACCTGCATGGAAGCGTTTAGTCCGGCGTGGAAGAGTCTCCAGGTCTCGACGATAGTGGCTCAAATAGCTCTGCACCATCTCCGAGCCGAACAGGCCAGGGAGGCACCTCCAGGTCGGCAGATTGGCGCAACAGTGGTGCGCAATGACGAAGGCCCTTCGACAAGAGTTCAAAGTAATGTGGAGAGGCTGGAACAGTGGATCGCTGAGTGAGTGCGACCAGCGCGGTTCGTGGATTATTCGAGCTGTACGTTGTTTTCGCCGCTCGTGGACTCGGGCGTGATCAACGAGTGTGGAGGGAAGATCAAAGAAAAAGGAAGGAAACGTAGATCCAAGGACCATGGAACACAGCTGCATTGACAGCAACCAAAACTTTGCGACGACTTCCACACCACACACGTTGCTTGTGTTCGGTGGCAACAATTACACAGTAGCAGTTGAAAATTGATACGGAAGGCCGTCCACTGTTGCCATCTCAGGGAATACATGGGGTGCCCGGATAGGCAATTACGACAGAGACATTTGTGTTAGGTTTGAGCCCTTGCAGAATCTTTCTGAGAGCCCTTCAAAGAGAATCCGTCCTCCACAACTTCCCACCCCGTCTGTTCATGGAGGAAGGAAGGTAGATTCAGATTTGTAGTAAGATATTTGTGTGTGTAGAAACGACATCTGTATCACTTACTAGACCAAAAAAATCAATCATCTCTAAGAGGTGATCTGACGTCGCTTTCTTCACAGGCACCTATAAACTGTGGCTGGTTCCTATAAGTGCCCGATATTCGAATACCGTTTTGTGTTGCGAACATGATCGGCGAACGTCTCAGTCAGCACCAAACCACCAGGAGAAAGTTATCAGCATGTGCCCATCACAGTTTCCGGGATTTCCGCGAAAAAGTCAGCATGGCCTGATGATGACCATGATTGCACTTGGGTTTGAATAGGGATGGGAGCACTCCAGATTGCATTCGGATTTGCATGGAGGGGAGCACTCCCTTCCAGCGACGTTCGACGATCATCTTCAAAAACACCCAATCCGGTTTAGGCAGGATGAAGAACCCGCAGACATACCGTAACTTGGCAAACCCTAAGATACGGATACACAGTAATCCACCTAATCGTAACTCATCCTAGGCAGTACCGTTCATCTACGCCTTAAAGTAGGTATTTATTCCTAAGATCTTGCTTCTAGGTTGTGCAATTTTCAAGTATAGGTAAAGCGTTTAAGTTCTCCCGCATACTTCAGCTTTGAATCAATGTCCTGCACGCCAAATGCACAGCGAATCTCATGTTCCAATTGCATGGGTAGCATTTATACTTGAAGTCGATACAACAAACGTCACAAGATACGACGACTCCTTTCCAAGATGTGAACATGCTAACCCCCATACCATGCTCCTCATATCCCCGTATTGGCCGGGTGCCCATTATACGAATTCGCATATCCAGGAAACTTCTGGAACTGACTCTTATCAATCTTCGACAACTGCGGACAACCCAAACCCCCAATAACGCTCGCGATCTGATCATCCAGCATGCCCAGCGGCTTCGTGATATCGGAAAACAACCCCTTCAAGATATCCGGCGCGCCCTGCTGCAGGGCCTCGTAAGCGAAACACTCCAGATTATTCCCCTCGAGCAGAGTCTGCGAGTTGAAGACGCCGCCGGTGAGATCGCCGATGTTGACGCCAGTAAAGGAGTTGGTGGTGCCAGTATTGCCGCCGACGGAGAGGAGTTCGGGGTACTGAGTGACGTAGGACAGCAGGTCGGTCTGGAAGAAGGGGATGGTGTACTCGTCGCCGATGGCGCGGCGGTACCAGTTTTCCGGGATGCGTTCCTGCCCTGGGTGGTGGACGAAGGAGCCGGGCGCGTCGCCGGAGATGGCGAAGAAGGATTTCAGCACGTCCTGGTTCAGGGTTCCCTCGGGGTACTCGGCGGACTTGTTGGCCATGAAGCGGTAGATGAATGTGTAGGCCGCTTGGGAAACGATCGGGCCGGTGAAGGGGCCGTAGAAGAAGTAGGGGTTCTCGGCGATCGATTGTTGGAATCGGTTGCGCCGGTGTTGGAGGAGGACGTCGAGATTGTAGTTCGCTGTCGAGGCGTCCGGTTGAAGCGAGTAAAGGGCTTCGAATTGTGACATGACGAGTTTGTAGTCGTTTCCGCTGCGGGCGAATTGAGCAAGAAGGGGGTGGCGACGGAAGAGGATGGACTTACTACTGGTACAAGTCACCGCGCGTGGGCGAGGAGTCAGTCTCGTATTTGTTGTGGCTGCCGCTGATGCCTTGGGGAGTGCCCAGTAAGCCGTCTACGAGGCCCCCAACCAAGCCGGTATTTGTCTGTGGGCCTCCGATCGACCATCCCGGTGGCACCCCGAGCGGATTGCCGTCCATTACCGTACCATAAGTGGAAAGAAAAGTGGCAATGTCTAGACCCATGCCGTACACTTGCCACGGATGTCAGTACGTATAGTGTCAGGCAGGTAGATATACGGACCTTTGTTTGTCGCCTCGACGAACTGCGTCAGAGAAGCCCAACCGTTGTGGGGCAAATAGTTGTGGTTCGCCAACGCGTTCAGGCCCGGGCAAGGACCACGAAGATCTCCAGCAGCGAAGTCGGGAGGGACGAAGGCGTGCACCCCCGACACATCGATCCGCTGGGCATCAGCATTGAAGCCAGGCGCGACGCCAAGGACTCGCTTCTCATTCTGGTGCATATCCGCAAACGGACATCTTTTCTCGTTGGACTGAGCTTCCGCTCTTTTCGCAGCCTCAACGGCGATGGCAGGAAACGCCGTGACAAGCTCCAGTGAGCATGCCAAGACGGCAAGAGTAGAAAAGAAGAATCTCATATTGATGACATGAGCAAAGAGAGCGTCAAGACTCGTATGAGAGGGGACCCGCTTGAGAATGAAAGATCTCAAGTCAACTCTGGGGGATATTGCAGGAGCCTATATACATCTCCAAGCTAACTTCACCTTTCAGCCTATACCATGAAACCCTACGATTTGGAAGTAAAAGCAAAGTTTGTTCCAGGGGCAACATGAAGAAACCGAGGCATTTCAAGAAAATGTCATCATTGCAGGGTTCTGTGTATGTGTACACATCTTCGATCACTCCCCATCCTCTTGTAGAGGGGTAAAAGGGAAGGATATGCTCAAAGCACGATGCCGTCACCGGCAATCTTGTCTCAGCGTAGCTTTCGTACAGTGGTGAGAGACGGTGTTCCATTTGGCCAGACCTTTGGAAGAAATGTCTCTCGGGACAAGCTGAAATCGGGGACATGTCATAAAACGGAAGACACGGGATGAGGGATGCCGCTTGCGTGCATGAGCTTAGCCAATGCCGCTGTCCGAACTGTAGATCCACCGGGATTTCTCCTAGACCAATAGGTACCAATAGGTAATGGTGTTCGCTCCAGCGCTGCGGTCAGAAGAAGACTTGAGCTGCGGGGAAGCACAAATGGGTCATCGGACTGCGGTTACCCATTGACCTGCATGGGCCTTGTTCCCTGCGTAGAAACATGCATATGCACTGAAGAAGTTTAAGCAGAGTACTCGGCCTGTCCGATCCTATTCGTGGCACAAGCAGCTTTTGAAGAAGATGGCGAGGACTATGCAGCTGAAGGCTAGATTCCTAAGTGGCACAAGGAACGAAACAGCCTCAGATGTTGAATACCTAGGGACTGGGTAAAAGACTTCGCGGGTCTATGCAGCTGCAGAGAAGACTCAGGTACCTTCGTAGTCGACGCCACAATATAAAGGTTCCTATACATGTAGTTAGTAGTGGATATACTTCCACCTCTTCAACACCCCTTCAACCTTATCCGGCGAGGTCGGTGTACGGTGATTTGCTGAGGCTGAGGGCGACAACGCCCTCGACGACAGTAAGAGGCCTGGCGGGCCGTTCATCTGAAGTTTCACTTGGCGGCGTCAGATACACGAGTTCTTTATGCTGCTGCATGGACCAGCCAGATTATTGACCCCTTAATAAGTATACCTGGGTAAGAGGGCGGAGCGATGGAGTTGCGGCCGTAAGTTATGTATTATTTGATGCGTTATATGGTTGCCTCCTGAGCCAGTTGATGAGAAAACTGTGACAATAATATCGGCCGGAATCAGCCATAGCATATATAAGTAAGTAAGTAAGTAATTTATTCCGCCCGGAGGCACTACGCCTAAAGGGCTCTAGCGCTATCATCCTGTCAAAACTATTGCTATGTCCATGTCCCACGAAAAGCCCTTGCTGAAACGTCTTT
>JAABUY010001807.1_pt1 | contig 27342 bp, 30 predicted proteins | sample 5560271 | NCBI WGS metagenome assembly JAABUY01 (sample SAMN10711886, study PRJNA513374) | rock metagenome | isolation source: Antarctica rocks | place: Antarctica: Victoria Land, University Valley | reverse complement strand
GCTGTCGGCGACGGACACGTGGAGCTCCTGCAGCCGCTGAACGCGGACACCGCCGTGGGGAAGTTCCTGGCCCGCCGCGGGCCCGGCCTGCACCACGTCGCCTACCGGGTGCCCGACGTCACCGAGACGCTCCGGCGCCTAACCGAGGCGGGGATGCGCCTGATCGACGAGCAGCCGCGCACGGGGATCCGGGGCTCCCGGGTGGCCTTTCTGCACCCAGCCTCCACCGGCGGCGTCCTGACCGAGATCGTTCAACCTGCCGGGGAGGACCATTGAGTCTCACGCCATCGGAGAAACCGCAGCACATCAGCATCGGGTTCCTGGGCACGCAGGTGCTCAGTGCTCGCGTGGCGCCCGGGGAGCTGACGCGACTGCGCAACGCCCTCGGGTCGGAAGCGTGGCACGAGCTGTCGGCCGAGGACGGCACCGTCGCGCTGGACCTGAGCAAGGTGGTGTACGTGCTGGTCGACAACGAGGGCCACCGCGTCGGATTCGGCACCTGAGGGTCCCCGTCCCGGGCTCACTGAACTACACCCGCCAGGGCGAGGGCGAGCCGCTGGTCCTGATCCACGGCATCGGCAGCGAGCTCTGCGTCTGGGAGCCGGTGCTCGAGCCCCTGGGCGAGCGCTACAGCGTGATCGCGCTGGACCTGCCGGGCTTCGGCCATTCGCCGGCGCTGGCGGCTGAGGTGGCGCCGACCCCGGAGGCGCTGGCGCGTGCGGTGGTTGAGCTGCTCGACGAGCTGGTAATCGAGCATGCCCACGTGGCCGGCAACTCCCTGGGCGGATGGATCGCGCTGGAGCTCGGCAAGCAGGGACGGGCAGCGTCGGTGTGCGCGCTCTGCCCGGCGGGCCTCTGGGGAGCTCCGGTGGTGGCGCCGGGCACCGCGGTACGGGGTCGCGCGCACCGCCTCGCGCGCCGGCTACGACCGGCGATCCCGGTGCTGATGATGAGCCCGCAGGTCCGCCGGCTGGCGCTGGCGCCGTTTGTCGCCCATCCCGACAAGGTGCCCTACCACGCCGCGTGGAGGATGCTCAGCTCCTACGGGCGCGCCACCGCCTACGACGCCACCTCGGCCGCGATGCGCCAGAACTTCTTCCGTGACCCCGAGCTCATCACCGTCCCGGTGACGCTGGCCTTCGGCGAGCGTGACCGCCTGATCCGGCCCACTCGCGAGGCGATCACCGAGGCCCACCACGTCGTGCTCAGCGGTTGCGGCCACATCCCGATGTGGGACGACCCGGAGCTGGTCACCGCCGTGATCGACGAGACGGCCCGTCGCGCCACGGCTCCGGCGACCGCGACCTAGCGACGATGGCACCCTCCGAGCTCGACCGAACCCTGCTCGTGCTGCTGCGCACCCGCGGTCACGCGCGCGCCGCCGAGCGGCTGGTGGCGGGCTACTCGCGCCTCGGCGAGCACGCGGCGTGCTGGCTGGCGCTGGGCATCGGGGGGGCGCTGACCGGCTCCGCCCAGCGGCGCGGACGGTGGTTGCGGGGCACGCGGGTGGTCGCCGGCGCCTATGGGCTCAACTACGGGGTCAAGCTGGCGGTGCGCCGGCCCCGCCCCCAGCTGGCGGGCCTGCCGCCGCTGACGGACGTCGTTTCGGGGCTCTCGCTGCCCAGCGCCCACGCCACCACCTCGTTCGCGGCCGCGCGGGCCTACGCCGGGCTGGCGCCGGCATCGCTGCTCTACGGCGCCGCGGCGGCGTTCGCGCTCAGCCGCCCCTACCTGGGCGTGCACTACCCCAGCGACGTGATCCTGGGGGCGGCGCTGGGAACGGTGCTGGCAACGCTGTGGCCGGGTGCCCCGCGATGAAGGTGGGAATCGTGGGCATGCCCAACGCCGGCAAGTCGTCGCTGTTCCGCGCGCTCACCGGGGTGGCGGTGGAGGCCGCCAACTATCCGTTCACCACGATCGAGCCCAACGTTGCCGTGCTCCCGGTGGCCGACGAGCGGCTGGACGCGGTGGCGAGCACGCTGGGCGCCTCCAAGGTGGTGCCCAACACGATCGAGTTCCACGACATCGCCGGGCTGGTGGCGGGGGCCAGCCGTGGCGAGGGGCTCGGCAACCAGTTCCTGGCCAACATCCGGGAGACCGACGCCATCATCCACGTCGTCCGGGCCCACGAGGATCCCGGCGTCGTCCATCCCGAGGGCCGGGTCGACCCGATGGCCGACATCGACACGATCGAGACGGAGCTGGTCTACGCCGACCTGGAGCAGGCTCAGCGGCGCCAGGACCGCGTCGTGCGCCAGGCCCGCGGCGGTGACCGCCACGCCGTCGCCGAGGCGGGGTGGTTGCAGGAGCTGATCGACGCCCTGGGCGCCGGCCGCCCCGCGCGGACGGTGCCGCCGCCGGCCGATGCCGCCGACGCCGTGAAGCTGCTGGCGCCGCTGACGGCCAAGCCGGTGCTGTTCGTGGCCAACGTCGAGGAGGGCGAGGACGGGGTGCCCGCGGCCATCGCCGAGCACGCCCGCACGCAGGGAGCGGTGGCGGTGGCGGTCTCAGCGCGCCTCGAGTCAGAGCTCTCCGAGCTGGAGCCCCAGGACGCGGCGGCCATGCGCGCCGACCTCGGGTTGAGCGAGTCCGGCCTGAGGCGCGTGGTGCGGGGCGCCTTTTCCCTGCTGGAGCTCGTGGCCTTCTTCACCGCCGGCGAGGACAAGCCGGCGCAGTCCTGGCACCTGCGCCGCGGGCTCTCGGTATGGCACGCGGCCGGGCTGATCCACTCCGACATCCAGCGCGGGTTCGTCCGCGCCGAAATCGTGGGGTGGGAGGAGCTGGTGGCAACCGGCGGCTATGCCGGCGCCCGGGAGCGGGGCACGCTGCGGCTGGAGGGGCGCGGCTACGTCGTGGCCGACGGTGACGTGATCACGGTGAAGTTCACGCCCTAGGCAGATCCGCGCCGGAGCTCAGCTCAGCGGGCAAAGGGCGGCGTGACCTCGAACAGCTTCTCGGCCATCGTGTAGGCCGGCTTCTGCACTCCGTCGTAGGCGATCAGGCCCTTGTGGTGAATCCCGTCGGGCGGGGCACCCGGTGGCAGCTGCGCCCCGCCGGTCCACCCCGGCGCAACGGCGAACTCCCGCAGGGTCCAGTAAATCGACCCGTTCATGAACGGCAGCCGCGCGATCGTGGTCAGGGTCCGGCGTAGATAGTCGCTCTGGAACTGAAGCGTCCCCTTGAGCGCGGCCGGCCCGTTGAACAGGCCCTCGGCGCCGAATTCCGCAATCACCAGCGCCTGGCGGGCGTAGCGCCGGTGCGTGCGCGCCAGGAACGGCACCAGTTGGGCGAAGCTGCTGATCCGGTGCCCGGGCGGGCCCCGATACCACCCGAAGTAGCTGGAGATCCCGAGCACATCGAGCTGTGCGTAGCTGCGCTGCGCCGGGAACCCCGGATAGCAGTAGGTGTCCAGCGCCACCGGGATCCCCGGGTCAAGCAGGCGGGAGACCGCGCTCGCCTGCCTCAGGTAGGCGCGGGTTCCGGGTACGGCGTCGGGATCGGGGGTCAGCTCGTTGCCGACGGAGTTCACGACGACCGACGGGTGGCTGCGATCGCCGATCAGGGTCGAGCGCAGAAAGGCCAGCGCGCGCGAGCGCCCGGCGGCGGTGGCGAGGGCGGCGTCGGCATGGTCGACCGGCGGCTGGGCCCACACCATGATGCCCGCGGCGTCGAGCGCGTCCAGGAGGCGCGGACTGAGCAGGTAATGCGCGCGGGTTATGTTCGCCCCCACCGAGCGCAGCTGCGAGACGATGGTGTCGATGTCGCCGTCGCTGAGCGCGGCGCCGCGTCCGGCGATGTCCTCGTGGATCGCCGCGCCGTGGAGCCACAGCCGGCGGCCGTTGAGGTACAGGCGCCCGCCGCGCACTGCGACGCTGCGCAGCCCGGTCTGCAACAGCTCCCGCTGCTCCACGCGGCCGCCGGCCTCCAGGTCGACCTGGACGCGATACAGCGACGGGGAGGCCGGGGACCACAGCGCCGGCCTCCCCCGCACGGGAACGGTGAAGTCGATCGGCACGGTGCCGTGCGGCGCCACCGAGGAGAACCGGTGGCGCAGGACCGTGTTCGGCGCTCCGCCGGGCGCGGACAGGCGGACCACGACCTCCGGACGCAGCCGGGCGCCGGTGTCGTTGCGCAGCGTTCCCCGCAGCTGCAGCGACGCGCAGCGCAGCTGGCAGCCCAGCTGCCCAAGCTCCCCGAGCTGCGCCAGTGACATCCGCCCCACCGGTTGCAGCGTCACTGGACCGGTGATCCCGCCCCAGTTCCACCAGTCCTCGGGCAGGGAGCCCGGGCCCTTGATGTTGTCCACGCGCACGAGGAGTCGATTGGGCCGACCGGGCAGCAGCGAGCGAGCGGGCAGGCTGAAGGGCGCGTACGGGTCAGAGCTCCCGCCGAGCCTCATCCCGTTGAGCCACACCACGGCGTGGCGGCGAACGCCCTCGAAGGCGACCGCCCAGGAGCGGCCGGCGACGGCCGGCGGTCCGGTGAAGGTGGTGGCGTACCAGCCGACGCTGCCGCGATCGGAGCGGGGGTCGACGTCGGGGTTGAAGTCGTCGGGGAGCGTGACGGGTGCCCACACCGCACCCTGGACCGGCAGGTTCGCCCAGTCCCGCGCCAGGCCCGCGTCACCCGGATCCGCCCGGTAGCGCCAGCCGGCATCGAGCCCGAGCGGTGGGGGTGGGGCGAGCGTCGGCGCGGCCACGACCGTCTCGCTTGCTGCCGCAGGGTGGTCGTGAGCGGAGCGGGAGGCGCCGCCGCACCCGAGCAGGGCCAGGGCCACGAGCAGCGGGGCGCCCGGGAGCACCCGTCTCAGCCTGGGCTCAGCCGGCAGCGTCAAAGGATCGCTCAGAGCTCGGCCAACGTGGTCACGGCCTCCAGGCGCTCGGCCAGCCGGTTCATACCCAGGCGCCGTGCCGCCACCGCGCCGCCGCTCAGATCGGTCCGGCGGTCCGGTGACCGGCGCACCTGCACCTCGCGGAGCGTTGCGATCTCCCGGAAGGTGCGCAGCCTGTCGGCGTGCTCGGTGAGGGCGGCCGTGATCCGCGGGCGCTCGGCCCGGCAGCCGGCGAGGACGGCCTCCAGGGACCCGTGGCGCCGGAGTAGATCGGCGGCGGTCTTGGCGCCGATCCCCGGCGCTCCGGGGAGACCGTCGGAGGGATCGCCCCGCAGCGCGATGAAGTCCGGCACGAGCTCAGGACCGATCCCGTAGCGCCGGCTGACCTCCTCGCCGTCGATCTCCTCGACCCCGCTGAGGCCGGACTTCAGGTACAGCACGCGGACGCTGTCCCCGACGCACTGGTACATGTCGCGGTCGCCGGTCAGGATCAGCGTCTGACCTCCGGCGGCGGTCTCCACGGTGGCCAGCGAGCCGAGCAGGTCGTCGGCCTCGAGCGCCTCGTCGCCGAGCAGGCTCCAGCCGAGCGCCTCCACGAGCTCGGGCGCCTGCGAGAACTGCCAGGCAAGATCGTCGGGCACCGGCGGCCGGGCGGCGTGGTAGCCGGAGTACAGCTCGGTCCGGTAGGCGGCGGACTCGGCGCCGAAGCACATCACCACCGCCCGTGGCGCGCGATCGGCGACGATCCGCAGCAGCGCGTTGACCGTGCCCAGCAGGGCGTTCACCGGGCGCTCCGCGTCGCCGCGAATGGAGTCGGGCAGCGCGAAGAACGAGCGGTAGAGCAGAAACGGCGCGTCGACGACGAGCAGCGGCGCTGGCACCCGAGGCAGCGTAGCCCGGCGGGGCAGGCGAGGAGGTTGCCGGAGGCGGGATGCGGTTAGATAGGGAGCCTGTCATGGCCCCGCGCAAAGCTTCGGACGTGTTCGTCGAGTGCCTGGAGGCCGAGGGGGTCCAGTACGTCTTCGGCATCCCCGGCGAGGAGACGCTCGACCTCAACGAGTCACTGGCCAAGTCCTCGATCCAGTTCGTGCCGGTCCGCCACGAGCAGGGCGGCGCCTACATGGCCGACGCCTACGGCCGCCTGACGGGCCGCGCCGGCGTGTGCCTGGGCACCCTCGGGCCGGGCGCCACCAACCTGGTCACCGCAGTGGCCGATGCCTTCCTGGATCGCTCTCCGCTGGTGGCCCTCACCGGGCAATCGGACATGGAGCGGATGCACAAGGAGTCCCACCAGTACATCGATCTGATCGAGATCCTGCGGCCGGTGGTGAAATGGAACGCCCGTGTGTCGAGCCCCGAGATCGTGCCCGAGGTGGTGCGCAAGGCGTTCAAGCTGGCGGAGTCAGAGCGGCCGGGCGCGACCCACATTGAGCTGCCCGAGGACGTGATGGCGCAGGACCTCGACGCCGCACCGCTCAAGCGGCGCGCGCCGGTCCAGCCCGAGCCCGGGATCCGGGAGCTCCAGCGCGCCGCGGAGCTGATCGACGCCGCCGAGAACCCGATCGCGCTGGCCGGCAACGGAGCGATCCGCGCGCGGGCCTCGCGCGCGCTGCGGGCCTTCACCCAGGTCACGGGGATCCCGGTGGCGGAGACGTTCATGGCCAAGGGGCTGCTGGACTACGAGGATCCTCACGCCCTCGGAACCGTCGGGCTGCAGTCACGCGATTACGAGATGGCGGGCTTTGAGGATGCCGACCTGGTGATCGCCATCGGCTACGACCTCGTCGAGCACTCGCCCGAGCACTGGAACCCGCACGGCAACAAGAAGATCATCGTCGTCGACAGCGTTGCCGCCGAGGTGGACCAGTACTTCGTCCCCGAGGTGGAGCTGGTGGGCGACATCGCTCACGTGCTCGCGCGTCTGGCCACCGATTCCACCCGCGCTCCGGAGACGGTCGATTCCAGCGGCCTGCGCAACGTCACGCTGCGCGCCCTGAGCGAAGCGCAGGACGACGATCACTTCCCGATGCGACCGCCGCGGGTGCTGTGGGAGATCCGGGAGGCGCTCGACCGCGACGACATCCTCGTCTCTGACGTCGGCCTGCACAAGCTGTGGATCGGCCGGATGTTTCCCGCCCACGAGCCCGGGACGGTGCTGATCGCCAATGGGCTCGCCGGCATGGGCTTCGCGCTGCCCACTGCGATCGCGGCCAAGCTCGTGCATCCTGAGCGGCGGGTCGTCACCGTCAGCGGCGACGGCGGCTTCCTGATGAACTGCCAGGAGCTGGAGACAGCCACCCGGCTGGGCACCGCGGTGGTCAACATCGTCTGGGAGAACGGCGAGTTCGGCTCGATCGCGTGGAAGCAGGACAAGCGGTTCGGCCGTCACTTCGATGTCAACTTCGGCAACCCCGACTTCGTCAAGCTCGCCGACGCCTTCGGCATGCCCGCGTGGCGCTGCTCGCGGCCGGGCGACCTGGCGCGCTTGCTGAACGACGCGCTCGCGCTTCAGGTCCCGTCGCTGATCGTCATGCCGATCGACTACTCGATCGATGTCGCCGGCGGCGTGATCGGTCTCGGCGCCGAGACCGTGGCCACGTAGCGATCGCGGACCGCTCCCCGAACTAAACGTCTTGCTGCTGCCTGACGACCCCGAGGCGGTGGCGGCGGCGTTGCCTGATGTGCCGCGATGGGTCGAAACCCGCTCCCTGTTGCGTTCCGGCAAGGGGACGCTGATGATCGGCGGCGACGGCGATGGGGGCGTCGTGATGGACACGCAACTCCCTTCGGGCGCCGTGATCGGACGCGCCGACCCAGCGTTGCTACTGGACGTCCTCGCCGATGTTGCGGGCGACTTTGAGCTGATCGTGCAGATGGATGCTCTCACGGAGGCTCAGGAGGCGCTTCCGGGCTGGATCGTGGCTCAGGCAATCTTGCACTCCCCGGCTCGCCCGTATGAGGGCAGCGGGCGAGCGGAGCCGGGCGTCGTCGTCTCCGAGCCGCCGCAGGAGCGATGGCTCGCGCAGCTTCCCGGCGAGGTGCGGCGCTATGCGACGCTCGCATACGCGGTTGCCGTCCGTGTAGTGGAGGGAAACGTGGTCGCCGCTTGCCAGGCGGGCGACGTGACCGAGACCCTCTGGGACGTTGGCATCGACACGCTTCAGGGTCACCGCCGCCGCGGCTATGCGACCGCCTGCTTTCAGGCGCTCGCGGCGCATATGGCATCGCAGGGGAGGCAGCCCGTCTGGGGTGCCTACGAGGATTACAGGCCGTCGCTCAGGCTCGCCGCCAAGCTCGGCTTTCGGCCGGTCGAGCGTGTCGCTGTCATGTCGCCACCCCCATGAGTTCAGTGGCTCCCGCGCCGGGGCCGCCCCTGGCGTGACGGGCCGGCGTTCAGCTAGTCAGCCTCCTTGGGGCCTTCTGCTCCCAGGCGTCTGTGAGCAACTCGGCAACCAGCGCCTCCTCAGCGAGCGCGAGGTCCACCTGCACCGCCCGAAGCCGCTTGCCCCACCAGAACTCCGCGCACGCGATCGGGGTGCTCTGGAGCGCGGTGCGGATTCCAGGCTGGTCGAGCATCACGTTCATGTGACCCTCGTCCCACAAGGTGGCGAAGATCCGACCAGCGACACGAAACGAAGGCCGGCCATGATGGTCCTGCTCCACGACCTCCGGCAGCGCGAGCGCCAACCGACGAATCTGCTCCCGAGACATCATCGGTGAACGCGCACGATAGTCCCTCTCCGCGCTCCTGCGGCGGATCGACCCAGTGGTCAGGCTGACGTAGCCGGCCACCTTCGCGTCGGCTGGCGCGAGGTAGCTGCGAGCGAGGTCCGCATCGTAGATGCGGTTCGAGCGATGCCTCACGGTGGCTGGGGCTGGGCAGCGGCGGCTGGAAAGCGCGAGCCGCGCCGCGTCGCTATCGCCTACGGGCCTGCTGCGGCGCTCGGCGCTCACGCTGAGGCGCCACCCCGAGTACCTTCACCCAGAAGGAACTCGCCGAGCGCCTCGGGCTCGCCGAGCAGCAATTCAACGGCGGGAGGCCACCGACTACGCCGGCGTCGGAGTCGGGCGAAGGCAGAACGTTGCCGACACGCGGAGGCGGATCACCGAAAAGGTCAGCTTCAGCCCGCCCGGGCTCGCAACGAGACGCCCACGCAGCACCGCCGAGGCCGCCCGGGACGGCGACGTCGTCCCAGCCAAGCGACTCGGCTCCGTCGAGTGAGCCCCTCCAGTCCGCGCTGAGCAGGTGAGATTGTGGCCTCACGAGCAGGCACGTGCCGTAAGCAAAGCGGGGCTCTGGCCTCGCGCAGGCGAATACGACGAGTTCGCTCGCATCCACTCACCGGGCTTGGACCGGAGGCCGCCGTGGCGTGGACGCAGGCCGCGGTGAGACATCGACGAGCGCGGTGCGGGGCTTCCACGTGAGGTTCGGGTATAGCGTGGGTACGACCCTGCGATGATGAGCGCTTATCCAGACCTTCCTGCCGCCCGGGCGCGAGCGATGCTCTCTGATGCCGTGGCTCTCGGGCTACTCGTTGGCTTCATCTGGCTGGGACTCCGCGTGCACCACGAGGTCGACCAGCTTTCGGGACTGGGAACCGGAGTGATCGACGCCGGTCATGCGGTGCGATCGGGTTTCTCGGCCGCCGCTTCGGCGGCTTCTGGCGTCCCCTTGGCCGGAGGTGCGATCGCCTCGGCACTGAGGAGCGCTGGCGGGACGACGAGTCAGAACATCGTCGCAGTGGGACAGGCGGGCGCAGATAGCGCGCACCGCCTAGCACTGATACTCGGTCTGCTCATGTGGGCGATCCCGTCCGTGATCCTTATGTCGCTGGTGCTACCTCGTCGCGTCATGGAGATCCGCGGTCTACAGCGGCTGCGGCTTGCGCAACGTGGCCCAGACGCCGAGGCGCGGCGCCGGCTGCTCGCCTTGCGAGCGGTCCTCACGCTGCCTGATGAGGTGCTCTTCGCCTATTCGCCCGATCCAGCGGGTGACGTTCTCCATGGGCAGTACGAGCGGCTCGCTGCTGCCGCTCTGGAGGCAAACGGCCTGCGTTCAGACTGAGTACCGCAGCTTCGCAGATGACCATCCTTGGTTTCTCGCGGTGGTCGCAACACCCCGCAGATCGAGGGACTTCCTGAGCCATCCGCTCTCAGCAGCGGTGGGCGATCTAAGGCGGCGCGGCAGCGTCGACCGAACCAGGGCCGAGCCCGTTGGACCGAGAAAGCAGGACTCCCAGAAGCCGGGAGCGGCTTCCCTCCTCCTCGCCAGAAGCACGACTGCCCTCCCCCTCGGCCCCGGAGGTCAAGGCAGCGACGCTCTGCCCTGTCCTTGGCGCAGACGGGCGGGAGACCCGCCGCGCGGGGTTGCTCCGGAACCCCCGGAGCCGCCCGGCTGGGTCAGTGTGCGGCTGGAGGTCTCTCACGAGCCATCGGCGGTGCTGCTCGGTGATATCGAGCAGCAGCTCGTAGCTGTTCGGACAGCCTGACGGCGACCCTCCGCTGCGTTCCTATAGGTTGCCGGCGGCCATCTTGCGCAGGTCCATCGCCTCGTTGTAGGTGTCCTCGTCGACGCCCATCTCGTAGGCCACCTCGCGCAGCATCCGGCCCGAGCTGGCCGCCTCCTTGACGATCTCGGCGGCCTTGTCGTAGCCGATGTAGGGGTTCAGCGCCGTGGCGGCCGCCAGCGTGGCCTCGGCCGAGTGGAGGCAGCCCTCCTGGTTGGCCCTGATCCCATCGACGCACTTCTCCATCAGCGCGCGGGCGGTCGTGCTCAGCAGGCGAATCGACTCCAGCAGGTTGCGAGCGATCAGCGGCACCCGCACGTTGAGCTCAAAGTTCCCCTGGGTGCCCGCGATCGTGATCGCGGTGTCGTTGCCGATCACCTGAGCCCCGACCTGGAGCACCACCTCCGGGATCACCGGGTTGACCTTGCCCGGCATGATCGAAGAGCCCTTCTGCAGCTCCGGTAGCAGCAGCTCGCCGATCCCGGCTCGGGGCCCGGAGCCCATCAGCGCCAGGTCGCCGGCGATCTTGGTCAGCGACACCGCGATGACCTTGAGCGCTCCTGATAGCTCCACCAGCGCATCGCGGTTGCCCTGGGCTTCGAACGGGTCCTCAGGCGGTCGGATCTCCAGATGGGTGGAGCTCGTCAGCAGCCTTCGGACCCGGTCGGCGAACTCGTGGTGGGTGTTCAGGCCCGTGCCGGTGGCGGTGCCGCCGAGCGGTATCTGCGCCACCTGGGGCAGCGCGTCCCGAACCCGGCGGGCGCCCAGTCGCATCTGCGCCGCGTACCCGGCGAACTCCTGCCCCAGGGTCACGGGAACGGCGTCCATCAGGTGGGTGCGTCCCGCCTTGACGATGTCCCTGAACTCGTCCGCCTTGGTGGCAAAGGCACGCTCGAGCAGCTCCAGCGCCGGCACCAGGTCGTTGCTGGCGGTGTCCAGTGCGGCCAGGTGGACCGCCGAGGGGAAGACGTCGTTGGAGGACTGGCCCATGTTGACGTGGTCGTTGGGGTGCACCCCCTCACCGGCCAGCGTCGCGATCACCTCGTTGGCGTTCATGTTGGTGGAGGTCCCTGAGCCGGTCTGGAAGACGTCGATCGGGAACTGCTCGTCGAACTCCCCCGCTGCGACGCGGTCGGCGGCCGCGGCGATCCGCTCGGCCAGGTCGGAGTCCAGCAGCTCCAGCTCCGCGTTCACCCGGGCGGCGGCGGCCTTGATCCGAGCGAGCCAGTGGATCACCGGCACCGGCACCGGCTCGCCGGAGATCGGAAAGTTCGACATCGCCTTGATGGTCTCCCCGCCCCAGAGCTGCTCGTGCTCCTCCACGCTCATGCCGTTCCTTTCGCCGTCGTTTCCGATTCACGGCGACACGCTACAACGCGCTTCTGGGAAGGCGTCTCGCGACCCGACCGGCGCCCAGCCCCCAGGGAGGAGCCAGTGGCCGGGCTACCGACGCGGCTGGGCGGCACGGGGAGCTCGCAGGGTGCGGTTCACGTGTTCCGAGTGCCGGTTCTCCAGGCGCCGTGCGAGTAGCCTGGCGGTGCCGAGGGCGAGGAGCGCCGCATCCTTGGGGCTGATTCTTGGTGATGAGGGTCGTGGCCGTCCCGTTGTGCGAGATTGGCCCCGCGAGGTTCGTCTTGGCCTCGATGTGCACGATGCCGAGCGGGAAGCTGCGATGCCAAACGCAACGAACTTCGAGACGGAGCAGTGGTTAGGGGTCCTGAGGCTTGCAGTCAATGATCGGCACATGCCCCCGCTGGTCGGCAGCGGCGCTACGAGCCAGCCGCTTGAACGCCGAGGAGGAGGCGTGAGCACGCGCGGGAGCTGCGGCGCTGGGATCGGCGAGCACGCAGGACCAGGCGCCGGCGGAGGGGGTGGCGGCTGCGTAAGCGGGGCAGGTGGTGGAAAGGCTGGCGCTCTGCCCGGCTTTTAGTCTGTGACCGGATCTCCGTTTTCTCATACGCGAAATCGTAGTGATGCCGACGCGGTCCAGGCGCGGCGCAGATGTCCAGTAACCGGTTCGCTCATCCGCAGAACGAGATCAGCTCCCGCGCCACCCCCACCGGATCGTCGTAGGCCATCAGGAAGCCGGTCCCCGGCAGGGTGCGGAGCTGGCCGTCGGGGAGCAGGTCCAACGCCTCCTGGGCCACCGCCAGACGGTAGTCGGGATCGTCCTGCGCCCACAGCAGCAGCACCGGCACCGTGATGCGGGAGTAGGCGTCCAGCAGGTGGTGCTGGGGAGCCACCGGCCAGCGGCGGGCAAACCGGGCCCAGGAGCGGGCTCGATTGCCATTGCCTCCGACGTCGGCGAAGGCGTGGCGTACGAGATCACGAGCGGCAGGGTTGCGCTGCGCGGACAGGCGCTCTCCCGTGGCGGGCCGGAACACGAGCTTGGCGCCGTGGGCGAGCATCCGGTCCAGTCCCGGAAGGGTGCCCAGGCTGCAGGCCGCCCGCCACGCCACCCGATTGCCGCCCGGCTGCTCACGCCGGTGCATGCGGTTGGACATCAGCACCAACCGGACCGGCTCCAGCCGGCCGCTGGTGACGGCCCGCAGGGCCAGCTCCGCGCCCAGGTCGTGGCCGGCCAGCAGCGGACGGGGGCCCGCCACCTCACGGCAGAACCCGGCGATCACGTCGGCCAGCCAGTCAGGCGTGTACGGATGCCGCGGCCGATCCTCGGAGTCGCCGTGCAACGGCAGATCCGGGAGGATCACGCGGAAGCGCTCCGAGAGCGGCCCGGCCACCGGCTCCCACTCCCGGTGCGAGAGCCCCAGCGAGTGCAGCAGGACCAGCGGCGGCCCCGTGCCCGACTCCCGGTAGGCCACTCGTGCGCCGTCGGGATGGTGGTAGAGCCGCAGGCGCATCGGCATGCATCGTCTCATTCGTCGCCATCGCGCGGCCTCCGGGACGAAGACTTGTGCAAAGCCAGCTCAGCCCGGAGCAGATCCAGCGCTTCCTCCTCTCTCTGCAGAGCGATCACCGGCCGGTCGGAGATCGGTACGTCCGCTGATAGAAGCGACCGTCCAGGTTTCGGAGCGTTCTGCCGATACCCTCCGTGCGGGTTCTGAAGACCAGCGAGGCAGCCGCTCTGCTCAACGTGAGCCCAACACGCTGCGCGCTTGGGAGCGCCGCTTCGCCTTTCCCAAGCCCCAGCGCTCAGCGGGCCAGCACTGACCTTCACCTACGGCGAGGTGGCCGCGCTGCGCGATGCGCTGCACGAGGGACTCTCGATCTCCTCGGCCGTATCCCGCGCCCGGGAGGGCCTGTCCACCGACAGCCACTCCCTCGCCGGCGCGCTCATGTCCTTCGAGCGCGACCGGGCGGACGTAGCGATCGAGGCCGCGTTCTCGCTGCGCTCGCTGGAGCGCTCGGTGATGGAGGTGCTGCTGCCCACGCTCGACGGGATCGCCGCTCGCCACGGAACCGAGTCGGCGGCTTGGGCGTTCGCCCCCGGCTGGGGCGCGGAGTGGCTGCAGCGGGCTCGGCGCCTGGCTCCGTCCCCGGGTGCGCCCGGCTTCGATCGTGATTGGTGACGCCTCGCGGGACGCCCTGGACCACCGACGCTGCCCACATCCGTGCCCTGGAGCTCTTCTGCCTGCGGGCCGGGATAAAGGTGCTGAGCCTCTCCGCCCGTGGTGTGGTGGGCGTGGGCGAGGCCGCCAGCCTGCACCATCCGGATGTCATCGTGCTCGCCGGCAGCCACCTGGACGATGACGCCATCGCCCGCTGGGCGTATGGCGTCAGGCTGGCGGTGGGAGCGCTGCCACTGGCCGTCTATCGCCGCTCCCACCAGCGCGAGGCGATGCGCACCACCGGAGCCACCGTATTGCCCGCCTGCGCCCACGCGGCCCAGTACCGCCTGCTGGAGCTGATCGACGCCCGCCACCTGGCCCACCCCGAGGCTCCACTCCGCCCCGCCCGGACGCTGCAGCCGGCGGGCCGGCACCTGAGGACCGCCACCGGCACCCTCGACGCCGGCTGAGCGTCGCGCTCGCGGCGCGCTCACCTGCGCCTGCAAGACACTGTCCCCGCTGCACGGCGACTTGCGGAGCTTGCCAAGCGGGCGCCGACAGACGATAAATCCGAGGATCGTGAGCGGCATACGAACCAACGCGGCCGCAACGATGCTGGGCGTCAGCCCCAACACGCTGCGCTCGTGGGAGCGTCGCTACGGCTTTCCCCAGCCGCTGCGCTCGCCCGGCGGCCACCGGCAGTACGCGTTGGCCGAGATCGAGTCGCTGCGGCTGATCCTCGCCGAGACCCACAATGTCTCCTCGGCGATCTCCCTGGCCCGCGAGCGCGGCGACGGACCGCCATCGCCGGCCCGGCTCAGCAGCGCCTTCTGCGCCTTTGACGAGGGGGCGGCCAACGCCCTGCTGGAGGAGAGCCTAATGCTGCGCTCGCTGGAGCGCACCGTGCAGGAGATCCTGCTGGAGGCGGTGGGCAAGCTGCACGACGCCGAGCATCCAGGCCCCGAGTACGAGTTCGCCTGGCGCCACGCCACGGGCTGGATGTCGGCGATGAAGCGCCTCTGCGGACCCGCGAGCCACACCGAGGGCATCCTCGTGCTCGACGGATCGCTCACCTGCGACTTCGACGGTCTCCACGCTCAGGCACTGGAGCTGATGCTGCGCAGAGCGGGCCTGCGGACGCTGACCCTGAGTCCCGCGGTCGACGCCACGCGCCTGGTCTGCGCGCTCCGGGCCCTGACCCCCAAGGCGCTGGTGCTGACCGGGCGAGGGATGCCGCTGGACTGCATCGGCCGGCTCGTCTACTCCGTGCGCCGCTTCGACGGCGAGATCACGGTGTTCGACTATCGCGGCGCCGTCCCGGACACCGGCGCCAGCACCGTCTGCCGCCTCGGGCCCGCCCCCGCGGCGGCTCGCGACGAGCTGCGAGCGTGCCTGGAGGTACCGCGGATCGCCGCCCAGGCCCGCGCCCCCGGGACCCAGGCGCTCGCGGCCACCGACAGCGGCTGAAGCTCCGCGGGCCGGCCGGATCGGCCACCTACAATCCCGCGCCGATGTCCGCCCCCCACCGGCCCGTAGATCCGCGCGCGTCGTTCCCTGCACTGGAGGAGGCCGTGCTGGAGCGCTGGCGCGAGCGCGGGGTGTTCTCGCAGTCGCTAAAGCGCCGCCGGGACGCCCAGCGCTGGGTCTTCTACGAGGGCCCTCCCACCGCCAACGGGGCACCCGGCACCCACCACGTGCTGGCTCGCGTGTTCAAGGACATCTTCCCGCGCTACAAGACGATGTGCGGCTTCCTGGTGGAGCGCAAGGGCGGCTGGGACTGCCACGGCCTGCCGGTGGAGCTGGCGGTGGAGACGGAGCTCGGGTTCACCTCCAAGGACGACATCGAGCGCTACGGGATCGCGGAGTTCAACGCCCGCTGCCGGCACAAGGTGCTCAGCCACGTGGAGGACTGGAACCGCCTGACCGAGCGGATCGGCTTCTGGATCGACCTGGACGACGCCTACAAGACGCTCGACACGGGCTACGTGGAGTCGGTGTGGTGGGCGCTGAAGACGATCCACGAGCGCGGCCTCCTCTACGAGCGGCTCAAGATCGTCCCCTACTGCGCCCGCGACGGGACGACCCTGTCAAGTCACGAGCTGGGGCAACCCGGTGCCTACCGGGACGTGCACGATCCCTCGATCTTCGTTCGCCTGCCGGTACGCACCGGCAACGAGGTCGTAGAGCCCGGCGACAACCTGCTGATCTGGACCACGACGCCCTGGACGCTCGTCTCCAACGCCGCCGTGGCGGTGGCGCCCGAGCTCACCTACGTGCGCGCGCGCGCGCCGCAGGGCGACGTGGCGATCGTCGCGCAGGAGCTGCTGGAGCGGGTGCTCGGAAGCGAGGCGCAGATCCTCGGCACCTTCTCCGGCGAAGAGCTGCAGGGAGTGGCCTACGAACCGCCGTTTTCGTTCATCCCCGGCAGCGATTACGGCCCGCGAGCGCACACCGTCCTGGGCGCCGACTTCGTCACCGCCACCGACGGCACCGGCCTCGTCCACATCGCGATCGCCTTTGGCGAGGACGACTTCCGCTTCGGGCAGCAGTACGGCCTGGAGGCCATCAATCCCGTTCGCCTCGACGGCACCTACGACGAGCGGATCGCTCCCTACGCCGGCCGCTGGGTCAAGGACGCCGACGCGGATCTGACCGAGGACCTCCGGCGGCGCGGGCGCCTGCTGCGCGCCGAGACCATCGAGCACTCCTATCCCCACTGCTGGCGCTGCGGAACGCCGCTGCTCTACTACGCCAAGCCCTCGTGGTACATCGCCACCAGCCAGGTCAAGGACCGGATGCTGGCCGCCAACGAATCGGTCACCTGGCACCCCGACCACGTCAAGCACGGCCGCTTCGGCAACTGGCTGGAGAACAACGTCGACTGGGCGCTCTCTCGCGAGCGCTACTGGGGCACGCCGCTGCCGGTGTGGCGATGCGCGCAGGGGCACGTCCACGTGGTCGGGTCCCTGGAGGAGCTCGCGGAGCTCTCGGGCACGCAGCTGAGCGACCCGCACCGCCCGTTCGTCGACGAGGTCGACTTCGCCTGCGCCCAATGCGGCGAGACGATGCAGCGCGTGCCGGAGGTGATCGACGTGTGGTTTGACTCCGGCTCGATGCCGTTCGCGCAGCACCACGCGTCAAGCCGCGACGACGCGCGGTTCGCTGAGCGGTTTCCCGCCGACTTCATCTGCGAGGCGCTCGACCAGACGCGGGGCTGGTTCTACTCGCTGCTGGCCGTCTCGACGCTGCTCTTCGACCGCTCCTCCTACCGCAACGTCGTCTGCCTGGGTCTGATCCTCGACGAGGAGGGCCGCAAGATGTCGAAGTCCCTGGGCAACGTCGTCGCCCCCTGGGAGGTGATCGACCGCTATGGCGCCGACGCCCTGCGCTGGTACTTCTTCACCTCCAAGCAGCCCTGGGACGGCTACCGCTTCTCCCTGGAGACGATCGGCGAGGCCGTGCGGCAGTTCCTGCTGCAGCTGTGGAACACCTACGGCTTCTACGTGCTCTACGCCAACGCCAACGGGGTGGGATCGCCGGCCCCGATCGGCGCCGGTGAGCTGGACGAGCTGGACCGGTGGGCGCTCTCCCGCCTGGAGGCCACCACGGCCTCCGTGCGTGAGCACCTCGACGCCTTCGACGCCACCGGCGCCGGCCGCGCCATCGCCGAGCTCGTCGACGAGCTCTCTAATTGGTACGTGCGCCGCTCCCGCCGGCGCTTCTGGGACGGAGAGCCAGCGGCGTTCTTCACGCTGCATCGTTGCCTGACGGTGATGGCCCAGCTGCTGGCCCCGTTCATCCCCTTCCTGGCCGACGAGATCTACGACAACCTGGACGGCAGCGAGCCGAGCGTGCACCTGTGCGACTTCCCCTCGCCCGGAGAGCGCGACCGGGAGTTGGAGGGCGCGATGGCGGTGGCGCGGGAGACGGTCCGTCTGGGCCTGGCGGCGCGGGGCCAGGCCAAGCTCAAGGTGCGCCAGCCGCTGCGGGCGGCGGTCGTGGTGGCCACCGGCTCCGAGCGTGAGGCGATCGAGCGCCTCGGCGCAATTGTGCGTGAGGAGCTCAACGTGCGCGCCCTGCGCTTCGTCTCAGAGGCCGACGAGCTGGGCGAGGTGGAGATCAAGCCCAACTACCGATCGCTCGGTCCCCGCTTCGGCAAGGAGATGCCGCTGGCGGCGGCGGCGGTGGCGGCACTGGATTCCGGCCACGTGGCCGGGGCGCTGCGCGCGGGCCAGGGCGTGGCCATCAACGTCTCCGGCCACGACCACGAGCTCGCCGCCGAGGACCTGCTGGTGTCGATGAAGCCCCTCTCCGGCTACCAGGTGGAGCGCGAGGGCTTGCACGCGGTGGCGCTGGAGACGGGAGTCGACGACGAGCTCCGCCGCGAGGGGTGGGCGCGGGAGGTCGTACACGCCGTCCAGGCCGCCCGCCGCGCCGCCGGGCTGGAGATCACCGACCGGATCGCGCTGACGCTGGACGGCGACGAGCAGCTGCTGGCCGCGGCGCGCGCCCACGAGGACTACCTCATCAGGGAGACGCTGGCGGTGCGGGTGGCCTACGAGTCGCTCAGCGACGAGGTCCAGGCCGCGCAGATCGACGGCCTGGCTTTGCGCGCCGGCGTGGCGCTGGCCTAACCGGCGCTGAGTTCAGGCCAGCACCGGCTCGATCTCGGCCTCGAGCTTGTTCTTGGGGTAGGCCCCGATCACGGTCTTGGCCACCTGGCCGTGACGGAATACCATCAGCGTCGGGATCGACATCACGTTGTACTGGACCGCGGTCTGCTGGTTCTCGTCGGTGTTGAGCTTGACGACCTTCAGCGCCTCGCCGCGCTCCTTGGCGATCTCCTCCACCACCGGGCCCACCCGGCGGCAGGGACCGCACCACGGCGCCCAGAAGTCCACCAGCACCGGGACCTCTGACTCGATTACCTCGGCCTGGAAGTTGTTGTCGGTGACTTCGGCGACGGTGCCTGCCATGTTGGCTCCTTGCGTGCGATCGGTTACTTCAAAAAGTATAGCGGCCGTTTTGGACCGCGCTTGATCATGACAACCTAGCCTCTCCGGGGATGGCTGACCCGACCAACGGTGAGATCGCCGCCGCGCTGGAGGAGCTCGGCGACCTGTACGAGCTCGACGGCGCGATCATCCACCGGATCGTCGCCTACCGCAACGCCGCCAAGGCGGTCCGGGAGGCTCCGGTTTCGATCTGCGCCCTGGCTCGCCAGGGCCGCGCCACCGAGCTGCCCGGTATCGGTGCCACGATCCAGGAGAAAGTGCTGGCTCTGGCCGACGAGGGCGTGATCCCGTCGGCGGCGCGGTTGCGGGCGAAGTTTCCGGCGGGGTTGATCGAGATCACGCGCCTGCCGGGACTGGGGCCCAAGCGGGCCCGGCGGCTGTGGGAGGAGCTCGGCATCGAGTCGCTGGCCGGGCTGCGAGAAGCGGCGGAGCAGCACCGGATCCGCGCGCTCAAGGGCTTCGGGCCCAAAGCCGAGGACGCACTCCTGGCCGCGGCCAGCACCGCCGCTGCGGGGGAGCGACGCGTCCGGGTGGTGCTGGACAAGGCGCTGACGGCGGGCGAGCAGCTGGTGGCCGCGCTGCGCGCCCATCCGGCCGCCGAGCGGGTGGAGCTGGCCGGTTCGGCGCGGCGGATGACCGACAGTGTCAAGGACCTCGACGTGATCGTCACCGCTACTGACGGGCTGGCGCTGGCGCTGGCGCGCGCCGCGGCCGCGCTGGAGCTGGTGGAGTCGGCGGGCACCCCTACGGAGGCGGGCGTGCGGATGCGCACGCACACCGGCCTGAAGGTGGACCTGAAGATCGTCGCCCCCGACCAGTTCGGCAACCTGCTCCAGCACTTCACCGGCTCCAAGGAGCACAACATGGCGCTGCGCGACGCGGCGGTCCGCCGGGGCCTCCACGTCTCCGAGTACGGCGTCCTCGACGACGCCACCGGAGAGACCCATCGCTGCGCCACCGAGGCCGAGGTCTACGGCCTGCTCGGCCTGGGCTACATCGAGCCCGAGCTGCGCGAGAACCGCGGCGAGCTGGAGGCAGCAGCCGCCGGCACGCTGCCCGAGCTGATCGAGCCCGGCGCGCTGCGCGGCGACCTGCACTGCCACACCACCGCCTCCGACGGCACCGCCTCGATCACGGAGATGGCCACGGCGGCTCGCGCGGCGGGCTACGAGTACCTCGCCATCACCGATCACTCTGCCAGCTTCGGGTTCGGCGAGGACCTCTCGCCGGCCCGCCTGCGGGCGCATATCGACGCCATCCGCAGCACGGAGGTGGAGGGAGTGCAGCTGCTGGCCGGCTCGGAGGTCAACATCCTTCCCGATGGCTCGCTGGACTACGACGACGACGTGCTGGCCGAGCTCGACTGGATCATCGCCAGCGTGCACTCGTCCTTCCGCATGGGGTCCGAGGGGATGACGGCCAGGATCCTGCGCGCCGTGCAGCATCCGCTGGTCGACGCCATCGGCCACCTGTCCGGGCGCAAGATCGAGCGCCGTCCGGCCTATGCGTTCGACACGGAGGCGGTGATCGCGGCGGCGGCCGCCACCGGGACGATGCTGGAGATCAACTCCAGCCCTGATCGTCGCGACCTCAACGAGGTCAACGCCCGCGCGGCGGCCGCGGCGGGCGTTCCGATCGTGATCAATTGCGACGCGCACCGAACCGGCGGATTCGCGGTCGCGCGCTACGGGATCGCGACAGCTCGCCGGGCCTGGCTGACGCCCGCGGCTGTGGCCAACACCAGGCCGTGGTCGGAGCTGGCCGGGATGCGCAAGCGCGCATCCCGGGTCTAGGCTCGCGGCTGAGCCCGGCCCGGACGTCCCGAGGCGCCGCCCAGCTCGAACAGGTTGGAGCGGAACCCCGGCGTGCGCACGAGCCGGATCGGTCGGAGCGGCGAGGTCCGCTCGATGTAGAAGCGGGCCCCGTCGCGCTCTTCGATCGCCCTCACCGCGGGCGCCTGCCGGCGCCAGGCCAGCGCCCAGATAATCGCAAAGCCCGTGGCCACCGCCGGTACCTGGGGCAGCACCAGGCTCAGCGCACCCGCGCCGATGGTGGAGAAGAGCAGCGGCCACAGCCGGTTGAGCACGGTGCGGCCGGGTTGGAGCTCGGGCAGCGTCGGCCGGGTGCGGGCGCTGGAGAGCAGGGACGCGATCGCCGGCGATGCGGCGCCGCGGCGCCCGAGCCACCCGCCGGCGAGACCCGCGATCACCCACCATCCAGCGGCGACGGGAACGATAAGGTCGTCGCCGGCATCGCTGGCCGCCGCCAGCGTGACAGCCGCGAGGGCAGTGGCCGCCCCCGCGCTGATGAGGACGGTGATGCGCAGGAAATCCGAAAACCGCATCGCTACTCGATCAGCATCGCCAGCAGATCCCGCACCCCGTCCGGGCCCTCGACCATCACGTCGGCCTGCGCGGCGATCTCCGAGGGACCGTCGTCTGAGCCCACGCCGATCAGGACGGCGTGCTGCAGCGTGCCCTCGGCGACCAGCTGCCGGAGCATCGCAAAGGCGTCCAGGTCGGTGACGTCGTCGCCGGCGTATAGGGCGACATCGATGTCCTCCTCGCGCAGGAGCTTGGCGATACCGGCCCCCTTGTCGATTCGCACCGGCGGGCGCACCTCCAGCACCTTGCGGCCCCAATGGGTCTGGAGCCCGGCCTGCTGGGCGCGCGCGGCGACGGCATCGATCGCCGCGCGCGCCGCCTCCTCGTCCCGGGCCCCCCGCCAGTGGAAGGCGACGATCGCGCCCTTGTCCTCCATCCTCACGCGGCTGCGACGCAGCTCCGAGGTGTCAGCCTCCCGCCCGAACTCGCGGATCCTCCGCGCCCACTCCTGTAGCCCCGGGTCGAGCATCGCCTCGGTCCAGCCGGTGCGAAGCAGCTCGGCGCCGTGCGAGCCCAGGTAGGTGATCGTCCCGATCGAGACCATCGCCCGCGCCTCGGAGGCGCGGCGACCGCTGACGCAGGCCACCACCGCGTACTTGCGCGCCAGCGCGATCAACTGCTGGCGCGTGCCCTCGGGCACGTTGGCCTCGGCGGCGTGCTCGACGATCGGTGCCAGCGTGCCGTCGATGTCCAGCAGCACCGCTGCCCGCGCCGGGCGGTTGCGCAGCGGCGCGAGCGCCTCGGAGAAGAGCGCTGGAGTCACGGCTCCTAGTATGCCGCGCATGTCGGGTGACCGGTGGCTCAAGCTGACCGTGACCGGCACCGTCGCGGGTCTCTTCAGCGGGCTGTTCGGCGTCGGTGGCGGAACGGTGATCGTGCCGCTGCTGGTGCTGTGGCTCGGCTACGACGAGCGGACCGCCACGGGAACGTCGCTGGCAGCGATCGCCGTGATTGCGGTGATGGCCACGATCATGCAGGGCGCCTTCGGCAACGTCGAGCTCGGCAAGGGGCTGCTGGTCGGCCTCCCGGCCGTCGCGGGGGTGCTGGTGGGCACCTGGCTGCAGCAGCGGATGCCGGCCGACACGCTGGGGGTGCTGTTCGCACTGCTGCTGATCGCCGTGGCACTTGACCTGGTCCTGACGTGATCCTGGTGATCTCCATGGGCGTGGCGGCCGGCGTCGTCAGCGGCCTGCTCGGCGTCGGCGGCGGGATCCTGTTCGTGCCGACGCTGACCCTGGTCCTGTCGCTCTCCCAGGTCAGGGCCGAGGCCACATCGCTGCTGGCGATCGTGCCCGTGGCGATGGTGGGAGCCGCCCGCCAGCACCGTTACGGCAACCTGGTCATCCGCGACGCGCTCATCGTCGGGGGCCTCTCGGCCGTCGGCGTGGCGGCGGGGACGACGCTTTCCACCTTGCTGCCCGAGCGGGTGCTAAAGCTGGCCTTCGCCGCGCTGATGCTGTTAGTCGCCAGCCGCTTCCTGCGCCGCTCGCTGCGACATCGACGCGGAGGCGACGATGGGAGCTGACCCGGTCCTCCTGCTCCACGGCCAGCCCGGCGCGGGAGCGGACTGGCGCCAGGTGCAGGCGGCGATCGATGGCCGGGTGCGCACCATCGCTCCGGACCGACCCGGTTGGGATGGGCGCAGCGACGCCCGCGGTCTCCCGAGCGCGTGAGCGCACTGGTGCTGGCTGCGTTCACGGCCAACCCGGCGTCGCTGAACGATCTCGACCGCTGGCTCGCCGCCCCCCTATTCGGAATGGCGGCGGCCGCCGCGGTGCTGGGAGGGGCCAGCGTGGTGCTGTCCTCCTCCCGCGCCCGGGGGCGGGTGTCGGCACGGATGCGGGTACCGGAGGTCTACCTGGGTGAGGCGGGGCGGATCCTGCGCTCACCGCGAGCTTGGCGCTCGTTCGCCCACGAGCAGCGCGCGCTGCTACAGGAGCTGCCGGAGCTGGAGCGTGCACTGGACGCGATCACGGCGCCGACCGCGGTCGTGTGGGTTCGGGGGACCGCGTGGTGCCGCTGCGCTCGGCCGAGCTCCTGAGCGCCGAGATACCTCACGCCGAGTTGCACGTACTTCCGGGGATCGGGCACCTGCTGCCGCTATTCGCCGCCGAGCGTCTGGCCAAGGTGATCGTGCGGGTCAGCGGCGGTACCAGCGACGGCGCCCCGTGAGCTCACGCCCGGCGCGCCGCCGACGCGGTGGGGTGCTCAGCGCCCGTCCGGAGTGGGCTCGACGTCGGGCTGCGGGTCCGGATCGATGGGGGTGGACGGCTCGGAAGGCGCCGGCACCGTGGCGGGTTCCTCGGGAGTCCCAGGTGTGCCGGGGTCGGGCACGGCCGGGGATATCGGCGCATCGGGCACCACCGGGCTGATCGGTTCCATCGGCTGCGGAACCTCGAGCGTGGGACTGCTGGCGGAGAGGGTCATGTATTCGACCTACCCTGCCGGCTCGGCTTCTATCCGCGCGGTCCTTGGAGGTGGCGGGGAAGACGCGCTCCAGCAGCTCGAACAGGTTCTGAAAGTGCCGCTCACGGGCGGCCTCGTCAAAGGCCGCGGTGTCGGCCATCGTGTACCCGTGCCGCGCGCAGTCGTAGATCTCGGTGCGGTGTCGCACGCCGGCCTCCTCCAGCGCGCCGTCCAGGACAGCGATCTGCTCCACGCTCATGCTCGGATCCTGGTCGGCGTGACCGAAGTACACCTCCGCCCGCAGGTTGCAGAGCGTGCGATGGGGGCTGTCGGGAGCGTCGGTGACCAACCGACCGGCGTGAAAGCCGCCGAAGGCCACTACGCGCTCCGGATGGGCGACGGCGATCCTCAGGCCGACTCGGGCGCCCATGCAGTAGCCGGTTATCGCCACCGGCCCCGGGGCCACATCGGCGAGGAGGTCCAGGTGGCCGCGCCATCGGCGGCCGCGCTCTCCGGCGCGAGCTGTGCCATCAGCGGCTGCAGCGCAGCGAAGAAGCTCGCCCGCTGCTCGGGATCGGTGAGGTCGGGCAGCGGCAGCACCGGCGCTCGTCCGGCCCGGTAGAAGACGTTGGGAGCGAGCACCACGTAGCCCCGCTGCGCAATCCGGCCGGCTATCTCCCGGAGGGTCGGGCGCAGGCCGAAGGCGTCCATGATCAGCAGCACCGCCGGGTGGTCGCCGTTACCGTCGGGGCGCGTGAGGTAGGCGTCGGCCACGCCGTCGGGGGTGGCGATGTCGATCGTCGAGCTGTGCATGTCCACAGGATCGCACGGTCCACCCGGCGCCCCTTCAGTACCGTCTGAGACAGGTGTCCGGAGATCCCCACGACAGCTCCCTGACGCGCGTGCAGCCCTTCTTCACGCGCCTGCTCACCCAGGACGCCTCGGGCCGCTCGTGGCTCTCGGCGCTGCTGGCGGCCTCGCCCCACGGCCGCGAGCGCCTCGGGGAGCTGGTCCACGCCCCCGGCTGGCTGGTGACGCCGCTCGCCGTGCCCACCGTGAACGGGCGGCTGGCCTGCTTTGACTTTCCCGTGGCGCCCTCCCGGGAGCTGCTGGCCTGGTTCATCGACCACCCGGGTGAGCTCGTGTGGCCGGGCGACAGCGAGCTGTCCCGCGAGTCGACGATCCTGCGACGAGCGCTGCTGCGTGACGATCCGCCGGGGTCCCAGGAGCGGGCTCAGGAGCGAGCCCGTCAGCTCCTGGCCGCCCGAACGCCGCTGTCCCAGGAGTGGTGGCGTTTTGAGGGCATCGCCAAGCCGGATTGCGTCCTCATCACCGACCGGCTCGTGATCACCGTGGAGGGCAAGCGAACCGAGTCGCTCGCCTGCGCCACCAACTGGTACCCGGCGCGCTCGGAGCTGGTCCGGACCATGGAGGCGGCCCGGGAGCTCGCCCAGGACAAGCGGTGGGCGTCGCTGCTGCTCACCGAGGAGCCGCTGGCCGAGGGAACCGACGAGCACCTGAAGCGTGCGCTATCCCAAGCCGCTCCGCACCTGGACGCCGCCGGGGGGGAGGAGTTGCGGACCTCCTACCTGGGCAACCTCACCTGGCGGGAAGCCTGCGCTGCCGTCGGCATCCCGTTCGAGTCCCTCCCCGAGGCGACCGACGAGCTGGCCGAAGCTGCAGGCTCCTGAGCGCTGCGCGGCGATGCGGCCAGAGGGCAAGCGGCCGGACACGGTCCTCAACGCGTGGAGCCGGATGTCGGTGGAGTTCCATGGCGCACCGTGATCAAGGCATAATCGGCCAGGTGAGCGCTCGGGTGGCAACCGCACCGATAGCCGCGGCGGGACTGATCGCCGGTTACGCCGTGGCGCTGGCCAGCGGATCGCGCCCGCTCGGAGGCCTGGTCCTGGCCGGATTCGGTCTGGCCTGCATCCTGATCTGGTTGCGGCGAGACGGGCGCCGCAACGCAACGATCTTGGCACTCGCCGGACTGAGCGCCTTCGCCCTGTCGCACGTGATCGGGCTGATCATCGGCGCCTGGCCGGCGGTTCTACTCGCCGCCGCGGCGATCGCCACCGTGTGCTGGCGGCAGTCCGACGCGCGTCACCTCAGCCCCGGCCGCGTATCCTCAGGAGCCTGATATGGGACGACTCTCGCTCGCAGCGGCGCTGGCTCAGGGAGCGCTGGCCACCCGCCGCCAATGGCAGGCGCTGCCGCCGGAGCGTCGTGCTCGGCTCCAGGTTCTGATTCGCCAGGCGGCTGGCGGACCCTCCGCCCTGTCCGCGGCGGAGCGCCGGGAGCTGCGAATGCTGGTCGGCGACCTGAAGCTGGGCGAGGCGGTCCGGAGCAGCGCGACGCGGGCGACTGCTCGGCGCGGCTTCCGGCGGCGGTAATCGCGAGGCGCTGACCGGGCCGCGTTGACCCGGCCGGCTCGGGCTCAGCCCAGACGCCACTCGATCGGACCGAGCCCCGGGAAGCGGAGCGCCTCGGCGGCCGCTCCGGTGAGGTCCCACTCCCGGCCCGCGATATACGGCCCGCGGTCGATCACCGGCACGCGGATGGCCCGCCCGCCGTAGCGGAAGATCACCTCGGTTCCGCATGGCAGGGTCTTGTTGGCCACGCCCAGCTCGGGGACCTTCAGGACTCCGCCGCACGCGATCGGCAGCCCGTAGTCGGTGTACACCGAGGCGATGCTCACGTTGAAGACACCCGGCGGCAACTGCGCCGGATTCAGTAGCGCGCCCGAGAGGTTGAGCTGGTCCAGGTGATACCGCGCGACGGCGAGCTGGAAGTGGGCGATCGCCAAGCGAACCTCGGCATCGCTGGGCGCCCCTTTGGACGGAGCGGCGGTGACCGAAGCGGGCGCCAGGAGGGTGGGACCGTGCGCCGGCAGCGCGGCCTGCTGGCTCTGAGCGGGTTGGGCGCTCCTGTGGCCGGCCTGAGCGGCGCCGACGATGGGCTCGACCGCCTGAGGATGGGCCTGGCGCGCCGTGCTCACCGGATTGGCGGCGACGGTCCCGCTGTGGTGCTGTCCGGCGCTGGAGCCACACCCGGCCAGCACCAGCGCCGTCGTCAATGTTGCGGCCAGCGGTCTGATCGCGTCACCGTAGCCACCTCAGGCGTTCCCCGCGTTGGCCCCGAGGCTGTTGAGCCACGCGCGTATCGATTGACCCGCCGGTGTCGCCTGACCCTCCCCATAACCCGTGGTCGCTTTGGCCAGCGTCACCCCGTTGACAGTGGACCAGCCGTACTCGATGGAGGTTCCCGAGGGGGCGAAGCGCGCGATCGCCTGCCCCTGATGCAGGATGCTGCCGGCGGGCGCGATCTCAGTGATCTGCTCGGCGACGTACTGCACCTTGCCGGCGTCCGGCCCGGCAAGGAGCTCGAAGTACACCAGCGGCTGGCCGGCGTACCAGTTGGGGATGATCGCGAGCACCTTGACCGCGCAGGGGGCCAGGATCGGTGCTCCGACCGGCATGCTCGCGTCCACGCCCTGGTCGGTGCGTTCCCACGTCGTGACGTACTGCAGCGGGTCGATGTACCTCGCGTTGGTCACGCGGGCAGCGACCAGCTCCAGCCGCAGCTGACCTTTGACCTCAGTGAGCGATGGTGCGTGGGCGTTGACGTCACCGACGGGAGCCCCACCGCTGAGCACCGCCTGCTCGCCGGCGGTCGGCTCGATCGCGTGCG
>JAABUY010001804.1_pt1 | contig 27349 bp, 19 predicted proteins | sample 5560271 | NCBI WGS metagenome assembly JAABUY01 (sample SAMN10711886, study PRJNA513374) | rock metagenome | isolation source: Antarctica rocks | place: Antarctica: Victoria Land, University Valley | reverse complement strand
CCGCCACCCCGACGGCCGAACAGCGCGCGATGATCCTGAATATGCTGGTGGAACGCTTCGGGCTCCGCTATCACATCGAGATGAGCGACAGGCCGGTCTACTTCCTGGAGCGCGGCAAGGGTGCACTTAAGCTCAATCCCACGAAGCAGCCGGAGCGGGCCGCCGACCCCCGCTGCAACGTTCTCAACCCGTCAGGACAGAGCTTCGGTGAACAGGTAACGATGGACGTTCTTGCGCGGGTGCTCGCCACTCCTATGGGACGCCCGGTAATTAATCGGACCGGATTGACAGGAACCTACGACTTCAGCCTTGATCCTATCGACCCAGAGAACCGCGATAGTTCGGAGGGAGGGATACTGATTACCAAGGCACTAGGTTTGAGTATGGTAACCGGACGGGCTCCGGTCCGCTCCATCGTTATTGACGCGGCTAACCCACCGACGCCGAACTAGGCGTGAACTATTCGCGCGGGTGCGGACTAACGATCACCATAGCGGCTCCTGTGAGGCTTGCGCAGAAGCCACAAATCGAGAAGCTTGCGAAGGCAACTAGCCCGATAATTTGGCGGTTGTACAGACCGCAAGATTATCAAGGAGGCTTGCGAGGACCAAAGTCCAGGAATGTAGAATCACTCTGCCTCGATCCACTTGGGCGCGAAGTCGGCTTATCGGACAAGTGCCGGCGGCGAGCCCCACCCCGGAGGGCGCCTGTCCGCGTCTGAAACGACCGTTTCAGAGAGTACAAGACGTAGCGCAACCGAGATTTAGTTTTGATCGAAGCAGTCCCCGCCTCAGGCACCAATCCCGAACTCCGCGCGTTCGGACTCTGCACTAAGGGCAAGTATGGTGCTACCGCCCCACCTCCCCCTTTTCAATCTGGGTAAGCAGGTCCTTCTCGAACTCCGGGTAGGTCTTCGATTCGTCATATCCGCCCTTGACCCAGCGCCAGCTCCCCTGTTTGTCGATGATCCACGTCCGCGGCACTAAGTTCTGGGCTTGTTCGTAGGACGATGCGGCCAGCACGGGGAAGGTGTATCCCTGTCTCCGCATGAACGGCAGCACCTGCCCGGGGTTCTCATCGATGTTGAAGCTTACGACGACCAGATCCTTGCGGTCCTTCACCTTCTCGTAGAACTTTTGCAGCATCGCATCCTGCAGGTGGCACGGTCCGCACCACGTGGCCCATGAGACGACGACAACCGTCTTGCCGGTAAGCTCCGTCTGCCGCCACTGCTTGCCTGAAAAATCTGACAACGCGAACGACGGCATCTCCGCAGTGACCTTCTTCCAGTCGTCCTCTTTCGCCACCGTCGTCTGCGCGGTTTTTTTTGGCTCGGCAGCCGCCTCCGCCACGCCCGGCTGCGCGGCATCGGCGGTCTTTTCTGTCGCAGGCGGATTGGCTGCGGCCCATGCCGACTCTGTGCCACCCTGCTTCGTCCACAGCGTGTGGAACTCTGCGGTCAAGTCGTCATGCAGAACGCCGTGGGAGTGTTGCGGTGGACGGGTGCGGTCGTCGAGCGCGATGCGGAAGTACGCCAGCGCGTCCTGCGGATGATGGTCCAGTACCGCGAACCGCGCGCGGTTCGTCCAGTATTGGGCCAGGTCCTTCTTGTCTTCCGGCGGCGGCTCCTCAATCGCTGCCCGGAACTTCAGCGCCTGATCCGGCTGACCGGCCAGCGCGGCCGCTTTCAGGATCAGCCCGAGATCATCGAGGTCCCCCGAGACCATTTGGCCGTGGAACCGCTTCGCGGTTGCGGCGTCTATGTTTGCACCCCAGTGCTCCTGGGTGTGGCCTCCGTCCTTGTAGGTGGAGGTCTTCTTGAGCAGCTCCAGTGCGTGCTCCGGCCGCCAGGCATGCGCCAGAAGAAATCTAGGCAGCGCGTCCGGTCCGGCCGAGAGAACGTTATACCCGCCGTACTCATCCATGGCCTTCAGGTATCGGTCGACCGCCGCCAATCCGTCGGCCTCGGATACATACTCGTCGTCCTGCACCGTGAAGAAGAACGCCGTGCGCTGCAGAAATGGGTCATCCGGATAGTCGGCGATCGATTGCTTCACCTGTTCGACCTTCGCGGCGTAGTACGCCTTCCACGCCGCGGCGTCCTTCTGCCCCTGAGGCTGCGGATGCTCCTTGTCCCACTGGGCCTGTGCGAGCCGTTCGGCCGGCACCTGGTGCGGAAAGTCCACCGCAGCCTGGCGTCGCATGGTTGCAAGCTCCTGGTTCGAGGCTCCAGCCTGCTCGTAACCTGAGATCAGAAACAGCCTCCACTGCGCGTCTCCGTTCTGTACCAGCTTCTCCAGCCGCTGCAGATCCTGCCGGATCAGCGCGCGCTCTGCGTCATGCTCGCTAGGCGGCCGGGTGAGGAACTCGCGCTGCCATAAGATCTTGTAATCCTCGAGCCGCTTCGGATCGGTCTGTTGTGCAAGATCGGCTCGTAACGCGACGGTTGTCCTTGCGACCAGCGGCAGGTCCTTCCGGAGTTTAAAGCCCTCCATCTGGTTGCCGAAATAGGTTGCCGCTGTCCATGAGGGGCAAAGAGTGTAGAAGCGCTCCAGATTCTCCTTGAGCTTCGCCTCGTCGGCATACTTGCCTTGCCAGTAGAGCCCGGCGAGTTCAAAAGAGGGCCAGGGGAAGCCGGGTGCCTTCGCGCGCACGGCTTCAAAGAGCCGGATAGCCTCCTGTGTGTCCTTCTGCATCTGTGCGTAGCCGGCCAGCATCAGCGTCATCGGATCATCGGGATGCGCCTTGGCCTCGTTTGCCCAGCGCTCGCGCACGGCCGCGAGAGCCACCTCCCCGTTTTCCTGGTTCCCATAAGCTGCCAGATTCAACCGCTCCCGGCGGACCAGATATTCATGCGGATACCTGGTGATCAGCGTATCGAGCACCTGTTGGCTGAGTGCATTCCGCTGGGTGATCGTTAGTTTTACGAGCTCATCCTGCGAGAGCGTAGTCTCAAACGCCAACCTCACTTCGGGCGTTTCGCAGCCATACTGTGTCGTTGTAGTCTGGCTATGCGCACTGACCGACCCAAGCGCGAAAGCGATGAAAAGAAGGGACACTGGATAGCGCATCACTGCTCACCTCGAAGGTCAGAGTCATACCTTGAATCACGCTGAACCTCTAAAGGCTGTCAGCCACGCGCGTATAGCGGCCGATGGGACCGCCCGGCACTCTTACCGCTACGGGCACTTATTACACTACAGTTGATAAGGGAGGTTGGAAAAGGCCCACGACAACTCCGGTTCTCAGAGCCTGAAGGTCCCATGGGCTGCAGGGCCACTTCGAGTGTTGTTTGTCGCGCTATGTGGCGCACGCTTGTCACGGTATGTGGCGCTTCAGTGATCATTGGACAGGGAGCCAGGAGCTCCCATGCGCTCACTGCGAAGCTTGTAAGTCGCCTGAATACAACGCGTCGCCTGCCACGGCATCACAGCGGTGATCTTCTGTCCCATTCGAGGTACGCCAGATTGCGTGATAAGGAGTACGCCAAATAATGTGATAAACGACAGGTCATGTCGGTGCAGTGACGCAGCACACCTTCGACCATGGCCGTCACCTCCGACGAGGAGCAGCGCTTGAGCTGCGAGTAAATGCAGGCCGATTTGCGATCCACATGCCAATAGATCATGACGCCGCGTCCGCCGTAGCGGGCGTGCCACTCGGTCATCAGATTCTGGTCCCAGGCCCCGAACTTCTTCGAGTCCGAAGCGCAAGCCGTTGTGCCTTCACCTCAGATCGCGGTCGAGCGCTCGCGCAAGGTGGAGTTCACAACTTCACGAATCGCTGCGCGGAGCTGGTCTTTGGTGACATAGGGGCGGCGAATATAGAGCAGGTCTTTGTAGTTCGTTCGTTGCTGACCGGCGCTCATGCGCTTGATGCCGGCGTTCGATCCCAGCCCGTAGAGCGTCAACAGCAATCGCTCTTGGATTACATCGCGATCCATGCTTTCCCAAGCAGTGGCACTGCGGAATACGTCGGTGGACCCGATGCGAAGGTCTGCTCCTTGAAGACATCGCGGCCGGGATATGAGAGGAGGGGCCCGTACGCGAAGGGAGACCTACTCGGGGTTTTCGCGGGTCCGTTGCGCTGCCGATGCGGCGTGGGGATCCTGCTTGCGGCTGAGTTCGGTGGCGAGCTTGAGTTCGCGCTCGGAGTCGGACTTTTCGCCGAGGCGGGCCAGGGTGAGGCCGAGATAGTAGTGGGCGGGCGGGTAGTCGGGAGAGCTTTCGGTCGCAGCGGCGAGCTGCTGGCGGGCGGCGGCGAAGTCCTTGCGGCGATAGGCCATGATGCCCACCCCGGTGAGGGCTCCGCCGTGGTGCGGGTCGCGGGCGAAGAGGGGCCCGGCGGTTTCGGGCTGGCCGGCGTCGAGGGCGATTTGGCCGAGTTGGTAATAGGACTCGGTCTGGACGGGCTGGAGGTCGACGGATCGCTGGAATTCGGCTTTGGCTTCGTCGATGCGCTGCTGCATCTGGAGGAGGTGGCCGAGGCCGAAGTGGGCGGTCGCGTCGTCGGGGTGCGTGGCGAGGTAGGCGCGCAGGTGCCGCTCGGAGTCGGCGAAGTGCTCGCGGTCGAGCTCGACGCGGGAGAGGGCGTAGAGGGTGGCCGGATCGGCGGGCTTAAGTTTGAGGGCGGCTTCGAGGGCTTCCTGCGCGATGGGCAGCTGGCGGACCTGCTCGGCCTGGATGCCGAGATCGAGCAGGAGCGTGGGGTCGTCGGGGAGGTGTTCGCGGGCGTGCTGGAGGCAGACGAAGGCGGCGTCGGGGTGGCCGGAGTTGCGGGTGTCGAGCGCGAGCCGGGTGGCGGCGGCGAGCTCGCCCTCCCGGGCCTGCGGGTCGTGGAGGTTGATGGCGAGGACGGTCTCGAAGCGGTCCATGGCCTCGGGGTAGCGGTGCTGGGTGAGGAGGAGCTGGCCGAGGGTGTTGTTGGCTGCGGGGTGATTCGGGCTGAGGCTGAGGGCGCGGTTGAGAATTTGACGTGCGGCAGCGTTGTCGCCCTGCTCCATGCGGGTGAGGGCATCTGCGGTGAGGCGGCTGGGATCGTCGGTCGAGGAGGAAGCAGCTTGCGAGACGGCGGCGCTCAAGAACTGCGCCAGAGATGTGGGCGCTTGCGGCGTGCTGATAAAAAGAAGGCTCGATAAAGCGAGTGCGGGAGTCATGTGGGAATGAGAACGGCAGGAGCGCTCCATGTGAAGAGAGGAGCGCTCCTGCCGAAGGTACACAGCGGTTGGGATTAGAAGTTAATTCGGCCAGTGAGCTGGATAGTTCTTGGACCGACGGTCTGACTACCGATCTGGGGGATGCCGAAGGTGGAGTTCCGCGGGTCGGTGTTGGGGATGCCGAAGTTATGCCGATTGAAGGCGTCGATGGCTTCGATTTTGAGTTGGAATGACAGAGCCTCACGAATCGGAACGTTCTTGATGAGGCTGAAATCCTCGGATAGGTAGAGGGGAGAGGTGACGATCGATGTGACGCGATCGATACCGGTGCCCAACGTGAAGGGAGCGTAGGAGCAATTATTACAGCCCGGAGACACTGGGCGGAACCGAGTGTTGATATCGTTCTTGTCGATAAAGGCAGCCTGGTTGATGTCCTTCGTACCGGATACGGGAGGAGTGTTCACGGATGGATCATAGACTTTGCCGAACCAGCTTATTCCCGTGAACTGATTGGCCTTCAGCTTGTTCTGCTGATAGGCAGGGTTGAGGAGCGAGGCCGGACCGTTGGAGAAGCGGATGCAGTTCTGGTATCCAGGAATGCCGCTGGCGCAACCGAAGGACACCGGCTGACCGCTCTGGTAGCGCTGTACACCGCCGATCTGCCATCCCCCGATCGCATAGCTCAGGAGTGCGCTCTTGTTCAGGAATCTTCTTCCTTTACCGAAGGGCAGCTCATAGAGATAGTTGACGACGAACTGGTGGGGAATGTTCTGGATGGAGATTGACTTTTCCTGACGGTGATCGAAGACGTTCTGATCTTGCCGCAGGCCGTTGGGAACATTGTTCGCGAGAGCCGAGTCCGCGTCCGTGATGTTTCTCGACCAGGTGTAGGAGGCGTTGAAGCTGAGGCCGTTCGAGAAGCGGCGTTCGATAGAGGTGACGAGTGCGTGGTATGAGGAGTGGCCTACGTTCTGCAGACAGCAATCGGTAGCGATGAAGTCGTACTGAGGGAAGGGGCGCAGAGCCTGGAAGAGCTGGGCGGTGTTGGGGAACGTGGGAAATGGCTTATTGACACCGTCTACCGGACCACCGTTGGTGAAGCGATCCTGGTCGAGATGGCTTCCGAGGGAGAGGGCCGACAGCGGGATGTTGTTGATGTTTTCGAGAGCCGAGCGAAGGTTCTGAGCTTCCTGTCCGATGTAGCCGACAGTAAAGATCAGATTTTTCGCGAATTCCTGCTGTACCTGTAGGCTCCAGTTGTAGGTGACGGAGGGACGGCCCATTTTAGGGCTGATGAACTCGCCTCCGACAGCGTTGAAGTTCCCAAGAGGGGTTTTATCAAGCTGACCGGGATTGAGGTTCGGAGCGGTCGGAAATGCGAGGGGGAAGCCGCTATCGAGCTGAAATGCGGGGTCGAAGCCGTTCCTGCTGGCAATAGGAGTGCTGACGTTGTAGCCAGCAGTCATCGAGCCGCCGAAGTCGTTGTAGAGGAGCGGGCCGTAGATCAGAGCGCCTCCGCCACGGATGACGCTCTTGCCGTTGGAGCCGGGAAGCTGGTAGGCGAAGCCGAGCCGGGGTGCGATGTCCTTGTAATACGTATCGGCCCAAGCCGTGTTGCAGTGACAGCTGGCCCCGAAGACGAGCGCGCCAGGCAGATTATTCGCGGTCGGATCGGGAGCGGTGAGGCTGAGGTTCGAGGTGGAGTTGGTGGCCTCGTGCCGGGGCATATCGATGTCGTAGCGCAGGCCGATGTTGAGCGTCAGGTTCTGGCTGGCCTTGAGATCGTCCTCGAAGAAGAGGCCGAAGTATTTGGAGTTCCAGCGAGGGTTGTGAATATACGCGGTCTGGTTCGCACTGTCGGGCAGACCCAGAAGAAAGCTGGCGAAGCTGTTGCCGCTTTGCCCCTGCGGCCCGCCGCCGATCTGCGCGACATCGGTCTGGGTGCGGAGGAAGTTGAAGTTCGGAATAGGCTTCTGGATCACGGAGTACTGCTGGTAACGAAGGTCCACACCGAACTTCATGCTGTGGCGGCCCTTCTGATAGCTGATGCTGTCGTTAACGCGGGAGCCGTTGTCGATGTTATCGCCATTGCTGCCGGTACCGAGGGCACTGAAGCTATCCAAACCGTCGAAGTTGATCCTCGGGAAGGCTGTGGTGACGACGCCAGCGATTCCGGCCTGCTGTGCGTAGTTGGTGCCGCCAAGCGTCGGTGCGAAGTTCAAGCTGTTGGTGCGGTTATACCCAAGGTTGATGTGGTTCAGCAGATTGGGGGTAAAGGTATAGTCGAAGCCGGCACGGGCGTAGTGTGTCGCGAAGTCCTGGGGAACGGTTCCGCTGAAGGGAGTTGGGAAGTTATTGGCTCCTATGCGATTGTTATCGCGCGAGCTGTAGGAGGCGAAGAGCTTGGCCTTGTCCGAGATGGTCTGGTCGATGCGGATGGTCTCGGCGGTGTTGAGGACGGGGAAGCTGGTGGTCTGCGCGTAGTTGTTGAAGAAGCCGGTCTGGTTGGACGTTGCCGCCTGATTGGGACCGGGAAGAGTGGCGATGAGAGCGGATGCTGCCTTGCTGAAGCGCGACGACGGAATAACGTTGTTGGTAGCGAAGGGGAAGCGGCAGGGCAAACCTTTGGGATTGGTCGCCGAGATGTTGGTGTTGCTGGTCGCGGGGTCGAAGATCTGATTCTGCAGGACGGGCTGCCCGGTGCACGGATTGATGACTGTTGTCGGGGCACCGAGAATAGCAGTAAAGTCTCCGTTGCGCTCGGCTGCGCTTGGAAGAGTGGAGATGGGTGTGGCGCTCAGGGTTTGCCGAAACTGTTCCCAGGAGAAGAAGAAGAAGGTGCGGTCGTGGCCGTTATAGAGATGGGGGATGCTCACGGGGCCGCCGAGGGAGCCGCCGTAGTCGTTCTTTTTGTCTACACCTGTGGCGTAGTTCTTGCGGCAGGCTACGTCGCCGGGGGCGCAGGCGGCTCGCAGGCCGGTCTCGAACCAGCCATTTGCGTTCAGAGCCTCGTTGTGGAAGATATCAAAGGCGGTGCCGTGAAAGGCGTTGGTTCCGGCCTTGGTGACGAAGCTTTCGATGCCGGCGGTGGTGCGTCCGAACTCCGGAGAGGGCGTGGACGTGGTTACCTTGAACTCCTGCAGCGCCTCTACAGAGGGCGAGGTTTCATCGAAGGAGGAGCCGTTTTCGGAGCGGGTAACGCTGGCACCGTCAAGCAAGATCTCGGCTCCGTAGCTCTGGCCGCCGGCGATCTTGCCGCGAAAGACTCCGTTGCTGTTGAGGTTGCCTCTGCCGCCGCTGCCAGCGCCGGGGCCGGTGGTTCCGGGGACGAGGAAGACGAAGTTTTCCGGCGAGCGCATGGCACTGACGCCGCCAGCGATGTTAAGGGGGAGATCGACGATCTGCCGAGCGGAGACGGTGCCTCCGATATCGGAGGATTCAGTCTCGACACGTGCACCGCTGGCGTCGACAGTGACGGTTTCCGTGACGGCGCCGGCCGCAAGAGTGATGTTCAGCGAGGAGGTGGTATTGACGAGGATCTGGACGCCGGTATTGGTGGCTGCGGAGAAGCCCGGAGCGGTCGCGGTGACGGTGTAGATGCCAATCGGCAGGGCGGTAAAGCGGTAGGCACCCGAGGAGGTAGAGACGGTCTGGTTTTTACCTCCCGTCGCCGTGTTGGTGGCGGTTACCTGCGCATTGGGAACGACAGCCCCGGTTGCATCGGCGACGCTTCCGGCGAGCTCTCCGCGGGTGGACTGAGCAAAGGAGTTCGCGGGGAAGACGAGCGAAGAGATCATCAACAGCAGACAGATGATCTTGCCTTTTTTCGGTAGCATATGCATCGGCTCTCCTAGAAGCGTTACAGGGGGGAGGTAATTTCGTGGAAGCGGTTACACCTCTTCCGGTTATTGATCGACGCTCACCACGGTATTTAATGCGAAACGAATACGTCAAGCACGGTTTTCAATCGGAGGTAGCAAAGGGAGGTCATCCCTTTGGCGTAGCCGTGCGCAGTCCTCCAGACCCCACGCTCCCCTGGCGGCCCGTCCGGGATCTCCGGAGGCGATGCATAGGTTCACTCTTTATCTGAAGAATGGGTCCCGCTGAGTTGAGCCGAGCACGCGAACTCCGTCTTTGCTTCTTCGTCCAGACCTTACCGGCGGTAGACCTGCCCGAGAAGAAAGTGGAGGGCGGGACTTCCAGGCGAGAGTTCGACCGCTCGGGAGAGGGAGCTCTGAGCCTCGGGAAGTCTGCCTTGCTGGAAGGTAGAGATGACCGAGTTGCTCGTAGATCTTTGGATCACTGGGAGAGGTGGCCGCAGCCTCCTTGAGCGGGGGTAGGGCCTCGGAGAGGCGATCGCGGTGAATCAGATCGATTGCGAGATTGAGCCTGGGCTGCTCGCTGCCGAGGTTCCCCGCGCCGGAGGAGTTCGTCTTTGGTTGAATTGCGGCACGGTATGCCTCCATGGCTTCTTCTGTGCGATTGAGGCCATCTAGGGCGAGACCGAGGTTGTTCTGGGCTTTCACACTACCAGGCGCGTGACTCAGGGTCTTTCTAACTCAGGGTCTTTCTAAAGGAGTCCGCGGCCTCTCCGAAGCGCTGCTGCGTGTAATAGGCGCGGCCGAGAGCGTACCAGGCTTCGGCGTTGCGGGACTCAGAGCGACCCGCGAAGACGCTTCATCGCTTTATGTCATCGCGACCCGAGTTCTTTGTGGAGGTGCTTTCGGCAGTATTCCGTGCCTCATCGAAAGAACCTTCGTCGGAATACACGCCCACCCCGCAGGAGAAGGCTGTTGCTTCCCAAGCACGGCGTCTGCTGGAATCTTGGGGTCAATTGCCTGGGCAGGCCAATAATGACATCGATGCGCGCATTCTTCTCGATTCAGGGTAACGTGCTGCTCCAGCGCTTTCACGCTGCCGCGCATGGGCAGATAGCCAGCGAACAGTCCCAGAACGGCTCCGATCAGAAGCATTGCCACGTAGAACAGCCAGTTCGAATCGCGGACATTCTGCCGCACATGGCCGGCTGCCTGCTGGATCTCCTGGAGCGGCGCCTAAGAAGGCTGAGATTGCCGAACTGGAGGCCAGCCTCACGCAAATTTCCACGCATACTCCCATCTGACCATCAACCCCCGCGGGTAGATGGGATTTGTTCCGCAACGGCATTCAGAAACTCCATGGCATCCAGGGAAGGGAAGTGGCTGCACCGGAGCTTCTGAACCCTGCCCCTCCATACAGTGTGATAAAGGTAGTTATCACACATAATAGAGAGGTGGGCAGGGAACCAAGCACGGGAACCGATCTGATCCTTATAGGGGCAAACCCAACATTGCTGACACCGGGGGCAATCTGTTCGCGAGGTGGCCCATACCTTCAGCGTTCATCCAGCAACGCTGTATCGGGTCGTGACGCCCAGTCCTTAAACGCACCAACAGCTACATCGACAGGGGAATTCCTGCATGCGCATGATACTCGTACTCCTCCTTTCAATCGTTCCTGCCTTAGCTCAATCCTCAGTACCCTCGAACTCAAATGAGATCCATCAACTATTCTTGGAGGATCAAAGCGATCGGGGTCCCACAGGAAACACAGGTCCTTCTGACCAAATCGCGCTACGTGACGCAAAACGACTCGCACGAGCGAAAGAATTGTTACAGTCTGGAGCGCTCGTCTCTGGCGATGATTTCCATGATGCCGCCTTCATCTTCCAACACAGCCTAAAGCCTGACGACTATCTGATGGCCCACGTTCTCGCCACCGCGGCGATTGCCAAAGGAGATAAGAGGTCTTTATGGATTGCTGCCGCAAGCCTCGATCGCTATTTGCAATCAACAGGTAAACCCCAGATCTTCGGCACCCAGTATGCGTCGAAGAGCTTCTTTTACTTCACTCAGCATCCAGTAAATCCTGACCTCAATAACCCAGATGCCAAAGACACGACGATTTCACAGGAGCCTTATGACAGCTCCCGCATATCGGATTCGGTTCGGAGGACCTTCTGCGTAGTTGATCTGGACACACAAAAGAAGAACGTGGCTGCGCTGAATGAGCACAAACCGCTCGTTCGCAGACCCCAAGGCTGCCCTGAAGAATGAAGTTCCGCCTTATTCGCTAACCCATGCTTAGATTGCCCCCGGTGACAGCAATGTTGGGTTTACCCCTTATAGGAGGGCCAGCCGCGCTCTTTGGTCCGACTCCCAAGGCACAGCGGCGGGTGGTCGAGTTCTTTACCGCCCAGGTCAGTAACGACCACACCCGACGCGCCTACATCCAGGCGACCAAGCGGTTCTCTGGTTGGTGCGCGGGGCAGGGAATCGATCAGCTCTCGGACGTTGAGCCGGTCCACGTCGCCGCCTTCCTTAAACAGCTGGGACGCGAGGTGTCGGCCCCGACCGTCAAGCAGCACCTGGCGGCGCTGCGCGTCTTGTTCGACTGGCTGGTCGTCGGCCACATCCTCGACCACAACCCCGCCCATGCCGTCCGTGGCCCCAAACACGTCGTCAGGAAAGGCAAGACCCCGGTCCTCACCGGCGAGGAGGCCCGCACCCTGCTGGAATCGATCGAAACTGGTTCCCTGATCGGCCTGCGCGATCGCGCTCTCATCGGTCTCATGACCTACAGCTTCGCCCGCGTCGGTGCCGTGCTCAAGATGGAGGTCAGGGACTACTTCATCCAGGGCCGGCGCGGACACGTCCGGCTGCACGAGAAGGGCGGAAAGGAGCACGAGGTTCCCTGTCACCACAACCTCGAACGCTACCTCGACGAGTACATCGCCGCTGCCGGCATCGCCGGAGATCTCGACGGTCCGCTCTTCCGCACCTCGACGGGCCGGTCAGGCAAGCTGAACAGTACCGCCATGTACCAGCAGGATGTCTTCCGCATGATCCGCAGACGGGCAGGGCAGGCCGGCATCAAGACCCTGATCGGCAATCACACCTTCCGCGCCACCGGCATCACCGCCTACCTCAAGAACGGCGGATCGCTCGAGATGGCCCAGCACATCGCCAATCACGAATCCCCACGCACCACCAAACTCTACGACCGAAGGGTCGAGGAGATCTCGCTCGATGAGGTCGAACGGATATTGCTCTGATGATTCCTGTCCAGGCTCTCAGATGCTTCCAGAGTTTCGCCAAAAAGCATCAATTGAATCAGTGATTAGGAAGAACATCTGAACCATACCTTTTACATAAAGATGATCCACCACATATTGCGTTTACAGTAGCCCATAGTCTTCGTTCGTAGTATGCTGCTCGTGCTGAGAGAAATCCTCGGCGTTTGCAAGGAGCAGAACAGGGGCGCGGGATGCGTCGCACCTGAACTGCTGCCCATCAGGGCAAGCCTTCGCGGGAAGCGTCAGGCCACCTTCCGATGTATGTCCACTAGGACCGGAAGTTGAGCGTTGCGTGTTATTCACCCGGAGGCTGATATGTCAGTAAACCCACTTTTCTTTCGCGGCCTAGCCTTCAAGGTTGAGCTGAGCTTGCATTTGCCGCGTGATGATTTAGCCCACGACAAGGCCGCTTCTTGGGGACGAAGGAGCGCGTCTGCGCTTACATGTCGGCCCGCTCTCGACATTTCCTAGGCGGCGAATAAGAGGATCTTTGCTCGCAAAACGGCGTGCGATAACGTCCTTTATCGTATATTCCCAGGCACCTGCCACATGAGAATGCTGGCAACAGTTGCCAACTCCCGCTATCCTGAAAAGCAGGAGGAGCCAGCCATGCCGACCCGCAACGTCAACCTGACCGACCACTATGACAGCTTCATCGAAGACAGCATCGCCGTCGGACGGTTCGCCAACGCCAGCGAAGCCGTCCGCGCCGGCCTGAATCTTCTGGAGCGTCAGGACGCCGAGGACAGGGCCAAGCTCGAATGGCTGCGCACCGCCGCCAAAGACGCCTTTGGTCAGCTTGATCGGGGCGAGGGCATCAGCTTTGGATCGATGGACGAGCTGGCCGCTTATATCGAACAGATCGGCGAGGATGTTTCAGCCGAGATCGTGGCCGAGCGAGTGCGTGCCTAAGAAGCCGGTTCGCAGATCGGCGACACTCACACCAGATGCCCGTCAGGACATCCGCGGTATTTCCCGATGGAGCGAGCTAAAATTCGGCAAGGAAGCTGCCGTTCGCTACCGCGCTCTATTACTGCAGGCCTTGCGCGACCTTGAAGCCGATCCGGCTCGGCCTGGTTCAAAAGAACGCCCAGAGTTGATGATTCCCGAGGCGCGAACCTATCATCTTTCATTCAGCCGCAACCGCGCGGGGCGACCAGGCGTCAAAAAGCCTCGTCACTTCATCCTCTACCGCTCTACTTCACCCGGCCTCATTGAGATTGCCCGCGTCCTGCATGACAGCAGCGATCTGGCCCGGCATGTGCAGCAGATTTGCAAGGCGAGTAGGAGGTGCGGCACATTCTGGCGCGGAAGGATGCCGCGCCGGCAAACAGAATTTGTGGCTCTGTTGCATTAACTTTTGGGGCCAGAAGCTATTGTGGAGGATCAGCGCTTTGTGCCCTACAGCTTGTGTGCCGAGGAGCCGTTTTCGAGTTAGTGCAACAGTGCCCGGAAAACAATGAAGTCCATCGTCAAAGGAAGCAACTTCTAGGTGAACAAGATCGAGCGCGTCGATGTCTACGAACAGCAATAGCCTGAGAATTCGGCTGAATGCCTAGATCTGAACATAGCTTCCCGGTCCGCACGCCATGTCCCAGGCGGTGCGTGAACCGAGGGCTGGAGTCGACCGCAACAAGCGCCGAGAGAAATGCGGAGGACGCACCCGAAAGGCGCGCCCCGCATTGCAACTCTGCCACATCTACTGGCAGCTGTTCAGCTTGAATGATCCGATCCGCGTATGCCAGTTGAAGGTGCCGTTCGTGGTCAGATACTCGTTCGTGTACCAGAACGTGCAGTCGTCCGCCGGATCCACTGTCATCGCACTGTAGTCGCCCCAGCGATTCAGCGTCCTCAATTGCGCTCCCGTGCCCCGTTGCAGCAACTGTTCCGAACCCATGCGATTCAATGTATCCGCGGGCGTTCTGAAGGAATAGTTGATCGAGGGATAGGCAGAGCTGCTCGAGGTGCTATAACCCAGTACGATGTCTCCGTTCTTGTCCGCTGCGATGGATCCCATCCATCGGTTCAGTCCGTCTGCGGGTGCGTAGGTGGACTGTTGGTACACCGTCAGCCCCGTCGTTCCGCCGGGTGCGGGCCGCAGCTCATACCATCGCGATCCAGCTGCAACCGCGCCCGGATTCACCGAGTGGTTCACAAACAGTGCCTCATGCCCATCGGCAAAATGACGGTACGAGAGCCGGTACATCAGCCGATCCGCCAGAGAGTCCAGTTGCTGCGACGTGCCCGGCTGCGGAATGCAGGTTCCACCGCCGCACGCTTCTGCGAACGTTCCAACTGAGGTGCTGTACGGTCCCGCCAGCGTCGAGTTCGTGCTCGTCGTGAAGTCCACGTGAAATCGCCACGTGAGAAGCGAATTCGATCCGAAGCTGACAAAATACTCGTTTGCTGCCGTCGGAGGTGCGGTCGATCCGTCCACATCCGCAGGAAGCACGCCGCCGTAGGAGGTCCCGAGTTGGAAGCACTGCTCCCCGGCCCCGGTACCCGCCCGCATTGCGGCCCCGTCGTAAGCGCACAGCCGAGCACCCGCGAAGGTATTCCCGCTGAACATGTTGTACGTGGCGTAATACACCCCGTTGAAAACCGCGAACTTTGGATAGTCGTTGAAACTCGGCTGCTTGTACGCGTAAACGTTATAGGCACCCGTAGCGTCGTTCGTCTTTGACACCGCAATGCACTGCCAGTAGCCCACAGAGCTTGCGTTCGTCACGGAGAACTGCGTCAGAATCCACCTGCTGTTCGCTTTGTCGTATTGCGCTACTGGGTCGCCGTCGTTATTCACGGCGCAGGGGTGTGAGGATCCAAGAGACTGGAATAGCTGGTTGCCAGCGACTGGACCCTCGAGAGTGCTTCCGGTCGTCTTATCGAACACTGCAAACGATTCGTTCACCCACTGCACATACTGCGAGGCACCGACCGCCCCATTCGTATCCGGGGGTGCCGAGTTGACCGAAAAGCCCGTAAAACCGTTCCCCAGGCCTTCGAAGTTCAGCGCTTTTTGCAGCGTTCCGGAGCTTGTGAAGGTCGCGTTCTGCAGGTCCGGATCCGTTGTTCCACTTCCTCCGCCCCCGGGCTTGCTCGAATTGCCGGGAAGCAAGCGGAGCGGCTTGTCATGCTTCGGACCGTCCGTCTGCCCTTTTTTCATCCCGTGCACCGTTTCAGAGGTAGACCCGGCACCGTAGCTCACATCAGGGTTTGTCATCACAACCGGATCGGTCGTGTGTGGATTCTGGGCAACAGCAGCGGATGGCGCAAGCAGAGAGGCAATCGCGAACACCGCGGCCGCGTACAAGCCGGGCGCACTTCGGAGGGGGAGGATCATCGAGAACGTAGGTCGTTTGAACAAGCGGGCTCCTGTACTTCAGGGGAATAAACGTCTCATCACCCTGACAGCCGATTGAGTGCGGCCTATCTTCCCCGTTCTCCCGGCATCAGGTTCCGTAACGCTATTCCATTTTTCGCTTCCCGACAACCTTCCATTTCATAGCTCGTATTCAGAGAGCGCCAAAGATTCGGCTCTGTTGCATTAACTTTTGGGGCCCCAAGCTATTGTGGAGGATCAGCGCTTTGTGCCCTACAGCTTGGTGTGCCGAGGAGCCGTTTTCGAGTTAATGCAACAGTGCCCAGGGTGTAGCTTCGGGCAGAGGAGGCCGCCACTCCATAGTCAAAGGCCCAAGCCGAGCCCATACCCAATGCTGTGCTCGTGCTCCACATCCAACGAATGCGAGTGCTCCTGTCCTGCCGGCATGGCATGGTCCAATGCTTCTTTCGCGCTAATCTCATCGCGGTCCTGATCGAAGAACTGACCCGTTCCCCCCTCGATGTGGAGGTGCCGGCCCGTCTCAATATGCCGGTAGCTCTGGATGGTTCCGCTCTCCGCTCGCCAGGCGAACTGCTTGGCTTCACTCGGAGTGAGCGCGTCGTTCAACGGAGTCCAGTGCCGCTCATGCTCAGCCCAGGTGTAGATCTTCTCGGAAGACTCTGCGCTCCGCTTAGATTCTGCGACCGTGTCCTGCATGGCCGCGACCTGCCGCTCCGGGACTTTAGCAGCCTGTTCCTGCTTCACCTCCGGCACATGCGCACTCGTGTGCGAGATATCCCGGCCAAGCGCCTGCGGGAGCTGCTGGCGGTCATTGGTGAAGATCTGCGCATCCTGCGCCCCGCGTGAGACCGCGACATACGCCATGCGGTTGTTGAGCAGGTCCTTGGCTCCGAGAGCTGTATCTATATTGATGAGCACACGATCAGCAGTTTGCCCCTGACTGGAGTGGCTGGTCACGGCGTAGCCGTGATCGAGATGCGGATACTCGCGCGGATCGATGCTGACGCTCCGGCCGCCATCTGTCTTCAAGCCTATCCGTCCATCATCCGTGATGCTCTGCACCGTCCCTAGCTCCCGGTTCGCCACCTTCAGGTCGTTCGCCGGCGCGGTGAACTGGATGCGATCGCCAACTGAGAAGGCCTTCTCCTCGGTCCGGTATACCGAGACGCCTTGCTGCCGGCGTGGATCGTAGGTCTGCTCCGAGCCGTTGGCCCGCACTACGGTGAGGAGATTGTTGGGAGCGTCGACGCTCTTCACCCGGGCATACTCGCCCTTTTCGAGGCCGGTTTCCTTCGAGCTCCGCGAGTAGAGCAGCACATCGTTGAACTGGTACCGCGCGGCCCAGGTCCGATCGGCTCCGGTCAGGTCCTGCCGTGGCACCAGCGCCTGGATGCGGTGCTCTTCCCTGCCGACGACGCCTCGCTCCTGCAGCTCCGAGTGGATTCGGCCATTGATCTCGGCGCGGGAGCGATTATCGGGCGAGACGACCAGCGTGTTCTCAGGCGACCTCGCATACTCCCTGGCGATCGCCGCGATGCGAGCTTCAGGGTGTGCGATCTCATGCACCCTGCCCTGCCGCTCAAGCCCCTGCACGGCCTGGCCGACCTCTCCACGGGCAAGCTGCTCGACCACCTGTTTTAGCTCCGGATCTTTCTGGCGGACGATCTCTTCGAGCTTCACCGTCCGCATACCGGCTTCCTGCAGCTGCGCGAACGGTCGCCCTGCCTCGACCGCCTCATGCTGCCGGGTGTCGCCGACGAGGAGAACCCGGTCATTCGGATGAAGCCGCCCCACAAAGTCATGCATCTGCTTGGTCGAAGCAAGCGAGCTCTCGTCGAGCACATAGAACCGCTTATCTCCGGTATCGGCCTTTTGGCCTCGGGCGAGATGGGCCTGCAAAGTTGAAGTCTCAATGCCCGCTCCACTCAGCTGCTGGGCCGCCCGGCTGGTCGGGGCGAAACCCTCAACCTTATATCCTTCCCGCTCGACACCCTCACGGATCACGGCAAGGGTGGTCGTCTTCCCTGCCCCGGCTACGCCATCCAGCCCGACGATCTTCTCCCGGCTCTCGAGGACCTGATCGATCGCTCCCCGCTGCGCCTGGTTGAGCTCCAGATGGGCCTGCTTCATCTCAGTACGGATCTCTCCGGAAGCAAGCGAGAAAGTATCCTGCCGGTTCCCTTGCTGCATCCTGCCGACGATCTCGCGCTCCATCCGGAGCATGGCTGCGGTGGTGAACTGCTGGGCCGAGGCATGCGGTCCATGCTGGACGGTGCGGAACTCACCCTGTGCTGTTCGTTTCTCGAACTCCTGCCGCACTTGGCTGGAACTGGTCTGCCCCATACTCCGGTCCATTGCTGCCTGGAGGATCGCTCGTTCATCCTGCACGGCCGATCGCTCGAAGACGTGATCACGGGCATAGGTCACGGCCTGCTGTGCGGCCTTGGGTGGATCGAACTCCTGCCGGTGATGATTCGAGAGCGCCCGCGTCACCACCCAATCCGCCTGGTGACCATGCTCGGCGGCCAGCTCGCGATGTCGGTGCAACACCTCGGCCGGCGATTGCAGCTCCTTCGAATCGCGGGTCCGGTGGGCCGCGACCTGGGCCGCTCCCGCTCCCTCGCGGCCGATCTCTTGCAAGTGAGACTGGATCTGCTCCCGGCGTGGGCTCGACGCGTCGAGGTACTCCTGGGTGTAGCCCTTGATCTCCGGCTGGCCGTGTTTGCCTCGTTCGATCTCGTATCCGAGCTCCTGCAGCCGTGAGGCAAGCTCCGTCCGGTAGACGCCGGTCGCGAACTGCTGCGATTGGAAGAGGCCGCGCTCCTGCAGGGCTCGCGTCTCTCCGTTCTCCCGCTCCGTCACGTTGAAGATAACGGCATGGGTGTGGAGCTGCGGCGCAGCATAGCCGTTTACAGGTCGGGCGGTGTCATGCTCAAAGGTGGCCGCGGCAAACTTGCCCGTCACTTCTGGTGCCTTGATGTTGCCGATCCGCGCCTGGGTGTACCGCTCGAGCTCGCCCAAGGCGACATAAACACTCTCCCGATGCGCCTCCCGCACCCGCTCGTCTCCCCCGACCAGAGCCGTCAAGGAAACCGACTTCGGCGCGGAGAAGGTCGCATCCCATCCCGCCCGGTGCTCGACCGACGTGATCTCTTTGCCGTACTCGTTCTCGTAGGTCTTCGCCGGCTGGTGCCGGACCATCTGCTCCTGGGTCTCGGGATGCTGGCCCTCGGTCAAGCGGGCGAAGTGCTCGGAGCCGACGGACCCCTCGAGACCCCACTCCTGCGCCAGCCTGCCCTGCCATTCGCTGTGTCCCTGCTGGTCCCGGCTCCAGTAGTTCGCCTTCTCGGACGCGAACTCGCGAGCGTGGTACGTTCGCGCCTGGCCGCCGGAGAGGGATTTGGAGATCGTCAGCATAGGCAGTCGCTCTCTTTCACTAGAGAGATAATTCCTTCAAGTACCCGACCCAGGGCTTGAATTTCCTTCCACATCTCAAACAAGTTATTAGCACTTTGCTGCTCCCAATGAAGCCTGTCGTCACCCTCCATCCTCGCTTTTCAGCATGAACCTGCTCGGAGCCACAGCTTGGGCATTTCACGGGACAGTCCTTCATCGCTCGGAGTTTGCTCAGACGATCTTTCCGTGAGAGAGCAAGAAGCACGGTAGCTAACAAAGCGATGGCGACGAGCAGCCATGATGACGATCCGCCATTCTCGGACGAACTGGATGTGGAAGATACAACCGTGGGGGCCACAACGGAAGCAGCATCTTTAGCATTCGCCTCCAACATCGCTTTCACACAGGGCATTCTCTTGACGAGCTGTGTGCGACTAAAATCTTGTGATGTTCTGTCACTAAAGGCCTTATACCAACGCCATTGACCATTTATGAACTGATATTTGAGCCATACAGAACGCTGTTTGTACTGAACATCGTACTTGCCATCTGTCGTCGTGAACGCGTTGGAAGGCTGTCCACATGCTGAGATTGTTGCGCTCACATCGTCGGCTCGAACTATGACCGGAACGATGAGCAAGCCGACGAGCAAAGACAGATTGCCGATTCGCACCTTCGTCTTCCTTCTGAGCTGTAGGGAAGGTACGAGAGATGTCCACGTCGTCTGAACGTGGCACGACTTCCTGACAGTGCCCACGACCGATATTCCTACATTCCTCCGTGTCGGTAAAGAGAAAACTGATCTCTGAAAACTTGGCTTCTCTCAGTCAATCCACTGCGATTCGTCCCACTCGCGCGGCTTCTGCGTGGCGGTCCCCTGCTTCTTCCCGAAGGCTCGTTGAGGCTTCTCTGGCTGCCCGGGCTTCTTTGGAGGGGCTGGCTTCGGAGCCGTAGCGGCAGCCGTCGACGCGTCCGGAACGGCTGGCGGAGGCACCGGCTTTTGCTCCGGAATCACCATCTTCCGCTCGATGAACTCCGGCTGCCTGACCCGCTTCGGGACCAACTGAAACCTCACCGGCACCACCCGGTTCTCCTGCTTGATGTAGGCACGCAGCGGCTCGAGCCCGGCGATCTCGGACGCCATGACGAGAGGTTTGGTGGCGATCTCCATGGTGTACGACCTGTTTGACTGCGGCTTTCCGAAAAGCAGACCCGAACGCGGCTCCTGCCTGACACTGTGGGATTCCTTGAGCCGCTCGACTTCGATCTCGCCCAGGGTCTCTGAGATCCATTTCGCCGCTCGCGGCTCGGAGGTCTTGAAGAAGATCTTGGTCGCCGGCTGCGACAGCATGGCCTCGGCGTCCTGGCCGTAGCGCTTTTCGAGCTGGCTGCGACCCTGAAAACCGAGCACGACCGGGTTGCCGTACTTGCGATTTTCGGTCACGGCGGTGTGGAGCTGCGGCAGTTTGTTGAGGCTGGCAAGCTCGTCAAGAACGAACCAGACCGGCTTTGCGGGGTTCGCGCAGGGCTCCATCATGCGCAGGATCAGCAGATCCAGCCACACCGAATGGAGCGGCAGTATGCGCTCCCGCACGGAAGGTTTCGAAGTTAGAAATACCCATCGCGTCCGGAAGAACGCCCACTGTTCCGTCGCAAAGTGTTCCCGCTTTTCGTCCTCTTCGGGAAGCAGCGCCAGGCTATCGGCGATCATATTGAGGCTCGCCAGAACACCGGCGCGCTGCGGTCCGGCGGCCTTGTCGAGGTACGCCGCCTGTGGCGTTCCCTCCAACCGTTTCTCGATCTCAGACGGATCGGACATCCAGAAAAGCAGCTGCTGAATCGAGGGCCGGGAGCTCAGCAGACGAGCCAGAATCCGTCGCGGTGCGTCGGTAAAGAATGCTTTTTCAAATTCCTTCTCCGGAAGCATGGCGGCTGCGATGGCATCCGCCGTTCCGGGATACGAGAGCTCCCCTGAGAGATCCCAGTACGGGCACCGCTCATCGAGCGGATTGAGGATTAGATCGCCTCGCTCCGGACGGTAGAACTCCTGCACGAACTCCCCTGCCGGGTCGTAGACGATGCCCGATTCACCCCGCTCTTCGAGCTGCCGGAGGATCTGCCGGATCGCGTTCGATTTGCCACTTCCGGTGTCACCCATGAGCAGGATGTGACTCGGTTCGAGCTTCTTTGGAATGCGGAAAGTCGGCGAGAGTGAACCTAGATTCGGCTCCAGCCGTAGCCTGAGTCCGCCGCTTCTGGAAAGCCTATTCCATCGCAAAGCCGACATCAGTTCGGGGCTTTGGTGCGTCGGCCGTGCCGGTCTTCGCGCTTCGATCTCCATCCAAACCAGCTCCATCCTCCCCCTACCAAAACCAGGAAAGGACGCTTCCAAGCGCCGGTGTGATCAGCAATTGTGTGAGACTTTTCCCGTCAAAATACTGCGCCTGGAGAAAAGGGACGAGGTCTTCCGAGCGGTAGAGATGTCGATCTCCCCACGCAAGAGCGGTCCATCCCGCCGACCGCGCTTCCGGAGACAGCGCCAGGGGTAGAGTTGGATCCGGAGCTGGGGAAAGTTCGACCACATCGGCATCGTGGGCCAGGGCCGGCTTACGCTTCGGACCGGTCAGGAGAATGGACCGCAACGTGACATCCTTGGCCATTCCGCTGAGCATGGAAGAGGACATGTACGTGCCCAGATATTGCTTCTGCAAGGAGGTCAGGAGGAACGAAAACCAGACCGCATACGGGACCGCAACCGCTACCGGAAGCAGCAGGGCGAGCATCGCAATGAGCCACGGAAAGCTCCTCCGAAACTGCAGAGGGCGGGGCACTATTTGGCCTCGTTCTGATCGTGCAGACGGCGCAGAATCTCCTCGGCTTTACCCTGCTTGGTCGAGTCCGCCAGGGTCACAATTCGCTGCACGGCGTCTTTGGAAAGCTCCGGAGCGGCAGCCGAAAGCAGGTTGATCAACAGGGTGCGAACCCCCACAAGCTCAGCCAGAAGGGTCGGGTCCGGCGCCGCTTTCCGGGTCCGGACGGGCCGGTTCAGGTGCGCGATTGCGGCCTCCCGGAGCCACTCCGAGCAGGTCTTGCCGGTAGCGAGAACTGCCGCTTCGACCGCCTTCATCTCCTCACGCGGGAGCCGAGTGGCTATGGTTTTAGCGCGGCTATTGGGCTGCGGTTCGGGGGCAGAGGTCGATTGAGAGAGGGGTGGAGGTATGCGGGAGATGCTCATCGGGGGGCCCGTTTCAGATCTCGAAAATAGGCCAGACCCTCCTCTGAGTCAAGCCGAGCAGCTGTTTACACGCGTAAACAGCTGCCGCTAAGTTGCTGGTTCTTCGTTCCCCATTGCGTTTACGAATGTAAACGGAAGTGTTTACACGTGTTTACATTTGGTCCAGGTGGAACCGAAAACTAGATAAGTAGTTGAACCTGAACACGTTCCCACTTGGGAACATTCCGTATACAACGGTAAACCCTTTGGGGATAACGTGTCAGCACTCTACTCCCGACGCGAAGCGGCGTAGCGGGTCGTAGATCGTTCGACTTGGCTGTCCTTTGTCAAGAGCGCTTTAGCGAGCACCCGCTGGGTCGCCTGGTAGCCAGTACGGCTCCCCGGCTGGAACATAGTCCACCTTGAGCCCAGGGAAGACGGTCTTCAGCCACCTGGCGCAGTTCTCCATGCCGATCTCCTCCGAGGTGGCATGGCCGAGCAAGATGAGCGCCTTATGCCGCCCCTCGAGCATGGCATCGCGCACGTACTCGACTGTTTCCCACTCCGACGATTCGCCGGCGACCAGCACCTCAACATCATCGCGCTCGAGTGCACGGATCTGCTTCTGTTCTCCCGACGCGCCTGGCGCATAGGCGATGTTCGTCACCTTCAGTTTGGGGTCTCCAACAACGCGCACGATGCGTGCCCCGAATATCTTTTGGAGATGCTGCGCCAGTGTCTCCAGCGTGGTCGCCGGAAGCGTAAAGAAGAACTGTTCGCCGGGCTTGCGAAACGTCTCCCAGCCGGCCATCCTGACCCAACCTTCGGCTATGCCGTCGGTCTTCCGGAGATGCCAGCCGTCGTGCAGCCGGAAGAGCACCAGGTGATGCTCACGAATATAGGCGATCTTTTCGTTGTAGACCGGATCGCCAACGAACATGGCCGGATCATCCCGGTGATTGTAGAAGCTGGGCTCGTGCGTAATGATCAGGTTGTCACCGTTCGCAACTGCCTTGCGCAGCACGGCCATGGTCGGAATGAAGGTCGTAGCGATGCCCGTAACAACGGTCCCTGGATCACCTGCCTTGATGGTGTCCACAGTATCAACTGGCAAGGGAGCGGCCAGGCTAGCCTTCATGCGCTCGATCACCTCGCCGGCTGTGATTCCATGCGTCGGCTGTGACGTCGATCTGGATATCGGGTTTTGAGCCGAAACGATGCCACCGAAGAAGCTCCAAAGAGCTCCCGTCAGAACGGAGAGGGTGACTGAAGTACGACGGTTGCGGGCTATTCTCATTGCGTTTCGGAATGACCGGATTCCTGCAGGAGTAGGCTAAATGCGAATCAGATTCGGCGAGGGAGTTCGATGCAAAAGCCTGTTCAATAGACGAAACAATCAGGGCTCACCACATGCATTCTGGTGTGGGCAATGTGCGCCCTGTTGACTGTCCTAAACCATAACTTCGGAATACCCCCAGACACAAACACCGGCTGCCGACGTACTCTGCATACCGGTTACGGCGGATGGGACCGTTCAGACGAAGAATAGGGTTGGTAACTGGTTGTACGTTACCTTTGGATATGCTCCATGTTGCTGCAATTGTGATTCTGGCCTTGGTGCTCTGGGGACTCATTGCCAACTACCGCATTGAGAGGAAAGCTAAAGGCAAGGAAATACTTCACAACCGCATCGTGCAGCACCCGGGTAGGCCGCGAGAAAAAGGAGATCTACGAAGAACAGGCTGAGAAGCACTGAGCACCGGTTGATGAGAGTTTAGAGGTCTTCAACGATTCCACTCGACATCCGAGTGGATTACTGCGAGGGAGTTCGGGGCAAACGAGATCTCAGCACGTTTCGCGCCGTCCTGGTCAGGGCGTCCGCAAGATCCAGGCACTGTGCCGCTGTCAGGACGAGGTGAATTGACTCACTGTCCCCTCTTTCGAGTAACTCGGTGGTCTCTGCATACTGAATCGCAGCAAGAACGGCGACTCCTGCTGCGTCAGTCACGGTCCATCCTTTTACAGGCTTCGCGAGGACGGTTCCGTTGTTGTCAGTTTGGACTAATGGCAAGGCGTCTCTCCCTTGGAGACCGAGTTCATCGAAAAAAAGAATGGCCCTCCGAAGAGGGCCGCGCAATGGATTACCCGACCAGACTAACAGGTCGACGATGCCTTCCCTTACAGAAGTCTCACTCCCACTACTGCGGACAGGCCTTGCCGTGGTCCGGCCGATCGCCTTCAGCCTTTGCGGCCGCTTCGGAGAGGTATTTCCCATTCTTTGTGGTGCCGTAGGACCTCGTTCCGGAGCAGTGATAGACCTTGCTGGTCGTGTTCACCCACACCATCCCCGGACCTCCACCGGCAGCCTGCGCCCGCGACGCTGCCGATGTGGAGTTCTGTGGTGCGCTTGCCTGCGCTGGAGAGGGCTTTTGTGCTGGTGCTGATGCGGGTATTGGCGTCGTTGTAGCGGCTGGAGTTGGTGACGGAGAGGTCTGCCGGGGAGTTTTAGCTGGGGACGTTGGTGCTGGTGTTGCGCCGGATTCTGCGTACCAGGTCTGGACGCCCTTGTGGCCGCTACAGGCTCCAGCTTTCTTCGCTGCTGTCGAATAGGTGCCGTCTTTGCATTGGCCGGTTGAACCTGCCGGAGCCTGGGCCATTGCACCTGCCGACAGCGACGCAACGGTAGCGAGCATGCCAAGCCAGAGCTTAAATTTCATATGTTTACCTCTTGGGAGAATGTGCTTCAAGCAGCAAGCTTACGTGGCTTTTCGTCAGCATCGTCCTTATCTTTCGTGGCCCCTCTCCGGCTGCATCTCCCCCGACTCAAGACGTCACCTTCAACGGAAACTAGGACAAGTACAGCCTCGTGACCCTCCACCACAAACCTCCCTTCGAATCCAATCACCATCACCCTAGTTGCTCCTCCGTTGACGAAACGCAGACTCGGCCGGCATTGGAACCTACACCATCGACGGCTCGGGCCCCCTGCGCCATGCCGGTTGGGTGCTTCTACATCAACGCCGTAGGTGCTTGAGAAGACGTGGATCGAACTGCGCTCGCGTGCTCTCAGCGATCTGAATCCCTTGGGCTTCCGCATGCAGCGGGTTTAGAAGGAGGTTCTCCGTATTGGGCAGAATGGCCGAGGGAACGCGAGCAAGAGCTGTAGCCGCTTTGCCCAGCCACTCATCTCCGAGCCGGCGGCTAAAATCGTGATTCGCCTTCCATGCATCCCCTGCCGGAACGTTGAGCTGCTCAATCACAATGTGTTCAGGCACTCTTACCCGGAGAAGGGCGTAGGAGTGAGGCAGCTCGTCCTCCTCGAGCTCCAGGTGAACAAGAATTTCCACCATGGCGCCAGCAGGAGAAGTGGCAAGGTACACGATGCGTCGACCCGCGCTGTGCCACCGTGCCGCATGCTTCAGGCCACCTTCCCCTGTGAGCGATTGGTGGTTGCTGATCCGCCAGAGATCCAGCATTACGCGAACATGCCTTCATCGATCTGGCCGAGCATCTCCTCAACCATGCGACCGCCAAAGTCGGTGCGTAGCATATGCAGTGGAGTTCGATCGTCAAAACGCTTCTTCGGTTTGTTGAGCCACCTGCGCGCCTGGTCAACCTCCCCAAAGACAGAGACCGCCTGGTCGAAAACCCTCACTAACCGCGCCAGCTTGTCGGACTCATCCCGGGATAAAGCTTCCTTCCGTGACCGCCGATGTTTCAGGGTTCGGGCGGGAATCACGATCTCGTAGATGTCTTTGAGCTCTACACCGGAAGCGGAGACAAACTTCGCCATAGTCTCGACGGGAACCCCAGCCTCCACGCTCTCCAGAGAGATTCGCAGAGCTGCGAGGAAGCGAATACCGGGTCTGGGTGCGGCCGCTTGCATCATGAGGACATTATGCCACATTCAATACGGCATTGTGGCCGTTGTTCAGCGTTGTCTTCCTGCTCGGCTTGGACTTCGCGCCTACCTTTGCCGTTAACAAACCAGCTTCCTGCTCGCCCTCTTCTGTGCCACCCATCGTGCCTCTGCGCGGATGCGATGCGGGCCTGCGGCTCACAGCCTAAGACAAAAATTAATCTCGATCTTTGTTGACCAAATGCGAGGCCCGGAGTACTATTTCCAGCCGCCAGCCCCAGAGAACTGTTCAAGGAGATGAGACATGCGGAACATCGTTGCTCTGGGTCTTGCAGTTGGACTGGCCGCAACCACATTCGGCCAAAACACTAACCACCCGCCTTCCGGAATGCAAACGCCTGGCGGTCAACAGACATCTCCCTCTCCGGTCACCGGTTCCGAGAGCCCCGGAACCGGGCAGACGGACCAGGCGCTCGCGGCTTTGGACGCCAAAGGGAAACAGGCTGCATTGAGCGGGGACACAACCTTCCTCGAAGAAAACCTCGCCAGTGACTTTGTCCGCATCGGGCCAGACGGCGAAATGCTCTCCAGGGACAAAATGATCTCCAATCGCAAGAGTGGAGTGACGAAGTACACGTCAATCGACGAGCACGATCGCAAGATCCAAATGTTCGGCAACACGGCCGTCGTGACCGCGATTGCTGACGTCAAGGGGACTTCCAATGGGCAAGCCCTGAGTGGCACCTACCGATCCTCACGCGTCTGGGTCAACCAGAACGGCGCCTGGCGGCAGGTGCTCTTCACCTCGACACACGTGAATACTCCGACCACGGCCAGGCTCGAAGCAAAGTAGCCCTCATACGCACCGCAAAGGACCCATCGCCTGAACGGCGCGCCGCTCCCCACCATCGATCTCTAAACGGTTCGGGAGCGGGCTGTTGCCCCGCGCTCGTCATCGACCGGCACTTCGCTGTTTGAATTGGGAGGACGTCCACGCTCCCGTACGGAGGCAGACACTTGGCCGTTTTCCTATCAATACGATTTAGGCGAGGCGCGGTGGCTACAGGTCGGTCGCCCAATTAGCCTGCACCGGTTCGCTCGCCGGGCTCGATTGGACCAGTGGCGTATTCCCAGCCACTTCGCATTGATCCCGTCTACTCACCCAGACCCAAGAATCCCGTTAGCCGCATGCGCATACGAGGCGCCAACCGCGATGATCAGCACTAAAACCCCCACGCCTGTCCAGATTGCGATCTTCGCTCCTTTCGACA
>JAABUY010001802.1_pt1 | contig 27354 bp, 24 predicted proteins | sample 5560271 | NCBI WGS metagenome assembly JAABUY01 (sample SAMN10711886, study PRJNA513374) | rock metagenome | isolation source: Antarctica rocks | place: Antarctica: Victoria Land, University Valley | reverse complement strand
CTCACGCTCGCCCGCCCCCGGTAGCGGGACCCTGGAGATGAACCTCAGTGCTGCACGGACGTGCGGTATGCAGTGCACCGACGTGAGTACTGCAGCGCGTCCGGTGTTTCGTGGCGGCTCGACGAGCGTAAAGTCCCGGACGGCCGCTCTCATCGTCCGGAGCCGGGGTGCTGTCTCGGGTGAGCGTAGCCCTGTCATACGCTGAGCCGCATGGCTGATCCTGACCTCGGCGCCCTTGTGACGCGACCCAACGAATCGTCGACCTGGCTAACCAACTGGAGGGCCACTTCGATGGCTCGGCGACGCTGAGCGACGATGTGTTGAGTCAGTTGCTCTCGGATGCTGGTGACGCTGAAGTCCCTTGGCGTGAGGCGTTTCCAGTGAGCGTCACCGAGGGCCGATCTCAGCCCGGCTGAGATTAGAGCCGCCGTTCCTCGGGCGTGGTCCCCTCCGGCAGTGTCACCCGTTGGGAGAGGGTCCGCTCGGGGCCAGCGCTGCGAGGCATCAGGCGAGACGGCCTGCACTGGACCGACAACTGGGCGTGACACCCGCGTAGGTCGGCGCATTGATTCCGGCAGAGGTCGATGGTGGTTGATGGTGACCAGTGCCGACAGGTGGGGTAGTTGCGATGCTCGGTGGGGCCGTGGACGTGGCGGTGCTGTCAAGCGTCAGACGTGCGGCGCCTGACGCTTGATGAGGTGGGTCGCCCCGAGTGTCGCCGCCACGATTGACGGCACGAGGAGGAGAGGGTTAGATCCGCGCTCGGTGATCAGCCAGTACGCCAGGATTCCGAACAGGACTCCGCAGGTGAGGAGCGCCAAGCTGCCGAAGTCGACCCTATGCTCAGCGGGAGGTTGACTGTAGTGGCTACGCGTCGTCGCCATCTCCGCTCCTCTTGCGATGTCCCTTGACCTCTAGCACTGTCCACGTGCGCTGGGTCCGTCCGTTCTTGGTGACCGAGTCCTCCCGGATCTTCAGATTGAAGATGTCGTCCTTACGCAGAGCCAAGCCGAGGTTCACCCTGCTGATGAACTGAGCATCCTCCACCGTAGCCGACCTGTTCTCGTTGGTGGTCTTCACGCGCCACCTGTCAGGCGAATCGAAGTCGATCGCTGACATCCGCGCCTCGGTCTCGAAGACACGGTGCGTCTCCTCGATCTCGTCCTCAGGTCGTGCGAGCTGATAATCCGTGCGCTCAAGTGTGAACTCTGGCGGCGGGCCCCCATCCTCTTCCGGGCTGGCATCCAGTGTCGGGTCAGGCTCTGACACCTGGAGAGCCGTCACTGCATCATCACGCTCATCGGGGTCCACGGGGCCGTCGCCGCGCTCGCGATGGCGCTCGAGGGGTCGGACGAGGTCGTGGAGACCTTCCGCCTGCGAGCCGAGCGACTCGACGTAGAGCGCGATCTCGAGGTCGCCGACCGCGCCGGAGCCCGGGTCGTGTGTCCCGGGGACGAGGACTGGCCGTCCGGCGTCGACGACCTCGACGCCCCGCCGATCTGCCTGTGGGTGCGCGGCCCGGCCGACCTGAGCGTCCTGGCCAGACGGTCCGTAGCGGTGGTCGGCGCCCGCAGCTGCACGTCCTACGGCGACCTCGTGGCGGCGGACTTCGGAGCCGGGATCGCGGACCGTGGGTTCACCGTCGTCTCGGGAGCAGCCTTCGGCATCGATGCCGCGGCCCACCGGGGCGCCCTCGCGGTGGACGGGGTGACGGTCGCGGTGCTGGCCGGAGGGGTCGACCGGGCCTACCCGGTCGCCCATGACGGCCTGCTTCACCGGATCGTCGAGACAGGCGCCATCATCTCCGAGGTGGCGCCCGGCTCCGCGCCGACGAGGCCCCGCTTCCTCCTCCGGAACCGCCTGATCGCCACCATGACGACCGGGACGATCGTCGTCGAGGCGGGCCTTCGGTCCGGTTCCCTCAACACCGCACGCACGGCAGCCGAGCACAACCGACCCGTGGGCGTGGTCCCGGGGCCGGTCACCTCCATGGTGTCCGCCGGCTGTCATCAGGCCCGACGGGACGGGATGGCCGAGATCGTCACCGACGTCAGCGAGGTGATCGACCTCGTCGGCGCGATCGGAGCGGACGCCGCCCCGCGCCGCAGCGCGCCGGTCCGGGTCGCCGACGGACTGGATCCGGCCGACGCGCTTGCCCTGGCCTCCGTCCCCATCCACAAGGCAGCCACAGTCGCGTCCATCGCCGTGGCCGCGGGGCTCGTCCCGACGGCCGTGATCGGCAGCCTGGCCCGCCTCGAGCTGCTCGAGCTCGTGGTCCGGGAGGGGGACGGCTGGCGGAAACGACCACCCGAGCGCCCGGCCCAGGCTCGGGCCTGAGTGTCCGGCCCGAGCGCCCGGCCCAGGCTCGGGCCTGAGTGTCCAGCCCGAGCGCCCGGTCCCAGCGCCGGCCTGCCCGAGTGTCCGTTCTGAGCGCCCCGTCTGCGCGCCGGTTGCCAACGCGCCGCGGTGGTACTTGCCCACGGCGCCCGGGTTTGTCACGGTGGCGAGGTGAGCGACACGGAGGTGATGGCACACCAGGACGGGGCCGAGGTCATCGACGCGTTCACCCGACACCTGGTGGCCGAACGCGGCCACTCCCCGCACACCAGCCGGGCCTACGTCTCGGACGTGGCCAACCTGCTCGACTTCGTGGCCCGGGAGCGCGGGACGGTTGAGCTCGACGCGCTGCGGCTCGCCGACCTTCGCGCTTGGCTGGCCCACCAGTCCCACGCGGGCAGCGCTCGCTCGACGATCGCCCGGCGGGCGGCCGGCGCGCGCACGTTCCTGCGGTGGGCGGTCCGCACGGGTCGCATCGAGCAGGACCCCTCGGTGCGGCTCGTCGCCCCGAGACGGACGACGACCCTCCCCGGGGTGCTGCGCCAGAGCGAGGCCGCCGCACTGCTCGACGTGGCGGCGATCGCCTGCGACGACGGAGACCCGATACACATCCGCAACCGCGCCGTCCTGGAGCTGCTCTACGCCAGCGGGATCCGGGTCGGGGAGCTCGTGGCGCTCGATGTCGACGACCTGGACCTCGGCTCGCTGCTCGTCCGGGTCATGGGCAAGGGCTCCAAGGAGCGGACCGTCCCGTTCGGGATCCCGGCTCGCCGGACCCTCGACGGGTGGCTGGCGGCCCGCCCCCGGATCGCCACGTCGAGCAGCGGACCAGCCCTGTTCCTCGGCCGGCGCGGCCGGCGGGTCGACCCGCGCCAGGTCCGCGACGTCGTGCACCTGCTGCTCACCCAGGTCGCCGACGCGCCCGACATCGGACCGCACGGCTTACGGCACAGCGCCGCGACGCACCTCCTCGAGGGCGGGGCGGACCTGAGGATGGTCCAGGAGATGCTCGGCCACGCCAGCCTCGCGACGACGCAGATCTACACCCACGTCTCCGTCGAACGGCTGCGCCGGTCCTTCGAGCAGGCCCACCCCCGGGCCTGACGCCCTCCGCGGTCCTGGACCCGCGCGGCAGAACACGCCCGGAGGACGCGAAGTGAGCCCTCGGTGGGTCTGTCGTACCAGAAGGACCGTTTCCGGTCCCGGACGGACAGGAGACCAGGAGCGCATGAGAGGTAGCGAGAAGCCACCTGTCCGTGCCGCGACCGACGAGCCGTCGAGATCCGAGCGGGTCTTGCGCCGTGCCGTGATGGCCCATCGGCGTCGGATGCGGTTGCGGCCCGTGATGGTGCAGCAGACGAAGTCCCTCGAGGGCTGCGCGGCCCGGCCGTTCCAACGGGCACCTGACGCGGCAGCAGGTCACCGGTCCGAGCGCAGGCGAGCGACAGGCGGGGGGCCGCGACCGCGCAACCGGTCAGCTCAGCGGGAGGAGGACCACCCTGAGCAGGCCCACCATGGCCAAGGGGTCGAGGTAGGTCTCGCTCCGGAGCACTCCCCAGTGCAGGCAGGTGGCGGGGACGCAGTGCCCCGGTGTCGCCGACACGGTGGCCACCTGTTGGCCGCGCTCGACCGGCGACGCTGCCGGCAGCGAGCCCTCGACCGGTTCGAACGTGCTCCGCAGACCACCGGAATGGGCCACCACGAGCACGCCTCTGCCGGCAATCGACCCGCTGAACGTCACGACGCCCGCCTCCGGCGCCATGACCGACTGACCCACGACCGCAGCCAGGTCCACGCCGCGATGGCCCGGCGACCACGGATGCTCCGGCGGCACAAAGCGCTGGAGCACAGCCGGGTCTGGTGCGAGGGGCCACGCCCACCGGTCGGTGCTCGGCCCGCTCGATGTCCGAGCATCCGGGCCGGTGGTGGTGGCCTCATCCGTCGGCGCGGCCTGCTGCCCGCTGCCAAGACCGGCGGCGGAGCCGGTGCCGGCTGGATCCCGCGGCACGGCCGACGGGCTGGCCACGGCCACGCTGAGAACGAGCCCGATCAGGGGGCCGAGCAGCATGGACAGAACGAGCGCCGCGCCGGCGCGGCGAAGGGCGACGGCGCGCTGGACAGAGGCGGTGCGCCGGACGGCGGGCTGGGTCGCGGACATTGCTCCAGCGTCGGGGCGCCGGCCCCCGACTGAGTGCCTTCCGGGCGACCCTGTGGAGGGCGGGACCTCGCGCGGGAGCCCTGTGGACGGCGCTCAGCCGAGGCGCCGGCCCAGTGCCGCGAGCCGTTCGGCCGCCTCGGCGAGCACGTCGTCCTGCTTGCAGAACGCGAAGCGCACGAGCGTCCGGGCCGCGTCGACGTCGTCGTGGAAGACGGAGACCGGCACCCCCACCACGCCGCACAGCCGGGGCAGCTCGTGGCAGAACTGCAGGGCATCGACCGCCCCCAGCGGGGCGGCGTCGGCGATGACGAAGTAGGTCCCGGCCGGACGGGACACGGCCAGGCCGGCAGCCGACAGACCGGCACACAGCAGGTCGCGCTTGCGCTCCAGGGTGGCGGCCATTGCGGCATACACCTCGTCGCCGAGGCCGAGTGCGGTGGCGATGGCCGGTTGGAAGGGCCCGGACGCGACGAAGGTGAGGAACTGCTTGACCGTGCGGGCCGCGGCGACGGCCTCCTCCGGGCCGCACAGCCACCCGACCTTCCACCCGGTCGCCGAGAACGTCTTGCCGCCCGAGGAGATGGTGATCGTCCGGTCGGCCATGCCGGGCAGGGTCGCGACGGGGATGTGCTGGCGTCCGTCGAAGGTCAGGTGCTCGTAGACCTCGTCGGTGACGACCCAGGCGCCGTGCTCTCGCGCCAGGGAGCAGACCAGGTCCAGCTCCGCGCGCGTGAAGACCTTGCCGGTCGGGTTGTGCGGGGTGTTGAGCAGGACGATCCGCGTCCGCGCCGAGAACGCCTCCCGCAGCGACGCCTCGTCCACGGCGAAGTCGGGGAAGCGCAGCACCGACGTGCGGCGGGTGGCCCCGGCGAGCGCGATGGTGGCGGCGTAGGAGTCGTAGTACGGCTCGAAGGTGACGACCTCGTCGCCCGGCTCGCACAGGGCGAGGACGACCGAGGCGATCGCCTCGGTCGCCCCGGCGGTGACGAGCACCTCGCGTCCGGGGTCGACCCGTATGCCGTAGAACCGGCTCTGGTGGTCGGCGACCGCCTGCAGGAGCTCGGGCACGCCCGCGCCGGGCGGGTACTGGTTGCGCCCACCGTCGATGGCCGCCTTGGCCGCATCGAGCATGACCTGCGGCCCGTCGGTGTCCGGGAACCCCTGACCGAGGTTGATCGCGCCGGTTCGGGTGGCGAGGGCGGACATCTCCGCAAAGATCGTCGTGCCGAATCCCTGCATGCGTGTCACGAGTAGGGCCGCCATGCCGGCCACCCTACGACCGACGGCTTCAGCGCTCGGGGACCGGCTCCCAGCCGAAGCCGCACGCCCTGATCCGGTACAACCGGTAGCGTCCCGCCCGGCCCACCTCCTCGAACCCCGGTGTGCCACCGAGCGCCGCCAGTCCCGTGGTCCGGGAGCTGAGGCTGAGCCAGTAGCGGACCGGGCCGGTGACGGCGTACTGGACGTTCTTGCGCCGCAGGGCGTCGCAGACCGCCGTGTTGCCCAGGACCTCCTTGAGGTGCAGCGCGATGACGGCGCTGTCCGGATCAGGGTTGAGCAGGAGCGAGTCGAAGAGGACGGGTCGGTCGTGGAAGGCGTAGAGGAAGGCCGACCCGTTGGCTGGGACGCCCGCAGTGACCACGCCGGGGGGGATGCGGGCGGCGAGCTTTCTGAGGTCGGCGTCCTCCTGCGCGGTGATGAGCACCCGGTCGGGTTCCGGCGGGTGGTAGTAGCGCAGCGTCAGGCCGCTGGTGGCGTCGTGGCTGAGGCCGATGCTGAGGAAGAGGAAGGCGGTCAGCGCTGCTGCGGTGACGCTGGCCGGTAGGAGCCGGTCGCCTCGGGCGCCGGGACGGGGCGGGGGAGTGATCGCCGCCAGCGCCCGGTGCAGCCCCTGGGCGAGAAGCTGGATGCCGGCGACCGCAAGGAGCACCACCGGCACGGCGGCCAGGGCGGCAAACCGCACCTTGTCGTTGTACCAGTAGCCCGTCAGGAGCACGCCCACCGGCGTGTGGCTCGTGGCCGCGAGGACGTAGAGGGTGACGCAGGCGGCGTAGACGACGACGATCCACCGCCGGCTCCGTCGCAGGGCGCAGGCCACCGCCCCGAGCAGCAGCACGATGCCCAGTCCCCAGGCCGGCTGGTCGACCTGCAGCGACAACAGGGTGACCTCGCGCAAAGCCGGTCCCAGGGCCGCGCTGTCCACCCAGACATAGCTCGCGGTGTCGGCCACCTGGCGCGAGATCCTCGGCAGGAGGACGAGGACGGCACCCACCCCCACGACCAGCATCGCCAACCGGGTGAGCTCCCCGATCCGCGTCCGGCCACGGGTGCGGACCGCGTTGTTCACCGCCGTCGTCATCAGCACGAGGACGAGGAACAGCACCAGCGAGACCAGTCCGTTCGGGTGGCTCAGGGTCAGGCCAGGCACGGCGAGGGCGGTCGCGACACCGGCCACCGGCCGGGATGTGCCGGGCGTCGGGCGCACGGTCCGGGTCGCGACGAGTGCGGGCGCGAGGACGCCCGGAAGCATCGCCGTGGCGAGCAGGTTGGGCCAGAGGACCCCCCAGCCGAGCAGCATGAAGGGGAACGTCGTCACGGCCGCCGACGCCAGACCCGCTCCGAGCAGGACCACGGGGCTGCGGCCGAGGACATGCCGGGCGAGGGAGACGCACCCGAGGGGCCAGATGACCGCAGCCGCCGTCAGGGCGGTGAGGTTGGTGGCCTCGACGATGTCGAGGTGGCTCAGCACCTGCATGCTCGTGCCGGCGACGTCATGGAAACCGCTGGGATAGAACGAGTCTGCAAGCGAGGAGAAGTTGCCGGAGTCGAGGAGGGACCGGATCCGGTTGAGGTGGGCGACGGCGTCCGTGCTGTCGACGAGCTCGCCCGGGGTCCGGATCGCGGGAAGGACCGCCGTCAGCACGGCGAGCACGCCCAGGCCCACCCCGGCCACCGAGAGGACGGCGGTCCGGCGTGGCTCAGCCGTCCTGGGCACCGGCCGCCAGCGGCGCAGGAGCAGGCCGACCCCGACGGCGAGCAGCACCCAGCCGGCGACCCAGGCAAGCAGCAGGTCCGGTCCCCAGGAGAGACCGAGGAGTTGCGTCGCCACCGGCGAGGAGGCGAGCACCGTCATCCCGAGCGCGGGCGCCGCGCCCCCCGCGAGCAGGCCGCGCAGCCCCACGGCATACGCCATGCCCAGGCCGGGCAGGAGCACGAGGCCAACGACGACGAGGAAGGCAGGCAGCGCCTGCAGCCACTCGCTCATGGGCGGGTCTCCGTGCTGGGTCGGGAGATGGTCGTCGACCGGTGGGCCCGGACGGGAGCACGATATCCGGGCTGCCGGTGGGTCAGCCCGGTGCCTGCGGCAGGCCGGGTGGATTTCGCGGCCGTACCCCGCAAGACGTATCATCGGAGCACGACTCCTTGTGTTCCCGAGCCGCTGACGCGGTTCCCGAAGACGCAGGCGTCGAATTCGCGCGTCTTCCACCGCCTGACGGTCCGTTGAGGGCCTGAAGTCGGGGCGCACCACGGCAGTCCGGTATGCCGGTCAGCGATGTCGCTGCCCAGCCGCCGGCGGGGTGCGTTGCAGGCGCCAGGTCGTGCCCGGTGCGCCGCACCGGCACGAGGCAACTGACAACGACACGAGGGAGAACAACGGCATGGCCGTCGTCACCATGCGCCAGCTCCTCGAGAGCGGCGTCCACTTCGGGCACCAGACCCGTCGCTGGAACCCCAAGATGAAGCGCTTCATCATGACCGAGCGCAACGGCATCTACATCATCGACCTGCAACAGTCCCTGACCTACATCAACAACGCCTACGAGTTCGTCAAGGAGACCGTCGCCCACGGCGGCACCATCCTCTTCGTAGGGACGAAGAAGCAGGCCCAGGAGCCGATCGCTGACCAGGCGACCCGCGTCGGGATGCCCTACGTCAACCACCGCTGGCTCGGTGGGATGCTGACGAACTTCAACACGATCTCCAAGCGCCTCACCCGGCTCAAGGAGCTCGAGGAGATCAACGCCGATGAGGTGGCTCGCTCCGGGCGCACCAAGAAGGAGCTGCTGATCCTCGGCCGCGAGCGGATCAAGCTCGAGCGGACGCTGGGGGGCATCCGCAACATGGCCAGGGTCCCGTCGGCCGTGTGGATCGTCGACACCAAGAAGGAGCACCTCGCTGTCGACGAGGCTCGCAAGCTCGGCCTGCCGGTCATCGCGATCCTCGACACGAACTGTGACCCCGACGAGGTCGACTACAAGATCCCGGGCAACGACGACGCCATCCGTTCGGTCACCCTGCTGACCCGGGTGATCGCGGACGCCGTCGCCGAGGGCATCGTGTCCCGCGCCGGCAGCAAGTCGGGCACGGACTCCGACGGCGTGGGCGTCGAGGAGCCGCTCGCCGAGTGGGAGCGCGACCTCTACGCCGAGGCCGCCGCTGCCGAGGCTCCCAGGGCCGACACCGGTGGCGAGCCTGGTATCCCGGCGGACGCCGAAGCCGGCGCCACCGACTCCGAGGTCGTCCCGGTGCCCGCACCCGAGGGTGCAGCTCCAACTGCTGAGGCACCCGCGGCCGTCGAGGGCGCCGAGGCGCCCGACTCGGGCGCCGCCGACATTGCCGAGCCCTCCGCGGCCCCGAGCGAGCCCTCCGCGGCCCCGAGCGACGCCGCGGCGGATGCCAACGCCTGAGCGCCGCGACCGGCCGGGCCGCGACGGCCCGGCCCGGCCCGCGCGCCATGCGTACACCAACCACCACCGTGACTGGAGAGAGTGAAGCACCACATGGCGAACTACACCGCCGCTGACATCAAGGCGCTGCGCCAGCAGACCGGCGCCGGCATGCTCGACGTCAAGAAGGCCCTCGACGAGGCCGACGGCGACAAGGCCCGGGCTGTCGAGCTGCTGCGCATCAAGGGCCTCAAGGGCGTCACGAAGCGCGAGAGCCGTTCGGCCACCAACGGCCTCGTCGCCGCCCGGGCCCAGGACGGCGTGGGCACCCTCGTCGAGGTCAACTGCGAGACCGACTTCGTCGCCAAGGGCGAGAGGTTCCTCGCGCTCGCCGACCGGGTCCTCGAGCAGGCCGTTCGCACCGGGGCCGGCGACGTCGGGACGCTCCTCGCGAGCAAGCTCGAGGACGGGCGCACCGTCAAGGAGCTGCTCGACGACGCCAACGCGACGATCGGCGAGAAGATCGAGGTGCGCCGCGTGACCCGCCTCGAGGGCGACAACGTCGTGTCCTACCTGCACAAGACCAGTCCCGACCTGCCCGCGCAGATCGGTGTCCTCGTCGTCACCGAGGGCGGCGACGGCCAGGTCGCCCGCGACGTCGCCATGCACGTGGCAGCGTTCGCCCCCACCGTCCTGCACCGCCACGAGATCCCGGCCGACACTGTGGAGAACGAGCGTCGGGTCGCCGAGGCCACCGCCAAGGAGGAGGGCAAGCCCGAGGCCGCCCTTCCCCGGATCGTCGAGGGCCGGCTCAACGGGTTCTTCAAGGAGCAGGTGCTCACCGAGCAGCCCTTCGCCAAGGACCAGAAGAAGTCCGTCGCGCAGGTGCTCACCGAAGCCGGCGCCGAGGCGAAGGCCTTCGTCCGGTTCCGCGTCGGAGGCTGATCCCCGCCTCCACGTCCGGTATGCCGGCCGCCCACCCGGGGCGGCCGGCATACCTGCCCTCGTGGTGGCTGTGCCGTGCCCCCGCAGAGCGGGGCAGCGCCGGCAGACGTGAACCGGGTGGACACGACGGGGACTGCTCGGCAGGTGCGCGCACTCTCGTCCCGCTGCGCGTACCCGGCACGGTGCCGGCAACGGAGCCAGGCTGCGCGTGGCTGGTCAGGGGTCAGGCGTCGAGGACGGCGAGTCCGGCGCGGCCCACCGGGGGCTGGTCGCTCCACGGGAAGTTGATCCACAGGTCGGTGGACCGCCAGACGTAGTCGCACCTGACGAGCGAGTGGCTCTTCTCGTAGAGCACCGCCGTTCGCACCTCGCCGACCTTGCCCTCGACGAACTGCTCGACGCTGCACAGGGTGTGCCCGGTGTCGGCCACGTCGTCGGCGATGAGGATCTTCGCGTCGTGCAGGTCGACGAAGTCGGGCGCCGGCGGCAGGATCCGAGGCACGTCGAGGCGCTCGTTGACGCCGGTGTAGAACTCGACGTTCATGGTGTAGGTGTTCTTGATGCCGAGTGCGTAACCCAGGGCGCCGCCGATGAGCAGCCCGCCGCGGGCGATGGACAGGATCATGTCGGGCTCGTAGTCGTCGGCGACCCGTTGGGCCAGCTCACGCGTCGCCCGCCCGAAGTCGCTCCACAGCATGGTCTCGCGTTCCTCGCCCATGAGCCAACCCTAGCCAGCGGCCATGCCGCCGGGTTCCTCGCGGCCGGACGGGTGTGGAAGGATCGCGTGACCGCCGCACACCACTCTCGGGAGACCCACGTGACTGTCGACGCCCAGCTCACCCCCGTCCGCCGGGTCCTGCTCAAGCTCTCGGGTGAGGTCTTCGGTGGTGGACACATCGGGCTCGACCCGGCCGTCGTCCGGGGAGTCGCCGGGCAGATCGCCGTAGCGGTCCGCGAAGGCGGCGTCCAGGTGGCGATCGTCATCGGTGGCGGCAACTTCTTCCGCGGCGCCGAGCTGCAGCGCCAGGGTATGGACCGGACCCGCGCCGACTACATGGGCATGCTCGGCACGGTGATGAACTGCCTGGCTCTGCAGGACTTCCTCGAGAAGGCCGGCGTGGAGACCCGCGTGCAGACGGCGATCACCATGGGACAGGTCGCCGAACCCTACATCCCGCGGCGGGCCATCAGGCACCTCGAGAAGGGCCGGGCGGTGATCTTCGGTGCCGGAGCCGGTATGCCGTACTTCTCCACCGACACCGTCAGCGCCCAGCGAGCGCTCGAGATCAAGTGCGACGCGGTCCTCATGAGCAAGAACAGGGTGGACGGCGTCTACGACTCGGACCCGAGGACCAACGCCGACGCCCGCAAGATCGACACCCTCACCTTCGATGAGGCGATCCAGCGCGGGCTGCGCGTCGTCGACCAGGCGGCCTTCAGCCTGTGCCACGACAACAAGCTGCCCATGGTCGTGTTCGGCATGGAGGGGGAGGGCAACATCACCCGAGCCCTTCGGGGTGAGAAGATCGGCACCCTCGTCACCCCTGAGTGAGGGTGGCTGACCGGCACGACGACGAGATAGGTGCGCAGAGCATGATTGAGGAAACCTTGTTCGAGGCCGAGGAGAAGATGGAGAAGGCCGTCGAGGTCGCCAAGGAGGACTTCACGGGGATCCGCACCGGGCGGGCCAACCCGAGCATGTTCAACAAGCTGCTCGTCGACTACTACGGGGCCCCTACGCCGCTGCAGCAGCTGGCCTCCTTCCAGACGCCCGAGGCACGGACCATCCTCATCAGCCCCTTCGACAAGGGCTCGATGCACGAGATCGAAAAGACGCTGCGCGACTCCGACCTCGGCATCAACCCGAGCAACGACGGCCACGTCATCCGGTGCGTCCTGCCGATCCTCACTGAGGACCGTCGCCGGGACTACATCAAGCTGGCCCACACCAAGGCCGAGGAGGCGCGGGTCTCCATCCGCAACGTGCGCCGTCGGGCCAAGAGCGACCTCGACCGGCTCGTCAAGGACGGCGAGGTCGGCGAGGACGACGGCTCGCGCGGCGAGAAGGAGCTCGACGCCCTGACGAAGAAGTACGTCGATACCGTCGACGGGCTCCTCAAGGGCAAGGAAAACGAGCTGCTGGAGGTCTAGGCCGCCCGCACGACGCCATGAGCGACGAGGAACCAGCCCGTGCGGAGCCCAGCGAAGCCGCCGGGTCCCGCGAGGAGCACGCCGTCGTCGCCCCGGTCACGACCGAGGCCGAGTCGGTCAAGTCCTCCCGCGCCGGGCGCAACCTCCCCGCGGCGGTCGTCGTCGGACTCTCGCTCGGCGCCCTCGTCATCCTCACCCTGTTCATCCGCAAGGAGTTCTTCGTCGTCCTCGCGACCGCCTGCGTGTGTGTCGGGGTGTGGGAGATCTGTCGCGCCCTGGGGGCGAACGGGCTCAACGTGCCCGTCGTCCCCAGCGTCGTCGGCTCCATCAGCATGCTCGGTGCCGCCTACGTCGGAGGAGGGCAGGCGCTGACCGTGTGCTTCGGACTGACCTGCGTCGCCATCCTTGTCTGGCGGGTGGCCGACGGCGTGGTGGGAGCGGCACCGGACATTGCTGGCGGCATGCTCGTGGCGGCATACCCCTCCCTGCTCGCGGCGTTCAGCTCGCTGCTGCTCGCGCCGCAGGACGGCAACTGGCGCCTCTTCACCTACGTCGCGGTCACGGTGGCGAGTGACATCGGCGGGTATGCCGTGGGGGTCCTCGCCGGGCGCCACCCCCTGGCTCCGACGATCAGCCCCAAGAAGTCGTGGGAGGGCTTCGCCGGCTCCGTGCTCATGTGCATGGCCGTCGGCGTTGCATGCGTGTACTTCGCGCTCGAGGGTCGCTGGTGGGTCGGCGTGATCCTCGGCGCGGTGACGGCCGTGGCGGCGACCGTGGGTGACCTCGTCGAGTCGACGCTCAAGCGCGACCTCGGGATCAAGGACATGTCCAACATCCTTCCCGGGCACGGCGGGATGATGGACCGGCTGGACTCGCTGGTCATGACGGCTCCCGTCGTCTGGGCGGTGCTCGCGATCCTCGTGCCGGCCGCGGTGGTGGTCGGGCGGTGACGGTGGTTCGCTGACCGGCGGGTGTTCCTGAGAGAATGAGACTCTGATGACCGACCGAACCTCGACCCCTCCCGTCCCCGGCCGACTGTCCTTCCAGGCACCTCGCCGGGGCAAGCCGCCCCGCCACCTCGCCGACCTGTCACCCGCAGAACGCAAGGAAGCCGTGGAAGCCCTCGGCCACAAGGGATTTCGGGCCAGACAGCTGTCCACCCACTACTTCGAGCGGCTCGTGGAGTCGCCCGAGGAGATGACCGACCTCCCCAGGGCCATCCGGAACGACCTCGTCCGCGACCTGCTTCCTCCGCTGCTCACGCCGATCGTCCAGCGGCTCGCGGACGACGGCCGGACGGTCAAGTCGGTCTGGCGACTGCACGACGGGGCGATCGTCGAGTCGGTCCTGATGCGCTACCCCAGCCGGGTCACCATCTGCGTCTCCAGCCAGGCCGGCTGCGGGATGAACTGCCCCTTCTGCGCCACCGGCCAGGCCGGGCTGACGCGCAACATGTCCGCGGCCGAGATCGTCGAGCAGGTCGTGTCTGCCGCCCGCTCGCTGCGCCGCGGTGAGCTCGCCGGCGAGGGATCCTCCGACGAGGCCGAGTCACCGCTGCGGGTCTCAAACGTCGTCTTCATGGGCATGGGAGAAGCGCTCGCCAACTACGGGGCGGCGATCGGCGCGATCCGCCGGCTCACCGACCGTGCTCCTGACGGACTCGGGATGTCGGCGCGCCACCTCGTCATGTCGACGGTCGGACTCGTCCCGGGCATCGACAAGCTGGCAGCCGAGGGCATCCCCGTCACGCTCGCCCTGTCGCTGCACGCCCCCGACGACGAGCTGCGCAACGAGCTCGTCCCGATCAACAGCCGGTGGTCGGTCGACGAGGCGCTCGACGCGTCCCACCGCTACTTCGAGGTGACCGGACGACGGGTGTCCATCGAGTACGCGCTCATCAAGGACATCAACGACCAGGCCTGGCGGGCCGAGCTGCTCGCTCAGAAGCTCACCGCGCGAGGCCGGGGGTGGGTCCACGTCAACCCCATCCCGCTCAACCCGACGCCCGGCTCGAAGTGGACCGCGTCACGTCCCGGCGTCGAGCAGCAGTTCGTCGAACGGCTGCGCGCCGCGGGCATCCCGACGACGATCCGGGACACCCGGGGTCAGGACATCGACGGGGCGTGCGGCCAGCTCGCCGCATCCACCGCGTGACCTCCTTGACCGGCCAGCCCACGAGAGGAACCACGGTTTGCGCGCGTTGACGAAGCTGTCCGCCGGGCCGGGGCTCGAGCTGGTCGACCGGCCCGAGCCGGCGGTCGGCCCCTCCGACGCCAAGATCCGGGTGCTGCGCGCGGGCCTGTGCGGCACCGACCTGCACCTCGAGCAGTGGGACGACTGGGCCGCCACGACCGTGCGTCCGCCGCTGGTGATCGGCCATGAGCTCTACGGCGAGATCGTCGAGATCGGTGAGGACGTCACCAGCTGCTCCGTCGGTGACCGCGTCTCGGGTGAGGGCCACATCGTCTGCGGCGGCTGCCGCAACTGCCGGGCCGGCCGGCGGCACGTGTGCATCCACACCCAGGGCGTGGGCGTGAACCGGGACGGTGCCTTCGCCGACTACGTCGTCATCCCGGCCGGCAACGTCTGGGTGCAGCCCCCCGACCTCGACCCCGACCTCGGAGCGGTCTTCGACCCCCTGGGCAACGCGACGCACATGGCGCTGCAGTGGCCGATGGTCGGCGAGGACGTCGTCATCACGGGAGCCGGGCCCATCGGCATCATGGCAACGGCCATCGCCCGGCACGCCGGCGCCCGGTTCGTCGTCGTCACGGACCTCAGTGACTATCGGCTCGGGCTGGCCGAGCGTGCCGGCGCCGACCTCGTCCTCAACGTGGGCCGCTCCTCGCTCGCCGACGCCCAGCACGAGCTCGGGATGAAGGAAGGTTTCGACATCGGGCTCGAGATGTCCGGCGTCCCGGCCGCCGTGGAGGACATGCTCGAGAACCTCAACCACGGCGCTCGCGTGGCCATGCTCGGTCTCCCGAAGGAGCCCTACCCGATCAACTGGGGCCGGGTCATCACCCACATGATCACCCTCAAGGGCATCTACGGGCGGGAGATGTATGACACGTGGTACGCCATGAGCTCGATGCTCGCGACGTCCGAGACGTTCCGCGGCGCCATCAGCTCGGTGATCACGCACCGGTTCGCGGCCGAGGACTGGCAGGAGGCCTTCGCCGCCGCACGCTCGGGTCAGTGCGGCAAGGTCATCCTCGACTGGAGCTGACGCAGCGAACCGGGTTCCCCTGGAGGCGGATCGGGGAGCTGAGCCGCTGCACCAGCTGCCAGGGCTCAGCCGGTGAAGGTCAGTCTTCGGAAGCGGGTCAGCAGCGCTGGGTCGACGTTGCCGTCGTCGAGTCTGACCCGCTGGTAGAGCCAGAGGAGCAGGTCCGACGCCGTCGCCTCGATCGCCGGATGCTGGTTCGTCGGCGTCCGCCGCTCGACCCCGACCGTCCCCGGCGCGGCGCCGTCAGAGACGAGCCATTCGTCCGAGGTGTCGGTGCAGCGCAGAACCACTGTGCCCTCGAGCGCAGGGGCAACGGGCTCTGCGGGGTCGTCGTCGCTCGACACCGAGACGTGAAGAAACTCATCTGCCGCGTCCGCGGCGATCTCGGGGGCGAGAACCATCGTGCCGCCCGTGGCGTTCACGGCGTCCCAGTGGTGCACCGCGATCTCCTGCACCTGGTGTCGCACAACGAAACCGGCGTCCTGTTGTGCCGGTGCCCAGGTCCACAGGCGTTCCCGCTGGTCCACCTCACCCAGCACCCGGACCAGCCGCCGCGCGCCAGCCTCGAACGCTGCGACGAGGTCATCGTCGTCCGCTCGCTGCGGCCGTTCCTCAGCCGCTGGCGGCTCCTGGAGTCGCTTCTCGACGATCGTGGCCCAGAACCAGTGGACGTCGACGACGTGCGCCACGAGATCCGCCACGGTCCATCCCGGACAGTGCTCCACGTCGGCATCGAGGCGACCTCGGACGGCGTCGGCGAAACCGGCGCTGTGCTCGGTGATGGCCGTGATGCAGTCCACCTGGGAGAGAGCCACCCGGTCACTGTATCTACAGTGGGTGGCCGCAGAGAAAGCGCACCGGGGCGGCGCCGCAACAGGCACGAGGAGGCATCGATGTACGGATCGGTCAGGGACGAGCTCGCGACGACGTTGCAGGAGATCCGGGACGCCGGCCTCTACAAGAACGAGCGGGAGCTCACGTCTGCCCAGTCCACCCATGTCACGACCCGCAAGGCCGAGGCGCTGAACTTCTGTGCCAACAACTATCTCGGGCTCGCCGACCACCCCGACGTCGTCGCCGCGTCGAAGCGAGCGCTCGACCAGTGGGGCTTCGGCATGGCGTCGGTGCGGTTCATCTGCGGCACCCAGACGCTGCACACCGCGCTCGAGCAGAAGGTCTCGGACTTTCTCGGGACGGAGGCGACGATCTTGTACTCATCGTGCTTCGACGCCAACGGCGGGGTGTTCGAGGTGCTCTTCGGTGCCCAGGACCTGATCATCTCGGACGAGCTCAACCACGCCTCGATCATCGACGGCGTGCGGCTGTCGAAGGCGAGGCGGCTGCGCTACCGGAACGCCGACATGGGCGACCTGCGCGCGCAGCTGGAGTCGGCCAAGGGCTCGCGTCGCACGGTCGTCGTCACGGACGGTGTCTTCTCGATGGACGGGTCGTTCGCCCCCCTCGAGCAGATCTGTGACCTCGCCGACGAGTTCGGCGCAATGGTCTTCGTCGACGACTCCCATGCGGTGGGCTTCGTCGGGGACGGCGGTCGCGGGACACCGGAGCACTTCGGCGTCCAGGATCGCGTCGACATCTTCACCGGGACCCTGGGCAAGGCGCTCGGCGGGGCCTCCGGCGGCTATGTCAGCTCGCACCGGGAGGTCGTCGACCTGCTGCGTCAACGGTCGCGGCCCTACCTCTTCTCCAACTCGGTGGCACCGGCCGTGGCAGCCGGGTCGATGGCCGCCCTCGACATGGTCGCCGGGTCGGCGCAGCTGCGGGCCGACCTTCGGCGCAACACCGGCCTCTTCCGGTCGCTGATGACCGAGGCGGGGTTCGACCTGTTGCCCGGGGCGCACCCGATCACGCCCGTGATGTTCCGGGGGGACGACGGCGCCCGCAGGGCTGCCGCCGTCGCCGAGCACATGCTGATCGGCGGGGTCTACGTCGTCGCGTTCTCGTACCCCGTCGTCCCGCAGGGCAAGGCGCGGATCCGTGTGCAGCTCTCGGCCGCGCACTCCGAGGATGACGTGCGCGCCTGCGTCGACGCCTTCGTCTCGGCCCGCGACGCAGTGGCTTGAGCTGCTCAGGCGCTGCCGCTGGTCCCGACGATGAGCTCCACCGCCTCCTCCACCGTGTCGACGACGTGCACGGCGTCGCCCATGCGACGGCCCGCTCCCATGGCCCGCAACAGGGACGCCGCGGGCAGGACCGTCATCCAGTAGTCGTGTCCGACGAGCACGACCGGTGGCACGGCCATGTCCTCCGGCGCGTAGTACAGCCGGGTGGCCAGCTGGAAGACCTCCTGCACCGTGCCCGCCGCCCCCGGCAGCACGACGACGCCCGCGTTGCACCGGGCGAGCAGGCCGTCCTCGCGGACCGCGTTGGAGAAGTACTTGGCGATGCCCCCGGGGAAGACGTTGGGTGGCTCGTGACCGTAGAACCAGGTGGGGATCCCGAGCGAGCGAGCATGCCGCCGGGTCGCCCCGGCCTCGGGCCGCGGCCGCGGGCCACCGGGGTGCGGCGCCACCCGTGGGCCGAACGACTCCAGCACCTCGAACGCCACCCGTGCCCAGTCAGCGACAGCGGGCCGGAATGACGGCACCGCCGCCAGCGTCAACAACGCGGCGTCCAGGGACTCGCGGGACGGCGCAGCGGCTCCGAGGTTGGCCGCCTCCATCGCGCCGGGTCCTCCGCCCGTCGCCACCAGCAGTTCGTCCTCCGCCAGCTCGCGGCCCAGCCAGGCCGACGCGGCATACTCCGACGTCCCGCGTTCCACTGCATGGCCGCCCAGCACCCCGACGACCTGCCGGTCCTCGACCCACTCGTCCAGGGCGTCGGTGATGGAGTCGTCGTGGATGGCCCGCAGGAGCGTCGCGTAGGCGTCGCGCGCGAGCCGGGAGTCGCGCGACCAGACCCAGGCCCGGGAGTCGACGGTGTCGGCGTAGCCCTCGGGGCCGGCCAGCCCGGCATACAGCTCGCCTCCGGTGTAGAGGTGGGCCCGGAAGACGTCGACCGGTGCCGTGTGGTCGTCCGGGAAGACGACCGCACCGTTGGACTGCAGGTGCGTCACGAGCGCGCTCGACAGCGACCCTCCGAGGACGACCAGTCCGTCGAGGTCGCGACGGCTGAACAGGTCCGATTCCACCGGACCGAGGTCGAGGTCCTGCAGCCGCAGCCCGCCGACCGGGTTGCCGTCGGCCAACCACCCGCGCAGCTGGTCCAGGGAGTGGATCTCCACACCGGGCATCGTGTCAGACTCGCTGGCATGAGCGACACCGGCGCCTACGCCAGCACCTACGCCCGAAGCCTCGAGGACCCGCAGGCGTTCTGGTCGCAGGCGGCCGAGAGCATCGACTGGATCACGCCGCCGGCGCAGGTCCTCGACGAGCGCGGGGCGCCGTTCTACCGCTGGTTTCCCGGCGCGAGCCTCAACACCTGCTTCAACGCCGTCGACCGGCACGTCGAGGGTGGGCGCGGCGACCAGGTGGCCATCCACTACGACTCGCCCGTCACCGAGACGAGGCGCTCCATCACGTATGCCGGGCTGCTGGCTGACGTGCGCCGGCTTGCCGGCGCCCTGGCGGGGGAGGGGATCGGCAAGGGCGACCGGGTCGTGATCTACCTGCCGATGGTGCCCGAGGCGGTGGTCGCGATGCTCGCGTGCGCCCGGATCGGTGCCGTGCACTCGGTGGTCTTCGGCGGCTTCGCCCCGGCCGAGCTGGCCGCCCGCATCGACGACGCCAAGCCGCGGGTCGTCCTGTCCGCGTCGTGCGGCGTCGAACCCACCCGGGTCGTGCCCTACAAGCCGTTCCTCGACGCGGCGATCGAGCGGTCGGAGCACAAGCCGGACCGCTGCGTCATCCTCCAGCGGGAGCAGGGGTCGGCCGAGCTCGGCGAGCGCGACGTCGACTGGCAGGACTTCATCTCGAGCGAGGCGGCCCGGAACGGCGCCGAGTGCGTCGAGGTCGAGGCCACCGACCCGCTCTACATCCTCTACACGTCGGGCACGACCGGGAAACCGAAGGGCATCGTCCGCGACAACGGCGGTCACGCGGTCGCCCTGCGCTGGTCGATGGAGCACGTCTTCGGCGTCCATCCGGGGGAGACCTGGTTCACGGCCAGCGACGTGGGGTGGGTGGTCGGCCACTCCTACATCGTCTACGCGCCGCTGCTGACCGGGTGCACCACCGTTCTCTACGAGGGAAAGCCGGTCGGCACCCCGGACGCCGGCGCCTTCTTCCGGGTGGTGGCCGACTACGGCGCGGTGGCGATGTTCACCGCCCCCACGGCATACCGCGCCATCAAGAAGGACGACCCCCGCGGCGCCCTGATGAGCGGGCACGACCTCTCGTCCCTGCGCACCCTGTTCCTCGCGGGCGAGCGGCTCGATCCGGACACCTGGCAGTGGGCCACCGACCGGCTCGGCGTGCCGGTCGTCGACAACTGGTGGCAGACCGAGACCGGCTGGCCGATCGCCAGCAACCCCCGGGGCATCGAGGAGCTGCGAATCAAGCCCGGCTCGCCTTCGGTGCCCGTGCCGGGGTATGCCGTGCGGGTCCTCGACGAGCGCGGAGCCGAGGTGGCGGCCGGCGTCGAGGGGGCGATCTGTCTTCGGCTGCCGATGCCCCCGGGGACGCTGCCGACGCTCTGGGGTGACGACGAGCGCTACGTCGCCTCGTACCTCTCGGCGTTCGAGGGCTACTACCTGACCGGCGACGGCGGGTATCTCGACGAGGACGGCTATCTCTACGTCATGGGTCGGACCGACGACGTCCTCAACGTCGCCGGGCACCGGCTGTCGACCGGGTCGATCGAGGCGGCGCTGGCGGGTCACGAGGCGGTTGCGGAGTGCGCGGTGATCGGCGTCGCCGACGAGGTCAAGGGGCAGGTGCCCAGGGGTCTCGTCGTCCTCAAGTCGGGCATCGATGGGGACGCCGACGGCTCGCGGATCTGCGCCGAGCTCGTTGCCCGGGTCCGGTCAGAGGTCGGGGCGGTTGCAGCCCTGCGGCAGGTCGACATCGTCGCGGCCCTGCCGAAGACGAGGTCCGGCAAGATCCTGCGCAGGACGATGCGCGAGATCGCCGACGGGGCCTCGCCCGCGGCGCCGCCGACGATCGAGGACGCCGCCGTCCTCGAGGCCCTCGGCCCCGTCCTGCGGCCGGCGACGTAGCGAGGGCCGCCGGTCGGACAGCCCCCTGGCCCGGACGCTGGGTGTTCGTGCGACAGGATGTCTCGTTTGGTGCGTCGGGAGCCGCCGGGGCCGGCGACCCCCTCGACGGCGGAAACGAGACACTGTGTCTCTTCAACGCCCACTGCGCGGGACGAGTGCCGGCCTGCGCGAACCCGATCGCCCGACCCGTCTCGGCGAAGTGCCCGACCGGCGTAATGACAGGATCGGCGGGTGGCCGGTGTCCTGGAGGGGTTCGCGACGATCGCCGTCGTCGTCGGGCTCGGCTTCGTGCTGGCCCACTTCGAGATCCTCGACGTCCCGGCCCAGCTCATCCTCTCGCGGTTGGCGTTCTACGTCGCGTCTCCGGCCCTGCTCATCGTCGTCATGTCGCGCACGCCGATCCGGGCGATCTTCTCGGCGAACCTCGTCGCGTCGTTCGCCAGTGTCGTTCTCACCGTGGCGCTCTACCTCGCCATCGCGCGGTGGCGGTGGAGACCGCCGCTCGGTGAGTCGGTCATCGGCAGCCTCTGCGCGGCATACGTCAATGCCGGCAACCTCGGGCTGCCCATCGCGCTCTACGTCCTCGGCGACATCGCCCTGGTGGCCCCCACGCTGCTCATGCAGCTGCTCGTCCTCACGCCGGTGGCGATGGCGCTGCTCGACAGTGAGGCCGGTGGCCGGCGGCCGATGCTCGGGGTCAGCCTCCTGCGCGTCCTGCGGAACCCGATCACGGCCGGCGCGCTCATCGGAGTGCTCGCCTCCCTCGTCGGCGGCCACCTGCCGTTGCTCGTCATCCAGCCCATCGAGCTCGTCGGCAACATGGCCGTCCCGGCGATGCTCATCGCCTTCGGGATCTCGCTGCGTCGCGGCCCCAGACCGGGAGCCGGAGGATCATGGCCCCACGTCGGCACGGTCGTCGCGCTCAAGCTGGTCGTCCAGCCGGTCGCCGCGGTGTCGGTCGGTCATCTTCTCGTCGGGCTGCACGGCCGCGCGCTCTTTGCGGCGGCCGTGACGGCGGCGCTGCCCACGGCGCAGAACATCTTCGTCTACGCCAACCGCTACAACCGGGGCCTGTTCCTGGCCCGGGACGCGATCTTCGTCAGCACGTTCCTCTCGGTCCCGGTCATCCTGCTCATCGCCGTGCTGTTCGGCTGAGGTCGGAGCCCCCCTCGATCGTCAGAGGTGGGCTGCGGCGCCGTCGAGGACGGAGCGCAGGCGCGAGGTGATGTCGGCGAACTCGGGCTCGCCGATGATCAGCGGCGGCGCGAGCTGGATCACCGGGTCGCCGCGGTCGTCGGCGCGGCAGTAGAGGCCCGCGTCGAAGAGCGCCCGGGACAGGTAGCCGCGCAGCAGCCGCTCCGACTCGTCGTCGTCGAACGTCTCGCGAGTCTCCTTGTCCTTGACCAGCTCGATGCCGTAGAAGTAGCCCTCACCGCGGACGTCCCCGACGATCGGCAGGTCGAGGAGGGTCTCGAGGTGCGCCCGGAACTTCGGGGCGTGCTCCCGCACGTGCTGGTTGAGGCCCTCGCGGTCGAAGATGTCGAGGTTGGCCATCGCCACGGCGGCCGAGACCGGGTGCCCGCCGAAGGTGTAGCCGTGCGGGAACGACGTCGTGCCCTTGCGGAAGGGTTCGAAGAGGCGGTCGCTGGCGATCATCGCGCCGATGGGGGAGTAGCCCGAGGTCATGCCCTTGGCGCAGGTGATGATGTCCGGCACGTAGCCGAAGTCGTCGCAGGCGAACATCGACCCGATCCGGCCGAACGAGCAGATGACCTCGTCGGACACGAGGAGGACGCCGTACTCGTCGCAGATCTCGCGCACCCGCTCGAAGTACCCGGGCGGCGGCGGGAAGCAGCCGCCGGAGTTCTGCACCGGCTCGAGGAAGACCGCAGCCACGGTGTCCGGCCCCTCGAACTCGATGGCCTCGGCGATCCGGTCCGCCGCCCACAGCCCGAAGGCCTTCGGGTCGTCACGCAGGGCCAGCGGGGCGCGGTACTGGTTTGTGTTCGGGACCTTGAAGGCGCCCGGCACGAGCGGCTCGAACATCTCCTTGGCCGCGGGGATACCGGTGATCGACAGGGCTCCCTGCGGCGTGCCGTGGTAGGCAACCGCACGGCTGATCACCTTGTGCTTGCCGGGTTTCCCGACGAGCTTGAAGTACTGCTTGGCCAGCTTCCACGCACTCTCGACGGCCTCGCCGCCACCGGTCGTGAAGAACACCCGGTTGAGGTCGCCGGGGGCGCCGTTGGCCAGGCGCTCGGCGAGCTCGATCGCCCTCGGGTGGGCGTAGGACCAGAGGGGAAAAAAGGCGAGCTGCTCGGCCTGCCTGGCCGCGGCCTCGGCGAGCTCGGTCCGTCCGTGCCCGACCTGGACGACGAACAGCCCGGCGAGGCCGTCGATGTACTCCTTGCCGCGGTCGTCCCAGATCCGGTGCCCCTCGCCGCGGACGATGACCGGCACCTGCCCCCCGAGCCCGCCGTTCTCGACCGGCTCGTAGACCGAGTGGCGGGTGAAGTGGCCCCAGAGGTGGTCCCGGGCGGCGTCCGCGTATGCCGTGCCGGCCGGTGTGCGGGCAATGTCCCCTTCCGCGGCGGGCTGGGGGACGGGCGTGGGCTGTGTGGTCATCTGGTCCCCCAGTTGTAGTGCTGCTTGTTCAGCTTGAGATAGACGAAGGTCTCCGTGGACCGCACGCCCGGGAACGTGCGGATGTGCTGGGTGAGCAGCTCGAGCAGGTGCTCGTCGTCCTCGCAGACGACCTCGACGAGCAGGTCGAAGCTGCCGGCGGTCGTCACGACGTAGGAGACCTCGGGCAGCCTGCCCAGCGCCTCGGCCACTGGGTCGAGGTCGCCCTCGGCCCGGATGCCGATCATGGCCTGGCGACGGAACCCGACGTGCAGCGGGTCGGTGACGGCGACGATCTGCATGACGTCGGCATCGAGGAGCTTCTGCACGCGCTGGCGCACCGCCGCCTCGGACAGACCCACCCTCGCCGCGATGACGGCATACGACCGGCGCCCGTCCTCCTGGAGCTGCTCGATGATCGCCTTGGCGACGTCGTCGAGGGGGACCGGACGTCTCGTGGCTGGTGCCCTCGTCGACGTGGTCATGACCTCATCCTACGACGGAATCAGTTGTCCTGTGAGCAGACAACGCCGAAATCGTCACTTCCGACCGAGATGGCTGCGCAAAACATCGGCGCACGGGATAGGGTCGCACCATGACCGAGCCACGTGTCCTGCGCAACTTCGTCGGCGGACGCTACGTCGAGCCCGAGACCGGCGCCACGAGCGAGATCGTCGACCCTTCGACGGCCCGGGTCGTCGCGACGGCGCCGCTGTCGTCGCCCGCCGACGTCGACGCCGCCTACGCCGCCGCGGCAACGGCCTTTCAGACCTGGGGAGAGACCACTCCGGGCGAGCGCCAGCACGCCCTGCTCAGGTTCGCCGACGCCATCGAGGCGCGAGCCGACGAGCTCGTCCGGCTCGAGGGGGAGAACACCGGAAAGCCGCACGCCCTGACCGCCAGCGAGGAGGTCCCGCCGATGCTGGACCAGATCCGCTTCTTCGCGGGAGCGGCTCGCGTCCTCGAGGGCAGGGCCTCGGCCGAGTACCTCAAGGGACACACCTCGTGGGTGCGGCGCGAGCCGGTCGGCGTCATCGGCCAGGTCACGCCGTGGAACTACCCGATGATGATGGCCGTCTGGAAGATCGCCCCGGCCCTCGCTGCCGGCAACACGGTCGTCCTCAAGCCGAGCGACACGACGCCCGAGACGACCCTGCTCCTCGCCGAGATCGCGTCCGAGTTCCTCCCGGCCGGGACGTTCAACGTCTTGACCGGGGGCCGGGACACCGGCCGCGCCCTGGTCGAGCACCGCACGCCCGCGATGGTGGCGATCACCGGGTCGGTGCGGGCCGGCATACAGGTGGCCGAGTCGGCGGCCAGGGACGTCAAGCGCGTGCATCTCGAGCTCGGGGGCAAGGCGCCGGTCATCGTGTTCGACGACGCCGACATCGAGGCGGCGGTCGAGGGCATCGCCGTGGCTGGCTACTTCAACGCCGGACAGGACTGCACCGCCGCGACCCGGGTGCTCGCCTCCCCGAGGATCCACGACGACTTCGTCGCGGCACTCGGCGACTACGCCCGCAGCCAGGCGAAGGTGGGTATGCCGGACGACGACGACGCGCTCTTCGGCCCGGTGAACAGCTCGGGCCAGCTCGAGCGGGTCCAGGGCTTCCTCAGCCGGCTGCCCGACCACGCCCGCATCGGGGCGGGGGGCTCGCGCGTCGGCGGCCTCGGGAACGGCTTCTTCCTCGAGCCGACCGTGGTCTCGGGCCTTCGCCAGGACGACGAGGCCGTCCAGGACGAGATCTTCGGGCCGGTCATCACGGTGCAGCAGTTCACCGACGAGGCGGAGGCCATCCGCTGGGCCAACGGCGTCGACTACGGGCTCGCCTCGAGTGTCTGGACCAGGGACTTCGGTCGGGCGATGCGGGTCTCCAAGGCGCTGGACTTCGGCTGCGTCTGGATCAACACCCACATCCCCCTGGTCGCCGAGATGCCGCACGGCGGGTTCAAGCGCAGTGGCTACGGCAAGGACCTGTCGATGTACGGGTTCGAGGACTACACCCGCGTCAAGCACGTCATGGCCAATCTCGACAGCTGAGAGTCGCCCCTAGGATCGTCGGATGACGCGCTACGGCAGCCAGTACGGCCCGGACGTCACCTTCCTCGGTGTCGAGCGGTGCGACCTGGACGATCCGAGCTCGTATGCCGGGGCGGACGTCGTCATCCTCGGCGCACCGTTCGACGGTGGCACCTCACACCGGCCGGGCACCCGCTTCGGGCCGCAGGCGATCCGGATGACCGACTACCTTCCGCACGACGGGGCACGTCCGTCGCTGGCCCTGCGGACCGACGGTCTACGCGACCTGCGGGTGCTCGACGCCGGCGACGTGGAGATGTTCTCCGGGGACATCGAGGTCGCCCTGCCGGCGCTGGAGAGGGCCGTCGAGAAGGTCGCCCGCTCGCGCGCGATCCCCGTCATCCTCGGCGGGGACCACTCGATCGCCTATCCCGACGCGAAGGGCGTGGCGAACGTCCTCGGCCACGGGCGGGTCTCGATGATCCACTTCGACGCCCACGCCGACACCGGGGACATCGAGTTCGGCTCGCTGTGGGGCCACGGCCAGCCCATGCGCCGGTTGCTCGAGTCCGGTGCGCTGCGAGGTGACCGGTTCCTGCAGATCGGGCTCCGGGGCTACTGGCCGCCACCGGAGACGCTGGACTGGATGGCCGGCCGGCAGATGCGCTCCTACGAGATGACCGAGATCGGGCGCCGCGGCCTCGACGCGTGCCTGAGCGAGGCCTTCGCCATCGCCGTGGACGACTGCGACGGGGTCTTCCTCTCGGTGGACATCGACGTCTGCGACCCCAGTCATGCCCCGGGCACCGGCACCCCGGAACCCGGCGGGCTCAGCGCACGTGAGCTGCTCGACGCCGTGCGTCGCAGCTGTCTGGAGCTGCCCGTCGTCGGCGTCGACGTCGTCGAGGTCAGCCCGCCGTACGACCACGCCGACATCACCGCTGCCCTGGCGAACCGGGTGGTGCTGGAGGCCCTTTCGGCGATCGCCCGCCGTCGTGCCGACGAGCGCGACGGCACGAGCTGGGATCCGTCCCAGCCGTTGCTCACCGGCCGCCGCAACCCGCAATCCCGGGAGTCCTAGGCTGCGAGGGACACCAAGGAGGCTTGCCCATGCCATTGACCCAGACGTCGCTCATCCGGTCCGTCCCGAAGGGGCTGTTCATCGGCGGCACCTGGCGGAACTCCTCCGACGGGGCCACACTCGCCGTCGAGGACCCCGCCACCGGTCGCACTCTGACCGACGTCGCGGACGCGACCGTGGCCGACGGTCGGGCCGCCCTCGAGGCGGCCGCGGCCGCCCAGTCGTCCTGGGCCACGACGCCGCCGCGCGACCGCAGCGAGATCCTGCGCACGGCATACGAACGCATCACAGCCCGCACGGAGGAGTTCGCCCTCTGCATGACCCTCGAGATGGGCAAGCCGCTGGCGGACTCACGCGCCGAGGTCGTCTACGGCGCCGAGTTCTTCCGGTGGTTCGCGGAGGAGGCCGTGCGGATCCACGGTCGTTACGCCGTCGCGCCCAACGGGGCGACCCGGCTGATGACGATGAAGCAGCCGGTCGGCCCCACCCTGATGATCACCCCGTGGAACTTTCCGCTGGCGATGGGCACCCGCAAGATCGGCCCGGCCATCGCCGCCGGCTGCACCATGGTGGTCAAGCCGGCGAGCCAGGCGCCGTTGACCATGCTGCTCCTTGCCGAGCTGCTCACCGACGCAGGCGTGCCGGCCGGCGTCCTCAACGTTCTCACGACGAGCCGCACGCAGGAGGTCATCGAGCCGCTGGTCCGGGACTCGCGCCTGCGCAAGCTGACCTTCACCGGGTCCACCGCGGTGGGCAAGATGCTCGTGGAGCAGTCCGCCGAGCAGCTGCTACGGCTCTCGATGGAGCTCGGCGGCAACGCACCGTTCCTCGTCTTCGAGGATGGCGACGTCGAGCGGGCCGTCGAGGGGGCGATGCTCGCCAAGATGCGCAACATCGGGGAGGCCTGCACCGCGGCCAACCGGTTCTACGTCCACGAGGCGGTGGCCGAGGAGTTCTCCCGCAAGTTCGCC
>JAABUY010001800.1_pt1 | contig 27400 bp, 22 predicted proteins | sample 5560271 | NCBI WGS metagenome assembly JAABUY01 (sample SAMN10711886, study PRJNA513374) | rock metagenome | isolation source: Antarctica rocks | place: Antarctica: Victoria Land, University Valley | reverse complement strand
ACGCGTCATACAATCTGCAAAAAGTCGACTGAAAAGACTTTGATGAGCATTTGCAAAAGACGAAAGACAAAATGATTGTCAAGATGCAAAGAATCACGAGTTTAGAAGCAAAAGTCATTTACTTGACTGAATGCATCAAGAATACAGTGAAATTATTCGTATTTAAACAGCGAATATGCGTAAAATCAAAATTCTGATGAAACAATGAGCTCATCGAAATGTGAAAGACGCTGTCGTCAAAAAAGCGAACCTGAAAAAGATGCAGAAATGACGATGCATGAGCAGAGATAGTGCAAATGCGAAATTCGTATCATGATGCAATAAAGCTGATCAAAAACCAATTCTGAACCAATTTTTTAAACGTCAAAGAAAAAGAAGTGTTTCAGACATACAAGTTCACTAAATCACGTTTAATTGAAAAGCTATCTTCGATACAAAACTTGCAAAAAGAATTGCAAATTGAATTTAATAAAAAGTGCGAGACATTTCTGAAAGCAATGTACTCATCATCTTCGAAAATTCAAATCAATGAAGAATTACTATCGAACGAAAGTATACAGTAATCAAGAGTTATCGAAGGAAAAATCAAGCACGCTATTAACTTCTCAGCACTCAGAAAAGCATTCGAATCAGATAATATGTCATTCGTAATCATACAGCGAGCGTACAAAAGCATATCGAAAAACTTCAATTTAGTGTACTCAGATTTGATTGAAAACAATTATCATTCGAAGATATGACGTGAAGACACGAGAATTATTCTGAAAAAATCAGACAAGTCGAATTATTCAATTTCAAAGACATATAGAATTATTACACTATTAAACTGTTTAGACAAAGTAGCAGAAAAAATAATAGTAATGCAACTGTCTTACACAGCTGAAATTAACGACAAGCTGCTGAATTTTGATCAAATGAGAGACAGAAAACAAAGATCAGCTATAAATGCAGTACTATATCTAGTACATGATGTGCAAATGACAAAAAGTCGCGAAAACACGCTTATCTGTTTACTTCTAGATGTCAAAGAAGCTTTTAATCATGTTGCGTTGAAACAACTGGTCAAAATATTGATTAAATTGAAAATATCAATCAATTTAATCAATTGAGTAAAATGCTTCTTACAAAATCGAGTTATTGACTTAGCATTTGATGATGAAAGTCAGAAATCAAAGAAAATAATCACAGAAATATTGCAAGATTCATCTATTTCGCTTATTTTATTTCTAATTTATATTCGATACTTATTTTCAAAGATTCACGTCAAGATTGAAAATCTACAGTCACTCAGCTACATTGACGATGTAGCACTATACGTGAAGAGAAAGAATATTGATAAGAATGTAAAAACGCTGAAAAATGCAGCAAAAATCGCTTTTACATGAGCAAAGAAAAACGCAGTGCAATTCAATGACTCAAAATCTGAATTGATACACTTTGAAAGTCACAAAACAACACTCAATCAAATGATTATTCTACTCAATAACATGATCATAAAATCAAAAACATGCGTACAATGATTAAAAGTTTAACTGAATTGAAAGCTCAACTTCAAAGTTCATGTGCAATTGAAAATCGCGACAGTCACAAGAACGCTACACTCATTGTTTAAATTAATGAATAGCGAGTGAGAACTAAATGTCAAATCAAAAAAAGCAGTTATATCTGACATGTGTCACATCTATTAGTGATTATGACGTCAAAATATGATAAAATAATCAAAAAAGCTACTTAGTCAAATTTCGCAAACTGCAAAACGCTGCATTACGTAAAATTCTGAGTGTGTTTCAAACATCATCAATAAATGAGTCGACAACGAGATTTACCTGTACAAGATGCTGACTATGAATCTTCTGCAAGCTATGCTTGTCAGAAGAGCTGAACAATCTCATCAACATTGACAAAGCAGTAACAGCGCTTTACTCATGCGTTGAGCTCACACACAGTCGAAAAGCGAGGCAATGACAACGCGATCATCAGCGCATTGAAGCTCGCACATACACAGAATGACAGCAACGTCTTTGCATACATGCTGCAGCTCATATACGACATATACACATATATTGCGAAGGCACGACTCAGCTTTTGCACACATACAGACAGACGTGATGCAGTAAATCGATCGATTTTTCGCATTTTCAGGCCGATTTACACGCAGCGCAATCACACACAGAGCAGTAACAGCGTCTTATTCACACGTTGAGCTCATATACAACATACACACATATACTGCAAAGACATGATTCAGCTTTTGCGCATCTACACGTCTGCGTGATGCAGTAAATCGATCGATTTTTCGCTTTATCAGATCAATGTACATGCGTCGCAATCACATACACTGCGAAGACACGACACAGTCTTTGCTCATATACACAGAACGACAGCAACGTCTTTGCGCACGCGCTGCAACTCATATACGTCACACACACATACACTGCAAAGACACGACTCAGCTTTTGCGCACATACACATCTGTGCGACGCAGTAAATCGATCGATTTCGGTTTTCTGATCGATTTACATGCGTCGCAAATACATAGATCAAAGCTCATCTAGTTCGTTCAGCTGAGTGATCATACAGCGAACTTGAAAGCTTACGTTGAAGTGATCAACTTTCACAACACATCGATCGCTCGTCTAGCTCGCTCAGCTAGATGATCAAACAGCAAATTCGAAAGCTCACGTCGAAGTGATCAGCTTTCACAATTTCGATTTGTCTATATGATTACTTGATTATATAAACATGTTGCGCGCTCGTATGCGCACTCTAACGATCTGACTGCTCAATGAGAAGATATACAGCAGCGATTATAACTAGATTACATGTAATTTAGCATACACACAGCGCTTCAGTGCTACTATTTAAATAGATAGCATCGTGTTTCATAGTCTTAGACTGCATAAGCACGTAAAACTTGAAGAAATAAAAAAAAATTCATCAATAGATGCTATGCAAATAGAAGTCGAAATTTCGTTGATGAAGATATGATTAAATCAAAAGTGCAAGAACTATGCAATTTGAATAGTTAAGTTATTGAAAAAACATTCTATTAGAAAAAGAACATCTATTACATACTCATCTCAATACTCTATTGAATTGAATCTAGATCTGAATGCATCAAAATATCTGAACTGAAACGAGATGAAGACGAATGTATCTTGAAAAGTTAAGAAGTGCAAAGATAGATTCACGCAGATATATTGAATATTGAACAAAGTGCAAAAAACACTGAATTCAATAAAAGAAATCGAAATTTCTCACTTCAAGAAATCATGAGAGCAAGAAATCAAGCATTTAGCAAAACTTCAAATCGAATTTGCAAAAGACGAAACTTGCGACATGATCAATACACACTATAGAAAATTAGAAAGAATTGTCAAAAAGGCGAAAAACATAGTGATGTACACAGACGCATTGCAAATTCGAAAAAAGATAGCAGAAGTTGAAACAGAAATTGAAATGACAGTGATATTTACGCATGAACTCGTTAGATGCAGCAAAGCGACAAGCGTTTCAGGAAAAATCATCATAACAAAAGCGAAACTGCAAGCTATTAGCGATGCAATCGCAATGTGCAGCGAAAAAGCATTCAAAAACAACGAAATTTGAGTGTACATGAACAGTCAAATGACTTTGCAAAGACTAAATGCAAAGAGCAACGTCAATGCGAGATTATTCGATGACATACGACAAAATTTGATCAATTTACGTCAGAAACAATGTCAAATTTGCATACAGTGAATATCAAGTCGCAAAAACATTATTGAAAACGAAAAAGCAGATCAAATGATCAAAATTGCTGCTCAAGAAGTATCAGTTATCGACAACATGAAAGCAATCATCATAAGCTTTGTCAAAAAGCAAATTTGCAAAGAGACGAAATTACAATGATTAGAGATCTGAAAAAGCAGTATCAAAAAGGAAAATCAGTATCAAAAGATCATATCAAATGTGAATCTAAGTCATAAATCACTAAAAGAGCTGAGAAAAATCAATAGACTAACGTTTTCAATCTTTATTCAGCTGAAAATGAAACATGACTATTTCAAGAGCTATTTGCATTGATTATCAGAGAATAATTCAAACAAATGCTATGAAATATGCAATGCAAGACAAACGTTGAAGCATTTACTGCTGAACTGCAGACATTATAGAGCAAAGCAGAGAAAATTTAAGGAAAAAGCTCAGCTCAAAAACACAGACATCATATTGACACTGTTCATCATCAAGATTGAAAGAATTGCAACACTAAAGTATTTGAAAAATACTCGAATTACGACGAGAAAATGACTATTAGAAACGAAAGAGTAGAACGCGAAGAGTGCGAAGAAACAAAGAAAAATGAAAGTATGATTACGAGAATTGAAGCGAGAGCGCTTGTATATGTAAACTATCGATGTGATTGATTAACGAAAAGATATAAAGCAGCGACTTTGATCAGGTTACATGTAACGTAGCACACACACAGCGTCTAGACAGTGTCATAGTCATAGACTGCATGCACTTAATGAAGAAAAAGAAAAAAAATATTTAATGCTAATATTAAAACATTCATCATATTAATTTTATTACAAACACAGTCAACAATCATCTCTTGTTTACACATCATTTCTTGTTTACATCGTACTTCACTTTGCTTTCACTCAACTCGATAGTCTCAATTTTTCAAATCATTGTCAGTTAATATACATCATGACTCATTGCAAGCAAACAAATAATGCATTTAGATAATGCATTTCTTGTTGCGCATTACTGACAGACTTAATATAGAATGAAAGTTTAAAAATGCATTGCATGATGATTTAAGAATCTCAATTCATGATGATATGACATCAGATAATTGAATCACGAATGAATCAAAAGCAGACTTCAAGACTCTATTTGAAAGTAAGATCAATAAAGTTCAGAAGATAATGCAAACAGATAATGCATCAAGCTATCAACAGTTAATTTATCATGATAGTTAAAGAGAAAATGAAAGTCAAAAATCATCATACTTTAAAAGTATCTTGATGAATTGACACATAGAAGTTAAATCAGAGACTAGAATCAGAGATTGAGTTGAAGATCAGATCTGAGTTAGCTCTGAAACTCTGTGACTTTGTCAAGACATCATTTAAATCACGTCATATCTTCGACTTAATATGTCATGAGTTATATTGTGTTCAACTTGACAATGCTTGACAAACTCTTTATAGTTGATTAATTCTCTTGATTCATCAAGAGCTTCTTAATAATTAGCTCTATCATAATATATATTCATTCTGTGTCTGCTTAAAATATCACATTGTCATATCACTCTTATAGATTTCGTCTATTTATTTAGTAGACTTAATCATCACAGTTCTAATTATTTTAAACTCTTCTTAAAGATGACGATTTAATATTCAAGCATGACAACAGTAATGTAATCATAACAGAATCACAATGATGATGTCTTGATCTTGCAAGACATTATATCAGAAAACAAACGTCACATAATGAAATTAGAAAGTAAAGAAGCAGAAGATGAACTCTTTCTTGATATTAATAAACAGCTAACTTGAGCAATGCTTTGATGCAATGAACTGTGAAAGAAACAGAAGTTAGCAACTATTCAATCAAAGATTGAGATTCTGAAAGTCATCGAAACAACGAAGAAAAGTCATTAAGCTTTCACTTGAGCTTTCATGAAGAATTTGAACAATCTATGCATCGTCTTCATAATGTCAATAAAGATGAAATAAAGTCTTTATGAAATCATTTTGCAAAAGCGAAGACTCTCAATGTCTTTGAAGAAGTATCATGACAAAATCATCAAAGAACATAAAGAGTGAATTCGTGATGTCAAAATCTCATTTCAAACTATCTCTTGATATTTTGAAAAAGATGAGAAAAAGATTTTATACTGCATGATCTATTTTAAGAATGAATCAAAGAAACTTTGATTCAATCATGAAGAGACTATGTCTGCAGCTCAGCAGATGTGATTCAATTTTATTAACTTTCTTCTGAACATAATTAAGAATTCAATGAATTGAAGCATAAACATGACTCAGCAGTATGCAAATACATTGCAACGTTCAGATCAGATGATACAAACGTTTGCAGTTTATCTGAGCACTTTGAAACATTAACTTTCATTATATAGTGATGAGCATAAGTAAGCTCATTTATTTATCAAGTTAAGATCTAAGCTGCATGTGATTATTACTAATGTTCAGTCAATTTCTATCACATGAGATGAATTAATTAATCTTGTCACTTAATTGAAAATAAATCTATGAAAAGAACACATTTTGTCATTGAAATGATCTTGAGACAAGAACTTGCATGATCAAGACAGAGTCAATAAGAAGACTTATTCAAAGTGAAAGAAATTTTATTAATTAACTAAATTCAATTTTTCATTAAAGATAAGCTCACATACTTCATCATGTTATAGCAAGAATTTGTTTAACATAACGTGTTACATATGTAATTGAAAGAATCATTACTTTACTGATTGTAAAGATAAAAAGATCAAGAATAAATCAAAAGAATCTGATGTAAATCAAGTATTCATTGATTCAATATTGCATATGAGTTGTTTCAAGATTTTGAAAAAAAACAAGCTTTTGATGAACACTTCAAATCATCAAGAAAAAAACAAGAAGTTCTCTTTGTAAAGACTTTTATATATAAAGAGCATGTAATTCAGAAAGATCAGAAGACAGAAACAAAAATTCATATGAATATCAATATTGAGATGAACGTGATTAGTCAACATTTCATCATCAAGCAAGATATGTCATTGCTGAACATTGATCTCTTAAGATTTATCTTAATGAATGATCAGAATGTTTATTGCTATGATGTTTATGAGATGTGTTATTAACTTATAAACAGCTGAGACATAAAAAGAGAAGATATAAGTATCTTTTATGCTATCAACAAGAAAGAATCTTTCTTGATCTTAAGCATGTTGAATATGCAATTCAAGTGTATTTGAATAAACATGATCATAAGAACATAACGTTTCAATATGAATGAGCATATGTTCAAGTTATTCATCGCAGAAGATTTTGCAAAAGCTCTACAAGATAAGTTTACTGTATATGCTTTTATCATGATTAACGTCGTTAAAGAATCAATCGTTGAACATCAAGTGAAAGCAATAAATAATGTGATGAGTTATATCACAAACGTGTTCAAAATGCAGACTTTATTTGTTGAATTGAAAAAGTATGAAGATGTATTCTCAACAAAGAATGCAAACAAACTGTCTTTGCATGAAGATGATGATCATGCAATCGAAATCACTGCAAAGTCATCATATGAATCATTGTATAATTTGTCAAACACAGAATTAATGACTCTGAGACAGTATTTAAATGATGTCTTGACGAAAGAATGAATTAAGCACTTCGTTAACTCAACTAACGCATTTATACTATTTATTCTCAAAAAGAATAATAGTCTTCATTTATGCATGAACTATTGAGATCTGAATAAGATCACTGTCAAGAATCATTACTCGCTGTCTTTAATTAGTGAAACTTTAAACAAACTCAATCAAGTCAAGCAGTTCATTAAATTGAATCTGAAGAATGTGTATCATCATCTCAAAATTCAACGTGAAGATGAGTGAAAAACAACGTTTTATACTCATTATGATCACTTCAAATATATGATCATGTCATTTAATTTAATCAATGCATCTGTCATCTTTCAAACTTATATTAATAAAATCTTGACAAAGCTTTTAAATAACTTTTGTGTTGTTTATTTAAATGACATTCTAATCTTCTTTATAAAGAAAATTGATCACGTAGATCACATGAAGCAGATTCTAAAAAGATTAAGAAAGTTCAAGCTATATGCTAGCTTGAAGAAGTGTACATTCTTTATCATTAAAGTGAACTTTCTAGAATTTGTCATATTCACAAAGAGTGTTTCAATGAATTTAAGTAGAATAAACATCATCAAAACATGACTCAGATTGAAGATGTATCAAAAAATACAAGTTTTTCTGAGATTTATCAATTTCTATCGACATTTTATACATCACTACTTTCAGATAGCAGAGTCTTTAACAAAACTGTTGAAAGATAGTGTAAAAGATGTAAAAATAAACTCATTTATATGATTGAGCGAAGTGAAACAAGCATTTAATCAGCTTCACAACATCTTTATGAGAACATCTATATTGAGACACTTTGATTCAGAGCAACATATATGCATTGAGATCAACGCATTTAATTATGCAGTCGCGAATATCTTGTCTCAGTCAGATGACGAAGATCAATGACATTTGATTGCATTCTGATTCAGAATGATGATAAACATTGAAAGAAACTATGAGATACATGATCAGAAGCTTCTAGTCATAGTAGCAATGTTTAAACACTGACAACACTATGTAGAAAACAATTATCATACTGTTGAAGTTCTGACTGATCATAATAATCTAAAGAGTTTTATGAATGTTCAAAAGTTAAATGAAAGATAAGTCAAATGAATCATGAGATTGTTGATTTGCAACTTTGAAATAGCACATAAATCAGAAAAGATAAACTTAATTAATGTGTCATTGAGACGATTTGATTATAAGAGTGAGAACATTTCTGTGAATTGTTTATTGCTTACTTTGCAGCGAAAGCTGACTAGAATAGAAAGCTTAAATAGCTTTATATTCGTAGCAATCAGAGAACTATACTGTATATGAGTGATTAACAATGTCGAGAAAACGTTCGTTCACAGTATAAGTATGAACAGATATTTAGCAGAATATGTTGAAAGCAGACTGCAAGATGAAATTCACTGATGAACATAAGTGATAAATGATGTCAAGAAGATGTTTATTCACAGTGTCAGTGAAAAAAAATATTTCGTGAAACATGTTGAAAGCAGATTGCAAGATGAAATCTACTGTATATGAGTGATTAACGAAGTTAAGAAAATATCTGTTCACAAAGTTAATGAAAACACAAGTATATGTTCAGCAATGCATGTCAAAAGTATGTTGTTGAAAATTATGATTTTAGCAATGCAAGAAATGCATCTAAATGAAGTACATTTCTCAAGAGATAAAATCTCTCAATTCAAATTAACAACTTCAAGAAGAACAGATGTTGAAACATCAATTCATAAAGATTGCAACATAGATGAGAAACAGCTTAATTCTGTTGCTGAAACTGTTAATTGCAAACAACTCATTTTACATGCAATTGTCAAAGTATTGACAATTCATGAAATGACATTCAACTTTAGTAGTAAATTCATAGTTGAGCTCATCAAGATTTTACAGCAAGAAGATGAATTAACTGTAAAATTAAAAGCAGATGAGATGATGAATATATGAAAGAATGACATCAAAGCTTGAACATTGAATAGTCAAGAAATAATAAAGTACAATAAATATTGTATGTTTCAGAAGATCTTTCTGTCAGAGAAGAATTATTGAAACGTTATCATGATGACTTGTTAGTGAAACATTTTGATGCTGACAAGATTAGCGAGCTATTAAATTGCAAATATTACTGAAAAAGTATGATCAAGAATGTCAAAGAGTATATAAATACTTGTGACATTTGTCAGAGAGTAAAGATGAAACGTCACTTATCATATGACAAGTTGAGATTGTTACTTCAATTTACAGATTTCTGAAAAGAAATCACTACGAATTTCATAACAGATCTGTCGCTTAGTAAATGAAAAAAAGTCATGTATGACTCAATTTTTGTGATAGTTGATCATTACATGAAGATAATGTGTTATCTGTTTACGAAAAAAAACTCTGACTGTTGTAGAGTTAGCAGAGTTGTTCTTCAAAAAAATTGCTTTAAAATATGAAATTTCAAGTGATATAATCATCAATAAAAATAGTTTATTTATTAATGCATTCTGATCAGATATCTGTTATCACGCAAAGATAAAATGATGATTAAGTATTGTTTTTCATTCACAAATAGACAATCAGACAGAATGACAGAATCAAACGCTGAAACATTATCTATGAATATATTGTTCAGAAAAGCAAGATGACTGAGTTACACTTCTACTTATAGTTGAGTTCATGTATCATCAGATGAAGCACTCTTCATTGAGCTGTAGTTTCTTTAAAGTCATGTATGATTACAAGTCAATCTTTGACATATACATTAAGAATGATGCTATGAAAGAAGAAGTGTCAGCAGCAAAAGAACGCGTTGAAATGCTGCAAAATGTGTAAAACACGTTGATGCAATGATGATAAAACACAATTGATGCTTAGACAAAGTACTATAATCAAAAATATAAGTTTAAGTTTTTTAATGTTGATGATTTAATCATGCTATCAGCAAAAAATCTGAAGTAGAAGAAGTTAAGCAAGAAGCTATCAAATAAAATGTTAAAGCTCTTTCATATATAAGAATTTATAAACAAGCAGATGTATCATCTGAGTCTTTCAATCATTTATAGAATTTATTCTGTCTTTTATGTATTTCTTTTAAAGTTGTATAATCATAAACTAAATGATGATTTTATACTTAAGTATTTTGCTTTCAAGCTTATTGATGATGAATAAGAATGAAAAGTAGAAAAGATTTTACAGAAGTGAAAAAGAAAAAGAATCTTATATTATAAAATACAATGAAAAGAGTATTTCATGAAATATAATCAATAAATATCAAGTGAAGATATGAAAGAAGTCTTGAAGCTTAGAGAAACTTTCAAAATGAGGCTGAAACATGAGTGAAAAGTATAGTTATTCACTTTCAAGCATAAATTCATGATTAGAAAGAAAGAGAATCACTATATTATGATGATTTTCGCTCTTTAATAAAATGATCACATAAAGATATTAATACTTAAACAAAAGAAAAAACATAGACAGAAGAAAAAAGCGCAGAGACGCAAAACATGCTCAATATGAAAGCATAATTTCAGCATAATTACATCAACTTTATCAGTTATCTTTTGTAGAAAATGCAATTATAATCTTCTTCTTCTCACTCATCTCAAGATTTACATTAAGATGTGAGATGAATGAATCAAGAGTGAGCAGATTCATTTATAAATATATTATGTCAGTTATAAAACTGTGATCAAACGATATTGAAATGCAGTAAAATATACAGAATAATGAAACATGTCAAGTGCATCATGAGTAATGTCATTAGTTATCATTACTTCTTTCAGCTGCAGTTTCTGTACATCAAATGACTCAGACTTACGTATGTCATTTAAATGATCTTTCACACATGTTGCAATCATAAACTTCTTTCTCAGTTTCATCTGATTGATCATAAAAATTGCAATAGTGATTATATTATCATTTTCTGATGCAGTCTTGAATACTGTCTCAAGTCAAAAAGACTCATTTAATGTTCAAATGCATATATTCAAGATTTAAGAATTCAAACATAAGCATTTAATGAATGCATTGAATAAGTTTACTTATTGCAATGCATGAAACATATTTGTTTGCACATCAAACACAGCATCAATACATCACTTTTTCATGAAACTTGATATTGCAGCTTTGTGCTATCTCTTCATCATGAAATCTACATGCACATTTAATGTACATTACTTTGTTCAATATCTCAAAAGCATTAGCACTTCTTTCACTAATTCTCATGATTGAAAGCTGAAAAGAATCAGTAACAACATTTAAACGCTGAGTACTTAACTTATCAATCTTCTATTGCTAGAAGTTCAAGATAAATTGAACAAGAGCTTTGATGCTGAGAAAGCATCAGAACTCATTTCATTGTTCATCTTTTCATTAAAGATGTTCAGATCATCTTCAGAATCAACAGATGTAATGAGTTTCAAAACAGAAAATGACATCACATGATTGCAAAAACGTTGAAAAGTAAACTTCTTTGCAATGATCTATGATTGTTAAATTGCAGTCTTGATCAAAGAAATTCAGAATAAACATTGTATATCTTGCTTACATCATCAGCTTTGCTATCAGCTTTGTCATCAGCTTTGTCAATCTTTCATGACTTTGAAGTCATTGAAAATCGAGCATGCATCATCATTTTAATACTTGAAACAGAATTTTTTCAAGTAAAATACTAATATAATTATCTGTATAAACAATTCTTTATCAAAGTTGTAAAAAAGAACTTTGATACAGAATGAAGATAAGATGAAAAGAAGATGAAGATTAAGAGAAACTGAAAGAGCGATAAACAAAACAATGATTATTATTCATTTTTGTTTACACTTTATTGTTTCAATAACACAATTTAATTGAAAGATAAACAATGTTTATGCATTATTCACACACGATTAATGCTGTTATTTACATGCATTATAATTGAAGATGAATCATCATTCAATCAAAAGTTTCTTTTTTTCTTTTTTTCTTATGAAGATTTGAAGATTTTTATCAAGAGCTTCTAGAATGAAATCATAAATATGTATCATCATTTATCAAGATAAATCAAGACATTGATTATTGAGATTGAGAATGAATTCACTTAGAAAAGAAGACAATTGTCATGATGAATTGACACATAAAGATTAAATCAGAGACTAAAGTCAAAGACTGAATCAAAGATTAAATCTGAGTTAGCTTTGAAACTCTGTGACTTTGTCAAAGCATTGTTTGAATCACGTCATATCTTCAACTTAATATATCATGAGTTATGTCATGTTTAACTTGACAATGCTTGACAAACTCTTTATAGTTGATTAATTTTCTTGATTCATCGAGAGCTTCTTAATAATTAGCTCTATCATAATATATATTCATTCTGTGCCTGCTTAGAATATCACATTGTCATATCACTCTTATAGATTTCGTCTATTTATCTAGTAGACTCAATTATCACAAAAAGATATATCATTATCAGAAAGATGTGAATTTATTAATATTAAAAATCTTATTCAAAAGAGTAATTCATGAAATCATGCAGAATGAGATTGATATGAATAAGATGAGTCAAAGAATGAGTGATGCAAATTATAAAATTCAGACTTTGATACTGCTTGCTCTTCAGAAGATTACAGAAACGTTTCTATGTAAATTTCTTGTCAGTAAGTGCATTACTCATTTGCATTATCATTGATGTTTTATAACACTTACTGATATAATGCTTTATATATGCAGATAGCAATCTTCTTGCTATTCATGTCAAGTGAGTAATTCTTCAGTAGAGAAATTTGATATTCATAAAAACTTTGATGCATAATCTTGAAATTCAGTTGAATGCTCAATGAAAATAACATTCATGATATCTTGATCAAATCAAGTTATTTAGCATAGCAATACATTTTATGAACTGCATTATCTTTTTGCATTATTTCATAACTATGTTATCATACTACATACATTAACAATGTAAAAGCAACTTCAAATGAAATAATATTGAACATTTAAACATTAATAAAACATAAAACATTCTGCAAATTTATCTTGAAAGAATCATCAGATTCATTAATCATATTATCTTCTTCTTCTTCTCTGCAATAAATATTTCATGCTTTGATGATAATCTTCTCAGAATTCAAGTTTATGATATGATTATAATATTTAAGAAGCATTATCTGTTCAATTAATTCTGAAGTCATTTGTGATCAATTTTATCAATAAACTCTTCTTGCAAAATTGAATGTTTATTCAATGTTTACAAAGAATATTCTTAATTATTTGAGTCAATCTTGAATAGTTCAAAACGTTGTTTCTTTAATACTTTCATATTGAAAACTTCTTAACAATAGCATTAATGTGAAAATATTGATCATCTTCACTAATAAATACAGAACAACGTTGATTGACAACGAGATTTATCTGTACAAGATGCTGACTACGAATCTTCTGCAAGCTATGCTTGTCAGAAAAGTTGAACAATCTCATCAACAGAGCAGTAACAGCGCGATATGCGCATGTTATGCTCACATACACAGATCAAGCATCGCATTGCGATGCTCACAAACAACAAGATCATGTGATCAAATGATCATGTGATCAAACAACGAACGAAAGTTCACGTTGAAGTGATCAGCTTTTACAATACACAGATCAAGCATTGCATCGTGATGCTCACAAACAACTCAAAGCTTATCTAGTCTGCTTAACTAAATGATCAAACAGTGAATGAAAGCTTACATTGAAGTGATCAACTTTCACAATACATTGATCACTCGTTTAGCTCGCTCAGCTAAATGATCAAACAGCAAATTCAAAAACTCACGTTGAAGTGACTAGCTTTCACAATACACAGATCAAGCATTGCATCATGATGCTCACAAACAACTTAAAACTCATTTAGTCTGCTTAACTAGATGATCAAACAGCGAATGAAAGCTCACGTCGAAGTGATCAGCTTTCACAATACACAGATTGCTCATTTAGTCTGACTAACTAGATGATCAAACAGCAAACAAAAACTCATGTTAAAGTGATCAGCTTTCACAATACACAGATTGCTCATTTAGTCTGACTAACTAGATAGTTAAACAGCAAACGAAAGTTCACATTGAAGTGATCAGCTTTCACAATACACAGATTGCTCATTTAGTCTGACTAACTAGATAGTTAAACAGCAAACGAAAGTTCACATTGAAGTGATTAGCTTTCACAATACACAGATTGCTCATTTAGTTTGACTAATCAGATGATTAAACAGCAAACGAGAGCTTATGTTGAAGTGATCAGCTTTCACATACACAGATCGAGCATTGCATTGCGATGCTCACAAACAACTTAAAGCTCATTTAGTCTGCTCAACTAAATGATCAAACAGCGAACGAAAGCTCATGTCAAAGTGATCAACTTTCACAATACATCAATCATTCATTTAGCTCGCTCAGCTAAATGATCAAACAGTAAATTTGAAAGCTTATATCAAAGTGATCAGCTTTCACAATACACAGATCGAGCATTGCATCGCGATGCTCACAAACAATTCAAAACTCATTTAGTCTGCTCAACTAAATGATCAAACAGTGAACGAAAGTTCACGTCGAAGTGATCAACTTTCACAACACATTGATCACTCATTTAGCTCGCTCAGCTAGATGATCAAACAGCAAATTTGAAAGCTTACGTCAAAGTGATCAGCTTTCATAATTTTGATTTGTTTATATGATTACTTGATTATATAAACATGTTGTATGCTTGTATGCGCACTCTAATGATCTGACTGCTCAATGAGAAGATATACAGCAACAATTATGACTAGATTATATGTAATTTAGCATACACACAGCGCTTCAGTGCTACTATTTAGATAAATAGCATCATGTTTCATAGTCTTAAACTGCATAAGCATGTAAAACTTGAAAAAAAAACAGAACAACATTGAGTTCTTTGAAGAAGAATTCATATAATCATCACAACAGATTATAACATTGTTAATAAATGATCAATTGCATTATCATATTGCATTATCTGATCAACATCACTAGTCACTTACGCTTTGACTTCTGCAGTTGTAATCTTCTCTTCATAATGATGATGAAAATAATTCTTGAACTCTTTTCTGTACTTATCATAATAAAAATGAGAATCATTCTCATTTGCATTTCAATCTTGATACAAATTCAGCTTTTGAGTAGAATTTAAAATCATAGTGAGATTGTATATCAATTCATCTTTACTCTTTATTTTGAAATAATACTTTGCAAGCTTGTTAGAAGTTAGTTCATAAGTTCAAAAAATAAGTGCTTGTGAAGTACATACATTATTACATACTATTATCTCAATAACATTGAGATGATTGAAAAGAGCATTAAACATTTGAAATTCTAAATGTATATTAACATTAATGATTCTAAATATGATCAAAGTTAACTTATAAAAAGAAATTAACATTAATGATTCTAAATATGATCAAAGTTAACTTATAAAAAGAAATTAACATTAATGATTCTAAATATGATCAAAGTTAACTTATAGAAAGAAATTAACATGTTGTCAACAAGCAATACTAATGATCATTCATTTTTCTTTAATCAAATAGCTTGAATCTTTGCATTTATCAAGAATTTCTCGATTTATATATTGATCATGTCATGCAGTTAATATGCACGTCGAAGCATTAAATAAATAAAGTTTCAATGAATGCAAATGTCTTGTATTAATTTTCAAGATTTTATGACTTGAAGCTTTAGAAAGTGAAACTTTCATTGAGAAGAACTGTTAATGACAATAGTAAAAGCATGAATCTGTTTCACTGATTAGTAAATGCATTATCTTTTTGCATTATCAACTTGATAAATATCTTCTTGACAATAGTGCAAAAATCATTACTTGTAATTACATTCTTAACTTGATCATCATTTAATAACACAACAAAATTGTTATTCAAAGTTTCTGATTCAATAATTCTGATAAACTCTTAAGTCATTAAATTGATGATATGAGTCATACAAGATATTGAGTTTTGTGCTCTATTTCATGAAATGTCACGTCAACTGAGCATTCTTTCAAACTTCTTCTTTAAAGTGTCATTATTGCTTGCATTATTAATAACAACATTAAAAAGCTTGTTTTTAATATTATATATATTCAAAATCTTGAACAGTTTTTGCATCAAATGACAATCAGTATGCTTAACTTGAAGAGATGTAAATTCAATAAGATGTTCATGATATTGAAATATAACATTCATTCAATATATTAAAACTATCAAATAAGTGACTTTTCGAGAATTAAATCATGCATTCAATGCAATAAAAATCTGTCATGACTCTTTTAAATCTTGCTTTATCTTTGCATGAATTTCATCATATTTCAAGAAAATCATGCTTGATAATTTAATGCAATGAACAAAAGTAATTTCTGAATGAAGCATTTGTAGTAACTGTTGAAAATGCTCATTTTCAATGATTTGAAAAGATAAATTCAGTGCAACGAAAATCTTGCATAATATCTTTTTTCAATTTTGTTGATTGAATTGAGATGATAAGTCAGTATGACTTTTCTTCTATAAATACATCAACTTTGCATTATTTATTTGCATTATCATATTGAACTTACATGACTGAAAGATATCTTCATCTGTGAAAGAAAGTTGAGTTGTTTTCATTTAAATTATTTCATGCAAGCATTTGTCTTAAGATGTTTGATCATATTGATCATACTAAATTCATCAATAGCTGTAGAATTAAACTGATCACATTAAGTTGAGTACTTAAGTTCAAGTTGAATATTCGACTTGAAAAGTATCAAGTTGAGTTGAAATTTTTTTGAAAAAGTGTTGAGTTGAATTGAGAAGTTGAATTCAAGAACTCGAATTGAATTGAGAAGCTTGATTCAACAATTCGATTTGAAAACTCAACTCAACTCGACAAGATATTAGATAGATGTAAATAGCTTGATCAAACAGTCTACATGATTTTTCTTTATGACTTTCTATCATGTTTTTCTGTCATGACTCTCTATCAAAGTCAAACGATCTTCATGTTTCTTCATCATGACTCTCTATCAAAAAGATAATGCAAAAAAATAATGCAAAAGTCGAAAAAATTTCTATAATAAACTCTCTTGATGTCAAGCTTGAGTTCTTGATGAGTTGAGTTGAATTGATTCAATTTTCAGTCAAGTCGAGTTGCGTCAAGTTGAAAATATGCGCAATTCGACTCAAATTAAATTGAAAATGTGAGCAACTCAACTTTGAATCGAGTTGAATTCAAAATGTCAATTCAAAACTCAACTTGACAATTAATTTATGTAGAATGATTTAGAATTTTAAGACAATTCTTAGTCTTACATGAAATCTTAGAATATTCTTTCAACGTTGAGATTATTTGAATAAACTTGTTTCAGATGTTGAATTGTTTATTTACTTCAATCTTCTTGATTCAAAGTAAATTATCTATCTTTTTTTGAATCTTGTTGATGACACTTTTGTCAACAAACATTTATAATCATTATTGTTGAAATTGAGCATTGATATTAGCATTTCACTCAACATACTGATTATTCTCTCTTAATATAATAATAATAAATTTATACATTCTTATGACATCGATTAGATCAACTCATGAGAAACTTTATGCTATTTATATCGAGTGAACAAAATTCTCTGAGGTAGAAAATCACTCGCAGTCTATACAACTGCTTCACGCAGTTGAAACAGTGAGTTTTGAGACTATGTATCAAATTTGTTCGCGTTAATTGCATGTTAAAGAATGAGTGTTTTAGTCATTTTAAATTGCTTCAAGAGCTTTGTTTTCATCATCATCTTCGCTACTGTTCTGAGATTCTTCATGATGATAATGATTATTCAATAGTTTGAGAAGTCAGCATTTTGTAACATTCTTGATCGCAGATGCAATCAGTTCAAGCAATGCATGAGTACATGCTTCGTCGTCTGATGACTTCATTCGCAGTTGTATCGCAAGCTATTCATGTCTGAAATGTTTCTAGAGTGCAGATAAACATTCAAATCTATATGTTTGATTCTGATGTGCATTGCAAGAATGCTTTCTGCTTTCTGAAAATCATCACGCATCTTTATCATCTTATTGCTCAGATGCAATCTTTGTGCTGAGATTACATTAATGTTTGCAACGCATTCTTTGTACTTTTCTCATCATTGATTTCATTGATCTTTGTGATACTGCATTATTGCAATGCTATCGCTTGTTGAAATTATTGTGAAGAAGAAAATGCATCATCTGTGTCTTGATTGTATCTTTACATCTTTCTGAATGAAAATATTCAGAAGTACTATTTTCTTTATGATGAGTAAGCGAGAAATGACGTGATTAATTCTCATCAAACAAATGCATATTAGTTTGCATGCTTGTTTGATCTCTTGCATTTAATCATTAATTCAACTGTGTAACGTGATCTTGTTCTGTAACATGTTTAAATAAACATGTAACAAGCTTGTATATGTTTCTGTCTTTAAAGTTTCAATGCTTACTCTTTTAAATGCTTCTGCTACGTGACACAGAGTCTGATTCTGAAGTGTTTCTAATCTGCATTCTTTATTCAACAGTTCATTTTTCTTGTCACGCTAATGTCAGACTGACGCTTCAAATGCAATTTCTGATCTCACTACTGCTGAGTATACTTGTCTCGCTTTTGTGAAGATAGCTTCTCATGTGAAAACTTCAAGATGACTAAGTGTCAGCATTTTTATGACGTGATTCGTCTTTATTTGTTGAAGATGCACGTTTCATTGCAGTTTCATGTTCAGTTGCATCTTTAGAACTCATACATCTGATTTCAATTTGATAACTAAGTTTTCTATTTATATGCTAGTCATCATGTCAAATTTCTTCGATTTTCTAGTAAAATGCGTGAGCTCATACTTTTCTGATGCAAACATTACGTCATGAGTGCAAGCTCATTTCGCGCAGACATCATATGCTTTGCTCAGTGTTCTGCAAATTTCTTCAATGAATCTGTTGTAAACTAGAATGTTAATATCATTTACGAAGTCAAGCACTTCAATTTTAATTCTCAATGCTTTGCATTTTTCAATTAAATTTGCATTAAAGAATAGAAAGAGAATCAATGAAATGAAAGATCTTTGTGATATGTTTGCATTTATCTTACGCATGTCACTAATTTATTCATTGAATATTAACGATGTCTCTCGATTTTTTAAAAAGCTGCGTGTTCATTTGATTATGTAGCTTAATGTTCTTTTCATTTTCAGCGTGTGCAGAAGTCTGACATGTGAGACTCAATTAAATGCTTTGATGATGTTTAAGCTTAGCATGAAAATTACATATTTGATTTCACAGTCTTACATTGTGTGAACTTGATCTATTAGTAAATTTAACGTTGAGATCATGAATTGCTTGCATCTCGCTCTCATTTGAGCATTTGATAGCATGTGATGAGTCTCAACTATGTCACTCAGTCTTTTGATCATGATTGACTTCAGCGCTTTGCTCATGATATCGAGCAAAGCAATAAGTCAATACATCTTTGAATCAATATAATTACTTTTCTTCAATTTGCATAATATTATTGTTTGAGTCTTTTTGAACTGTTTTGAATGATACTTGTGTATTATGCATGCATTGAATAAACTCGTCAGTACTGAGATCAGTTCTGCAAGACTCGCTTGAAGCACTCTGTTTAAAATATCTGAAGCATCTGATGCTTTGTTTGCTTTTACTCATCTGATTGTCTGCTTCACTTCATCTTCTGTGATGCATGAATTGAATGCGACTGTCAGAGATATGAATGATTCTGCGATGTCATTGACATTCGCTTGAAAAGATGAGAAAAAAACCCTTTCTTGCAATATCTCGATTTTTTTCTTGAACGTCATTATCATATGATTGATGTCGCTTCACTTCAATGATGAAAACTGAGAAAGCTTTTTAAATAGCTGACTTTCGATTTTAGCTCATTTTGCAAAGCATCATATTGATTTGAGTGCTTCACTCAGCTTATGCATTTGTGATCTGAAGTGTGCACATTTCATTTGTTAAATAATCTTGTTTTTATGATCATTGTGCTTCAGATATTCATTTCACACTTCTAATGTGTCTTAAGTTTTTCATATGATTCGCAGTCATCTTGATTTCATTACTACTTCGAAGCAGCTTTAATTTCAAAAGTCTCTTACTCAATTTGATGACTTTGTCAAAAGAGTAAATTTCTCAATGATCTTCTGTAGCACTTTGATAATCTTACACACTCTGTCATTCATCATAGTCTTGTCGTCTAGAGAGTGTTTCAAAGATAGATGTATTTGCAGATAAGTATTCAATGCTTTTGTATTCATTTTTTTTCAAAGTCATTGATTCAAGAATTGCACTGAGATTGTTTGTAAACATAGCTCTGTGATGATCGAAAGATGATTCAATCTCTGATGCAGATTGATTTGTATCTTGCACTTGCATGTCATGAACTGTATTTTCTTGCTGTTAAAGACTAAATCAATCATTGTAAATTGATTGTGAGCTTCGCGAGTAATAATGTCTGATTTCAGCAATAATTTCAGTCTTGTGTTTGTAATAATGTTTAGCAGAGTATCAGTTATCATATGACGAGCGAAGCATCTTCAATGAGAATGATGTAGATTGAAATCTTTTACAATCAGTTGTTTGCAATCATTCTTGAGTAGTTCATTCAAATGAGAAATGATTGAAAATTTCTCTGTGAATGTAGTAAACAATGAGCATGAATTGTAAACATTTAGAAGTCTTAGCATCTGTGTTTCATTGTCTGCATTACAAGTTAATATTCTGATTGAACAAATGTCTGATTCAGCTGTTTCTACTATTCATTGATTGAATCTTAAATGTTTGTTAACGTATATGCATGTTCTTGATTGAGATGATGAGTTTTTCACTAGATGAAAAAAGTTATGCGCTGAGCTAAATGATTATGAATCATTGTTGTCGCAATCTTGCTTCTGTATAATTACTATGTTGAATTCGCGAACTTCTCTGTTAATTAGAAATGATTCTTGAATTCTTAATGACTTTCTGATGTTGTACTGTAAAATTCATAGAAAAGATTGTTTTATCATAAAGTTATTCATAGCTGTTGTTGACTTTGCAATGAGAAGACTCTTTGTATGCTTTTGATCATCGAGAGTCTTTCTTGCTTTCTGATTGAACATTTCTGAATCTGTTCAGATGTTGTCTCATCTGAGTCACTACTTATGCAAGAGAAAAGATTGACTCATCTCTTCTTGATCTCTACTATTCATCAAGCTGATTCATCAGCGATTCAACTGCATGTTTTCAACATAATTGTTACTGAGCTTGAGAAGTTTGTTGAATTGAAAGAGTTTGTTGAATCTGAAGAGTTCATTGAATCTAAAGAGTTCAGAGACAGCGAGAAGAGTGCATAATTGTATTTAGATGTCTTAGAGTATCTGAATGATTTGTTTCTATAGATTTCAAACGTTTGTTTCATCTGCTGTTATCACTTGAGACAGATGTGCTTTCAAAGTTCGTGATTTTTATTGCAGTTGATGCAACATCTTTTGTTTAAAAACATTGCACACTTCTTGATGTGATGCTTGTCTGCACACTTTTTGCAATGTTGATTCTTTCTGCAAAACTTAGTAATGTGATTAAATTCGTGACATCTGAAGCATTGTGTGATGCAACAGTTCTTTTCAAATAGCTTGCATGCACATTCTTGATATGAGTTCAGCATGCTCATGTTCATTAATTGATTCATCATCGCTTTGATCGTGATCTTTACAATGAGTGATGAATGAATCTTTTCGCTCTTTGCTATTTTCTTGAGTCAGACTATTCTTAGAACTTTCAGATCTTCATGAAGTCTTGCGTTATCTTTTATCAATCTTTCAATGATTTTTTTCTGATTATTCATGTTTATTGTAGTGTGTATTTCATGTATCAGCACTGCGAAGATTCAACGTGCTATGCATGTCGAACTCACAATTTCTTTTGCTCATATTTGAGTCTTTTTCAAATTTGCTTGAGCATCTGAACTAACTGCGTGAAGAGAAATGTCATCGTTATTCAGCTTGCAAAGTGACATGATTAAATTTCTTTGATCTGTCAACACGTCTGCGATTCTCTGTAGAATCTGTTCAATCAACTTTTTCTATATCTTTTTTATTTTTCTTTTGTTCATTATTTTAATCATGACTTCTCATTTCTTGCAAAGCGACGACAGATTATCTCTGAGATGTTGCTTTCTTATCGCTATTTCTTCTCTTGTCACGTTCGTTCATGACGTGATTTTCATTGAAAGATGTATGCTTTTCTATGTATGCAACTGCTTGTTAAGCAGTTAAACTGATGTCTTCAGTTTCTATACATTCTTCGCGATGAACGCGTTCTGATTCGTGTGATGTTTTTCTTCTGAGTCGAGTCAAAGATGTCAGATTAGCTTCAATGCTATCTCTTTTCATGAATGATCTTTGCTCTTCTCTTTCTCTAACGTTGATATCTTTATTAATAGATCAATAATGTTAGCAATGTTTTCTTCATCATTACGTGAGCATTTCGACTTTGCATCTCTGTTTTCTTGCAATGAATCAACGTCGCTCGCAATCGTTTTTGAATCAGCATTGCTGCAATTCATGCAATTCATCATCATTCAATCATCTTCTAGATTCACTCTGTCTTGTTTGTAGTGCTCTTTTTCAAAATTTGTGATGCGTGCGCTGTGATTGTTTTTTTCAATAAATTTCTCTCTTAATATTAAAAAAGAAGTATCATGATGAATTCTATTCATTACTTCTTGAAAAGTTTGTTTCTTTTCGATAAAAGCACAATTAATGTTTCATGAATCTTGACTTGCAAATTCATTAGAATGAAAACTATTAAAAGTAAATGAATGAATGATCAAGAAATTAAACTCTTTCTCAATTGAAGATCTTAACAATTCATATGTTTTATCAGAATCAGACATTATACAATATATTTTATTGATAATGCAACAAGATAATGCAAACAACAAGAAAAGAAATAGATTCATTTGTTGCATAAAAGTCTTTCAAATATAATGATGTAATAGATTCAAAAATAGTAAATCTTGACATTTAATATCATTTTCAATTGCTTAATAAGTTAAGTTGAGAACTTGAATTGAATTCTGACTTGAAATCAACATCAAGTTGAGTCAGAAGATTGATATCAAGTAATTAAACTGAGTCAGAAGATTGATACTAAGTAATCAAGTCAAGTCAGAATGTAGATATAAAAACTCAACTTAATGATCAGTCTAGCACAATCATATGTTGTTTCATCAAGAAACATCACTATGTTTTCTATCATTGAGAAGACAATGACATTTTAGTCGAAGAAATGATATAAATCATGCTATGAAATATATATTGACTTCAAAATCTATTCAATTCTATTGTTTTAAACAAAGACTTTTAATTCATATCAATCATGTGATAAAGTCTTTGCAAATGACTAAGAATCATAGCTAGTTTATTAACAGTTTATCATTCTGAAATCAATGATCAATCAAAGTGAGTCAATCAAAATGTAAAATGCAAACTAAGAATTTACTGCAATTACATGCAGAATGACTGAGTAAAATAACTTTCAATGATTGAATTCAGCAAGATTTTTTTTATTTCTTCAAGTTTTACGTGCTTATGCAGTCTAAGACTATGAAACACGATGCTATTTATTTAAATAGTAGCATTGAAGCGCTGTGTATATGCTAAATTACATGTAATCTAGTCATAATCGCTGCTGTATATCTTTTCATTGAGCAGTCAGATTGTTAGAATGTGCATATGAGCGTGCAACATGTTTATATAATCAAATGATCATATAGACAAATCGAAATTGTGAAAGCTGATCACTTTAATGTGAGCTTTCGAATTTGCTGTTTGATCATCTAGCTGAGCGAGCTAGACGAGCAATCGATGTGTTGTGAAAGTTGATCACTTTGACGTGAGCTCTCGTTCGCTGTTTGATCATCTAGTTGAGCAGACTAGATGAGCTTTGAGTTGTTTGTGAGCATCGCGATGCGATGCTCGATCTGTGTATTGTGAAAGCTGATCACTTCGACGTAAGCTTTCGAATTTGCTGTTTGATCATCTAGCTGAGCGAGCTAAACGAGCGATCAATGTATTGTGAAAGTTGATCACTTTGACGTGAGCTTTCGTTCGCTGTTTGATCATCTAGTTGAGCAGACTAGATGAGCTTTTAGTTGTTTGTGAGCATCGCGATGCAATGCTTGATCTGTGTATTGTGAAAGCTGATCACTTTGACGTGAGCTTTCATTTGCTGTTTGATCACGTAATCTTGTTGTTTGTGAGCATCGCAATGCGATGCTTAATCTGTGTATGTGAGCGTAACATGCGCATATCGCGCTGTTACTGCTCTGTTGATGAGATTGTTCAGCTCTTCTGACAAGCATAGCTTGCAGAAGGTTCGTAGTCAGCATCTTGTACAGGTAAATCTTGTTGTCGATTGAATTCAGCGAGAATTTCAATATCTTCTCAATCATCTCAATGATTTCATTCTACTTCAATAAAGAGTTTCATTCTCGAATGAGTTTCAGTTCAGATACAACTAACTATGAGATCATTCATGAACGTCTTGAAGCTAGAAAAGTCAATGATATTATCATTCAAATGAAAGAGCTTTTTATCTTTGATCATCAATAATTGAAAAAAATGAGATAAATTATCAAAGTTCAGATTAATAAACATAAATGAAATGTCATTTATGAAGTAAATGATTGAGTTTGATTATTCTTCAGAAATATTAAAACAATAAAATTGTGCAAAGATTTAAAAGATAAACAGCTAAAAATTTATCAAATCACTGTCAAAGTTGAAATCTTCTATCATCTTCAACTATTGATAAGCATAAAGTAACTGCATTTAATGTTCAGTTTAAAGCTATTATGTTCTTATTTCAATAATCTTTTATCAGAACAACATTCAAAATCATTTAAATTTCTTACTATTGAAAATGATGAGCATTGAAAGATAAATGACATTCTGAACTTCAGATGCTATTGAGATTAAATACAATACAAGATCAAATGAACAGAATTAAATCAAGACAATAAATGATACTATGTTGATAAAGAGAAATTCAACAACTTTGAAAATGTTTTGATTAAATTTCATAAGCTTTATTTAAACAAATCACGCTAGCGCTAATTTGAATTGATATTCTATCAATTAATCAATCAGAATTTCGCGAATCTGAGTTTGTGAAATCATGATTAATCAGTTAAGCGAAATGAAACAATATTCATATGAACATGAATTTTCAAAGAAAGAAATAATGTTACAAATATGTCAAAGATCAAACTTTAATCAATTCACAGTGAATATTAATGAGTTCACTGTGTATTAATTAAAACTAATCAAGATCTAGTCAAGATTTAATTTAAATTTGACTCAGATTTGACTCAAATATGACTCAGCATCTTTTCTCTTCTTTAACATCTTTTAATCAGCTTTTATTGTCTTTTAGAAAAATACACTTTTTTGTGTTACAAGTAGTTAACAGATGTTTATGACAAACATTTTTTAAATCAACATCTTTCTTGTGTTTCAACACGTTCTCTTTGAGACTAGCGTCAAATCTGAATAACTATTATATAAAGCATGTTTTTTTTATCTTTTGTATCTTTTTTCTTCTGTATTCTTAAAGTTTTAGTTATAACTATCTTTATAAATCAAACATTTTAATTACGCACGCACTTTGATTAGTTTCTAGACATGATTTCAACAGTGACTTTGTTAAAACATCATTTAAATCACGTCATATCTTTAACTTAATATATCATGAATTATGTCATGTTCAACTTGATAATGCTTGACAAACTCTTTATAGTTGATTGATCTTCTCAAGTTATTGAGAGCTTCTTAATAATTAGCTTTATCATAATATATACTCATTCTGTGTCTGCTTAGAATATCACATTGTTATATCACTTTTATAAATCTCATTTATTCATTTAGTAAATTAAATCATCAGATTAAAGCAGAAAAATTCAGAGTGATAATACATTTACTCATTTCATGATTAAAGATCATACAAAGTTAACTTAAATATAATTTTCAATCTAGTTTTTAATTTTAGTTTTTATATATTAATTCATCATAATATTGATTTTGCAACTTATTTATATTAAAGCAATCTTCATAATTCTGTCTTACAAACTTCATCTGTTGAATAATTTTTCTTTACTTAGCAAATAATATTAACTATATTAATTCTTTGCTAAAATACTTTCTTCTTCACTTTAAAGTTACATCTGTATTAAAATCATGTTTTTGCAACATCATTCTTAAAGAAGAGAAGTAAGTAAAAGAAGAAAATTAAGCAAAAGAATTTTAATAAATTCGAAATGTAAACTGTTTATAATATGTGATAACAGCAGCAGTTTTTCAAGCATTGCTTTAATATTTCTTATTTATAAAGCTGTTAAAAGATATAAAAAATATATTGCAAAAAGTAAAAATATATTGTTAATGATGAAGAATGAAGTGAAGAATGAAGTAAAGAACAAAGTGAAGCAAAAGTGTCACGAACTGAGAACTGAATGAAATCAGAATGAAATTCTAATAACTAGATTTTAAATACAAGACGTTGCACGAAGAAGAAAGAAAAGAAAGAGATCATTCAGAGATTCTTATATCTCATGAACGCTGAATATCATTCGTATCGAGAAATTTTCATAACATCACTGATAATCTCACGCCTATCATCATCTATAATATTGTTCAACATCACTTAAGTGATCTAACATCTCTTTTTCCAACATCTTTCGAGTAACACATGCTAAAATCATGACAATAGATTTCTCTTTTTGAAGTCGAAGCTTCTGCGAGACTTTTAATTCTCTGACTCATATTCAGAGTCGCTGCTTTCTTGCACGTAAGCGATTCATGAATTCTTATTCGGACGATCGAAATTTCAAGCGTGATAGACGTTCATGACTTCGATGACATTCATCACATTCGCAAACTTTATTCAACTGTTTTCTTCTATCTCAGTTCACTTAATTAAATACTCTAGCTGAGAGTTCTTTACTCGAGAGTTCAAT